>OLWJ01000340.1_pt1 | contig 16613 bp, 14 predicted proteins | sample 1674291 | NCBI WGS metagenome assembly OLWJ01 (sample SAMEA103958159, study PRJEB25191) | human gut metagenome | biome: human-associated habitat [ENVO:00009003]; feature: intestine environment [ENVO:2100002]; material: feces | place: Germany | collected 2013/2015
GTCCTTGGGCATCTTGCAGAAGTAGACATGGGGCTCCAGCGTTTCCTCGTCCCGGAACATGCCGATATGACCCACGCGGGCGGAGGGCACCAGACGCAGCACACCGTCCACCAGACCCAGACCGGCCCGGAGAATGGGCACCACGGCGAACTTCTTACCGGCCAGAGTGGGCAGCTCCGCCTTGCACAGGGGAGTTTCCACCACCTTGGTGGTCAGCGGCAGGTCACGGGTGGCCTCATAGGTAATCAGCATGCCGATCTCGGACACCAGCTCCCGGAAATCCTTGACGCTGGTGTTCTTGTCCCGGAGGATGGTGAGCTTGTGGGCCACCAGGGGATGGTTCATGACGTGGACTTTTTCGCTAAACATGGTGCTTCTCCTTTATATATAAAATTATTGATCCAATGTGATCTTCAGGCCACGGGCCAGGCGCTCCCGCTCGGCCTGGCTCAGCCGCAGATATACGGGCACCAGGTCCCGGGCGGTGGTGGTCTGACCGTTGGCAGACATTTCCTCCGCGGCCAGGGCCACGCCCACGGCGTTCTGCATCACCAGCTGGGGCGGGGCCATCCGGCAGGGGATATCCTGCTCCAACAGATGAGTATAGCACAGCTTGGCCCCGTCGCCAACTATAAATTTTGGCTCCGGGCGATTTTTCAGCTCCTCCGACAGTTCTGCAAGGCTGATGGCCCGGTCCGGGCACTGGCGGGTCAGGATTCCGTCATGGGCCAGGAACAGGGCGTTATATACCTGATCGCGCCGGGCGTCCATGGCGCAGACGATGAGCCCCTCCATGTGAGCAAGATTCCGGGCCATGGCGGCCAGTGTGGACACGCCGCAGCAGGGCTTTTCCAGGGCCCAGGCCAGCCCCTTCAGGGCCGATACGCCAATGCGCAGCCCGGTGAAGCTGCCCGGGCCGTTGGCCACGGCCAGCAGGTCCATGTCCTCCGCTTTCAGCCCGGCGGCAGACAGCATGCCATCCAGCAGGGGCATCAGAGTGCGGCTGTGGGTCAGGCCCCGGTTCTGATAGGCACTGGCCAGGGGAACGCCGCCCTCCACCACGGCAGCGGACACGCTTTTGGCGGAGGTTTCAATGGCTAAGATCTTCACAGTGCTTCCCCTCCTTCAATGGTGATGGTCCGCCAGCCGTCATTTTCCGGACAGCGGGCAATGGTGACGGTGACGGCGTCCGGCGGCAGAGCATCCCGGACGTTTTCACTCCACTCCACGGCGCACACGCCGCCCCGGTCCAGATAATCCTCCCAGCCGATGTCAAACAGCGCATCGGCGTCGGGCAGGCGGTACATGTCGAAGTGGAACAGGGGAGTGGGGCCGTCATACTCGTTGACAATGGTAAAGGTAGGACTGGTGACCCGGCCCCGGCAGCCCAGCCCCTGGGCAAGCCCCCGGGTAAAGGCGGTCTTGCCCATGCCCAGGCCGCCGAAATACGCCACCACTGTGCCGGGCCGCAGGGTCCGCCCCAGGCGGCAGCCCAGTTCCTCGGTCTCGGCCGGACTGTGGGTGATATATTCCATAAGGGACCTCCCTTCCTTAAATCAACTGATTATATCACAGGAATTCACACTTGAAAAGAGTAAATTCGGTTTACGGAAAAAGATTCTTATGCCGCGCCCCAATGACAGTGCATTTCCTATCGCGGGGCTCACGGAGCCTATGTCCCCTTGAGGGGATGGCTTGACAGGGGGCACAGGCGCTGCTTATAATGCGGGTGGAGCATATACCGGCGCGGGGGCGTATGGCCCGGCGGCGCGTCGGTGAAAATAGATAGGAGCAAATAACAAGAAGGAACGGATGTGATCCTATGAAAATTGGCTGCATTGTCATGGCGGCGGGAAATGCCCGCCGCTTCGGCAGCAACAAGCTGGACGCCCGGGTGGAGGGAAAGACCCTGCTGCGCCGTGCCCTGGAGGTTGTGCCCGCGTCGTGCTTTACCCGGGTGGCGGTGGTGACCCAGTACCCCCAAGGCATGGAGCTGGCCCGGGAGATGGGCTTTCTGCCGGTGGAGAATTCCAGGCCCGACCTGGGACTCAGCCACACCATCGCTCTGGGTATGGCGCATATGCAGGACATGGATGCGGTGCTGTTTCAGGTGTCGGATCAACCGCTGCTGCGGCGGGACAGTGTGGAGCAGTTGGTAGAGGTCTACCGCAGCCATCCGGACCGACTGGTGGCCCTGGGCCACGACGGCGTCCGGGGGAACCCCTGCCTGTTCCCGGCCAGCCTGTTTCCGGAGCTGCTGGCTCTGGAGGGGGACCACGGCGGCAGCGCTGTGATCCGGCGGCATGAGGACCGGCTGCTGCTGGTGGAGGCTTCCCCCCGGGAGCTGACGGACGTGGACACACCCCAGGCCCTGGAGGTACTCACCGGGGAGAAAACCGTATAATTTCTGCCCCGTCCGGCTTGGGCGGGGCAGAAATCGTATATTTTGTGAACAAACATTACATACTTTGTGAACATTAGCACTCTCCTATTGACAGTGCTAAAAAGTGTGCTATGATATAGTTGTTCCTTGAGAGAGGGCCGTGAGAGGTCCTCCGGGGAGACACAAAGAACGTTGTATGTACGGTAACAAAAGTTCGGCGGTGCGGCCCGTAGGCCGCCCGGAAATTGAATGGAGGTATGACTTATGTTGCCTAGCATTTTTGGTGAGAACCTGTTTGATGATTTCTTTACGGATCCCTTTGGTATGATGGTAATGCCCCAGCGTCACGACCCGCTGTACGGCAAGCACAGCAAGAACCTGATGAAGACCGATGTGCGGGAGACCGCGGACAGCTACGAGCTGGATATCGATCTGCCCGGCTTCAAGAAGGATGAGGTCAATGTGGAGCTGAAGAACGGCTATCTGACCATCCAGGCGTCCAAGGGCCTGGACAAGGACGAGAGCGACAAGAAGGGCAAGTATATCCGCCAGGAGCGCTATGCCGGTGCTTGCAGCCGCAGCTTCTATGTAGGCGAGGACGTGGAGGCCGGCGAGGTGGCCGCCAAGTTTGAAAACGGCATCCTGCAGCTGTCCATCCCCAAGAAGGAGCACAAGCAGCTGCCCCAGAACTCCACCATCCAGATTCAGTGACCCTCTGCCGCCCGGTAACGTGCCGGGCGGGCATATAGACGAAAGGGACTCGCAGCAGAGCAATCCGCTGCGGGTCCCTTTTTCAGACCTGCCGATAATAAATTTTCAGTGTGCGAGAAAAATTTGCCTCACACCTGTTGTCTTTTTTTTCACTTTCTATTATAATAAGTTCAAGAAAAGACCGTTGCCTGTACGTCAATGGTTCTTAACGGATTTTTTAACGAGGATAAAGGGAACAAAAGACATGAGAAATTTACAGTGCACCATCACCGACATGCGCAAGAAGGTGTTCGCCGAGGTGGCGAAGCTGGCATACGAGGGCGGGGACTATTATACCCGGCTGGAGAAGCTGCCCTATGAGCTGATGCCCGGCGAGGTAGGCACCGTCCGCGAGTCCATCTTTCTGGAGCGGGCCATTGTTGGCGAGCGCATTCGTCTGGCCATGGGACTTCCTCTGCGGGATGTGTCCGAACACACGCTGCTGTCTGACGGTGTGGAGGAGAGCGCCATTGCCGAGAAGTATTACGATCCCCCGCTGATCAATATCATCAAGTACGCCTGCCACGCCTGTCCCGACACTCATTACGAGGTCACCAACGCCTGCCAGGGGTGCTTGGCCCGTCACTGCTCCCACGCCTGTCCCAAGGGGGCCATCTATTTTGAGCACGGCCAGGCCCACATCGACCAGACCAAGTGCATCAAGTGCGGCAAGTGCAAGGCGGCCTGCTCCTATCAGGCCATCATCAAATTCTTCCGCCCCTGCCAGGAGGCCTGCGGCATGGACGCCATCGGCAAGGATGAGCACGGCCGGGCCCAGATCAACTATGACAAGTGCGTCAACTGCGGTATGTGCCTGGTGAACTGCCCCTTCGGCGCCATCGTGGACAAGGGGCAGCTGTTCCAGCTGATCCACGCCATCCGCGGCGGCGACAAGGTCATTGCCATCATTGCCCCGGCCTTCTGGGGCCAGTTCGGCGAGAAGGTCACCCCCGGCCAGATCAAGGCTGCCATGAAGCAGCTGGGCTTCGCCGGCCTGGAGGAGGTGGCTGTGGGTGCGGATCTGTGCGCCATTGAGGAGGCCGAGGAGTTCCTGCGGGTGGTGCCGGAAAAGCAGCCCTTTATGGCCACATCCTGCTGCCCGGCCTGGTCTGTTATGGCAAAGAAGGAATTTCCGGGCTTTGCGCCGTATATCTCCATGACCATGACCCCCATGGTGCTGACGGCCCGGCTCCAGAAGCGCCGCAATCCCGGCTGCAAGATCGCCTTCATCGGCCCCTGCGCCGCAAAGAAGCTGGAGGCCAGCCGCCGCAGCGTCCGCAGCGATGTGGATTTTGTGCTGACCTTTGAAGAGCTGCGGGGCATGTTCGAGGCCAAGAGCATCGACTTTTCCCAGATCCCCGACCAGGAGGCCCAGTATGCCGCCTCCGCTCCCGGCGTGGGCTTTGCCGCCAGCGGCGGCGTGGCCAAGGCGGTGGAGGAGGTCATTGAAAAGCTGGAGCCCGGCCGCCAGGTAAAGACCGTGTATGCCGAGGGCCTGCGGGAGTGCCGCCAGATGCTGCGCATGGCCCGCACCGGGAAGTACAACGGCTATCTGCTGGAGGGTATGGCCTGCCCCGGCGGCTGCATCGCCGGCGCCGGCACCGTCCAGCCGCCGGAGAAATCCCGCCGTTTGCTGGAGCAGTACAAGGCAAAGGCGCCCAAGAGCAACCCTGCCGATTCCGACTATACCGAGTATCTGGATATAATCTGTGAGGATGAGCAGAGCTGGGACCCCGTGGCCCGGCACTGATTGAAATTCCCCACCTGCCAGGCAGTACGACCTACTGTCAGACAGGTGGGGAATTTTCTATCTGCTTACATTTTACGGGCGTAAGGGGTGTTCTCCAGCGGCAGGGTCAGCCGGCGCTGGCCATCCAGCCGGTAATAGGCGTCGGCAATGGCGGGGGCCGTGGGGATGGAGGTGATCTCACCGATGCCGATGGCGCCGCCTGCTACCTTCAGGCCGGGCTTTTCCACCACGATGGCCTGGATCTCCGGCGGGATCTGATTGGCCCGGAACAGGCCCAGGGTGCCATATCTGGCAGTGGGCTTGCAGGTGTCGTCAATGGGATACTGCTCTGTCAGCGCATAGCCCATGCTCATGACCACGCCGCCCTCGATCTGCCCCTCGCAGCTGAGAGGGTTCACGGCCTTGCCCACGTCGTGAGCGGCCACCAGCTTCTTGATGCGGCCGGTCTCCCGGTCCAGGATACACATCTGGGTGGCGTAGCCGTAGGCCACATGGCTGACGGGGTTGGGAACATCGGCTCCCAGGGGGTCTGTCTTGGCCAGATACTCACCGTAAAACTCCTGTCCGGCCAGGTCCCGGAGGGTCTTGCCCTCCAGCGCGGCGCAGAGCTTTTCGCAGGCCCGGCGGGTGGCCTCGCCGGTGACCAGGGTCTGGCGGGAGCCGGAGGTATCGCCGGAATCCGGGGCGATCCAGGTGTTGCTGCGCTCATAGACGATGTCGTCCCGGTGGAGGCCGGTGTTGGTGACCACCACCTGCACCAGCACGGTGCCCAGTCCCTGGCCGATGCAGGACGCGCCGGAGTAAATATGCACCTTGCCATCGTCCTCGACGATGAGCTTGCAGCGGCCCCAATCGGGGATGCCCACGCCCACGCCGGCGTTTTTCATGGCGCAGGCGATGCCCACCGGGTCGCCGCTGCGAACGGCCTCGTCATAGGCGGGCTTGATGGCTTCCAGCGTCTCCACCAGGCCCGTGGACTCATCCACGATCTGGCCGTTGGGCAAAACGCCGCCGGGGCGGATGGCGTTGCGATAACGGATCTCCCAGGGGCTGATGCCCACCAGATCCGCCATCTCGTTGAGCAGCGTCTCCGTGCAGAAGCAGGTCTGGGTCACGCCAAAGCCCCGGAAGGCCCCGGCGGGAGGATTGTTGGTGTAATACGCGCGGCCCTCGATCTCGAAGTTTTCATAGGCATAGGGCCCCGCCGCATGGGTGCAGGCCCGCTCCAGCACCGGCCCGCCCAGAGAGGCAAAGGCGCCGGTGTCGGACACCACGCTGGCCTTGACGCCCTGGATGATGCCGTTTTCATCGCAGCCCATGGTGAAGTCCATGTCGAAGCTGTGGCGCTTGGGGTGGACCAGGATGGACTCCTGGCGGGAGAGCTTTACCTTCACCGGCACACGGGCCACATACGCCAGCAGGGCGGCATGGTGCTGAACGGACATATCCTCCTTGCCGCCGAAGCCGCCGCCCACCAGCATGTTCTGGACCTGGCAGTGGTCATAGTCCACCCCCAGCATGGCGGCGCACTCGTGCATGGTGGTATGGGAGCTCTGGTCCGAGGTCAGCAGGCGGACGCCGCCATTGGGCAGGGGCAGGGCCACGCAGCACTCCGGCTCCAGAAAGGCGTGCTCTGTCCAGGGGGTATGGAAGTGCTGGGTCAGCACAAATTTGGAATGCCGGATGGCGCCCTCCGCGTCTCCCCGGGAGACGTGCTTGTATGCCTGAACGTTGTTCTCGTCCTCCTCAAACACCAGGGGTGCGTCCGGTGCAGCGGCCTCCGCCGGATTGTGGACGGCGGGGAGCACCTCATACTCTACCTTCACCAGCTTTTTGGCGGCCTCCAGCGTCTCCTGGTCCCGGGCGCACACCAGAGCCACGGCGTCACCCAGATAGTGTGTGATCTCGCCCACGCCGATCATGGTGGGCTGGTCCTTCTTCAGATGGCCCACATTGATCTTGCCAGGGATATCCTTCTGGGTCAGAACGCACACCACGCCGGGCAGGGCCTCCGCCTGGCGGGTGTCGATGGACAGGACCCGGGCCCGGGCGTACTGGCTGCGCACTGCGCCGCCGTAGCACATCCCGTCCACATACACATCATCCGGATACTGGCCATAGCCCAGGACCTTTTCCTCCACGTCCAGCCGGTGGACGCGGCTGCCCATTTTCCAGTCGTTGGCAGAGGCCGCCGGCAGCTTCCCCTCCCGGAGGATCTTACCGGCCAGCAGGATACCGTCAATGATCTTCACATAGCCGGTGCAGCGGCAGATGTTGTTGCGGATGGCGAAGGCAGCCTCCTCACGGGTGGGATCGGGATTTCCATCCAGCAGGGCCTTGGCGGAGATGATCATGCCGGGGATGCAGAAGCCGCACTGGACGGCGCCCGCCTCGCCGAAGGCGAAGGTGTAAACCTGCTTTTCCCAGTCGGAAAGGCCCTCCACCGTGAGGATGGTCTTGCCCTCCAGCTTGTCGGTCTGGGGGATGCAGGCCTTGGTGGGTTTGCCGTCGATGAGAACGTGGCAGGTGCCGCAGGCACCCTCGCTGCACCCGTCCTTCACGGAGGTCAGATGCAGGGTATCCCGCAGGTAGCGGATGAGCTTCTGATTCTTTTCCACGGTGACGCTTTGCCCGTTGACGGTGAAGGTTGCCATGTAATCGTCTCCTTTGTCCCGGCCCGCCGCCATGCGGGGGCATAATCTCAAATATTAACAGAGATTATACCATGCTTGAGCAGCTTTCGCAAGGTAAAAGCCTTATCCTACTTGGAGAATAACCCACTCTTGATTTTCCGGGAGAATGCGCGTATGATAGCAAAAAACAGAGAGGAGTCCTGACAATGGATCTGACGGAAAAATGCCTGGAGAGCCGGGAGATATACAAGGGCCGCATTCTGCGGCTGCGGGTGGATACGGTGGCCCTGCCCAACGGGAAAACCTCCCTGCGGGAGATTGTGGAGCATCCCGGCGGCGTGGGGATTCTGGCCCTGGACGAGAACAGATGCGTCCCCATGGTGACCCAGTACCGCTATGCCTTCTCCAGGACGCTGCTGGAGATTCCTGCCGGAAAGCGGGAGCCCGGCGAGGAGCCGTTTACCACCGCCCGGCGGGAGCTGAAGGAGGAGGTGGGGGCTGCGGCGGCAGAATGGCAGTCCTTGGGCGAGATGATTGCCTCCCCGGGCTGCTACGACGAGGTGCTGCATCTGTATCTGGCCCGGGGGCTGACCTTCGGCGATACGCACCCCGACGAGGATGAGTTTCTGGCCGTTCGGCGCATTCCCTTTGATGAGTTGGTGCACCAGTGCCTGAGTGGGCAGATTCAGGACGGCAAGACCGTTGCCGCCGTGCTGAAGGCAAAGCTCCTGCTGGGCCTGTGATTTTCCCGAAAAAACAGTGGACAAGCGTTATTAGTTGTGGTAATATGAGGAATTAATAAAAGAGATAGCTCTTTTTCAGTTTCGTTCCCGCCCGGCGCGGGAGAAAGGAAGGATATGGCTATGGCTGTGAAGGAAAGTTACGCAGGGAAGATCAACCGCAAGCTCAACAAGAAGCTCCATGTCATCGATGTGGCGGCGGGCCGGGTCCCGGCGGACCTGGTGCTGAAAAACGCCACCTATGTCAATGTGTTTTCCAACGAGCTGTGCCGCGGGGATATTGCCGTGGCGGAGGGGCTCATTGTGGGCATGGGACAGTATCGCGGCAAGGTGGAGGCCGACGTCTCCGGCAAGATCGTGCTGCCGGGCTTCATTGATGCCCATATCCATCTGGAGAGCTCCCTGGTGAGCCCCAAGGAGTTTGCCAAGGCGGTTCTGCCCCACGGCACCACCACCGTCATCACCGACCCCCACGAAATTGCCAACGTCATGGGCACCGACGGCATCGAATACATGCTCCAGGCTACCGAGGAACTGCCGGTGGACGTGCGGTTCATGCTGCCCTCCTGCGTCCCGGCCACGCCCCTGGACGAATCCGGGGCCAACCTGGACTACCGGGCCATCGACTCCTTCTATGACCACCCCCGGGTACAGGGACTGGCGGAGATGATGAACTTTGTGGGCATCATCAACGGCGACAGCCAGGTGGTGGAGAAGATCGTGGCCTCCCAGGCTCACCATAAGAAGATCGACGGTCACGCCCCGGGCCTTACCGGCAACGACCTGAACGCCTATATCGCCGCCGGGGTGTACTCCGACCATGAGTGCTCCAATGTGGAGGAGGCCATGGCCAAGCTGGAGCGGGGGCAGTTCATTATGATCCGCGAGGGCACCGCCGCCCGGAATCTGGAGGCGCTGGCCCCTCTGCTGTGCGGCAAATACATTGAGCGCTGCATGTTCTGCACCGACGACAAGCATCCCAACGACCTGCTGGAAAAGGGCCACATTGACTATATCGTGAAAAAAGCCATCTCCCTGGGAGCAGACCCCATCATGGCCGTGAAGGCTGCGGGCTACACCGCCGCCCGGTACTTCCTGCTGAACAACCGCGGCGCCATTGCTCCCGGCTATCTGGCGGATTTTGTGGTCATCGACAATTGGGACGGCTTCAACATCGAGATGGTGTACAAGAAGGGCAAGCTCATGTACGACGGCGTTCTGCGGGAGTTTGACACTCCGGAGATCGATCCCTATCTGGTGAAGCGGGCCCACGACACCTTCCATGTGGCCCCCCTGTCCGCCGCAGACTTTACCGACAGCCGCCCCCATGCGGTTATCGGCATGGTGCCCGGGGAAATCGTGTCCGAGGATGCCGGCTACGCCGATCACATCGACCTGGAAAAGGACATCCTGAAGATCGCCGTCATCGAGCGGCATAAGAATACCCATCACATCGGCCTGGGCTATATCAAGGGCTACGGCCTCAAGCGCGGCGCGGTGGCTACCTCCATCAGCCACGACAGTCACAACATCATCGTGGTGGGGGCTACGGAGGAGGACATGGCCGCAGCAGCCAACCGCATCGTGGAAAATCGCGGCGGCATCACCGTCATGGACGGCGGCCAGGTTCTGGGCGAGGTGGCCCTGCCTATTGCCGGCATCATGTCCGACGACAGCCTGGTAACGGTCAACACCGCGCTGGAGGATGCCAAAGACGAGGCCTTCCGCCTGGGTGTGTCCCGGGGCATCGACCCGTTCATGACCCTGAGCTTCATGGCTTTGCCGGTGATCCCGTCTCTGCGGCTTACCACCCGCGGTGTGTTTGACGTGCTCACCCAGCGGTATGTGTAAGCGCCCGGCCGTACATATGACAGAAAAGGGCTATCCGGCGGAAAGCCGGATAGCCCTTTTTGCAATTTTTCTCCGGCTTTACAGCTTGCTTACCCGCAAAGCACGGATGGCGTTGAGAACGGCGATGACCATCACGCCCACGTCGCCGAAGATCGCGGCCCACATGTTGGCCGCGCCCACGGCCACCAGCAGCAGGCACAGGGCCTTGACGATCAGGGCAAAGGCGATGTTCTCATATACGATGCGGATGCACTTGCGGGAGATACGGATGGCCTTGGCGATCTTCAGGGGATCGTCGTCCATCAGCACCACGTCCGCCGCCTCGATGGCCGCGTCGGAGCCCATGGCTCCCATGGCGATGCCGATATCGGCCCGGGACAGCACCGGCGCGTCGTTGATGCCGTCGCCTACAAAGGCCAGCTTGCCGCCGGCCCGGCTCAGCAGCCGCTCTACCTGGGATACCTTATCAGCAGGCAGCAGCTCGCTGTGCACCTCGTCCACGCCCAGATCCTGCGCCACGTGATCCGCCACCTTGGCCCGGTCGCCGGTGAGCATCACAGTTTTTTCCACGCCGATACGCTTCAGGGCGGCGATGGCGTCCTTGGCATGGGGCTTCTCCACATCGGAGATGACAATATGGCCGGCGTACTGGCCGTCCAGGGCCAGGTGGATAATGGTACCCACGCTGTGGCAATCGTGCCAGGCAATGCCCATCTTATCCATGAGCTTATCGTTGCCCACGGCCACGTTGACACCGTCCACCCTGGCCACCACGCCGTTGCCGCTGTATTCCCGGATATCCGTGACCCGGTCGCGGTCGATATGACCGCCATAGGCCCGCTGGAGGCTGCGGCTGATGGGGTGGGAGGAGGCGCACTCTGCCAGAGCGGCGTATTCCAGCACTTTCTCCCGGGGCAGTGAATTGTGATGCACGCCGGTGACGTCGAACACGCCCTGGGTCAGGGTGCCGGTCTTGTCGAACACCACCACCTTGGTTTTGGACAGCGTTTCCAGATAGTTGGAGCCCTTGATAAGCACGCCCTCGTGGCTGGCGCCGCCGAGACCGGCGAAGAAGCTCAGGGGGATGCTGATGACCAGGGCACAGGGGCAGCTGACCACCAGGAAGGACAGGGCGCGGTACAGCCAGGTACCCCAGTCTCCGTCAAGCCCCGTCAGCAGGCGCACCACCGGCGGCAGCACCGCCAGGGCCAGAGCAGCCGCGCACACGGCGGGAGTATATACCCGGGCAAACTTGGAGATGAAGTTCTCAGACTTGGACTTGTGGGAGCTGGAATTTTCCACCAGCTCCAGAATCTTGGACACGGTGGACTCGCCGAAGGCTTTGGTGGTGCGGATCTTCAGCACGCCGGTCATATTGATGCAGCCGCTGACGATCTCATCGCCATCGGTCACGTCCCGGGGCAGACTCTCGCCGGTCAGGGCGGCGGTATTCAGCGTGGAGGAGCCCTCCAGCACCACGCCGTCCAGCGGCACCTTTTCGCCGGGCTGGACCACGATAACAGCCCCCACAGGCACCTCACCGGGATCCACCTGGGTCAGCTGGCCGTCCTGCTCAATATTGGCATAGTCGGGCCGGATGTCCATCAGGGCAGTAATGCTGCGGCGGCTCTTGCCCACGGCATAGCTCTGGAACAGCTCGCCGATCTGATAGAACAGCATCACGGCCACGGCCTCCAGAAAGTCGCCGCTTTTTTCGTAAAACGCCAGTCCGATAGCGCCCACGGTGGCCACGGCCATCAGGAAGTTCTCGTCGAACACCTGACCCCGGACAATGCCCTTGCCCGCCTTGCGGAGGATATCATAGCCGATGATTACATACGCCGCCAGGTACAGCAGCGTTCCGGCGATACCTCCGATGGAAAACAGCTTGATGACCAGAATGATCACCGCCGTGGCAATGATGCGCCAGAGCATTTTCTTTTGCTTTTTGGTCATGATCCTTCCCCCTCTTTCAGTGGAGCGTGCCGGAAGAAATTCCGGCACGTCCCAAGTTTTTACAGATAGATCTCGCAGTCGTCCTCGACCTTCCTGCAGTTTTTCAGAACGGCTTTCATCACGGCCTTGGGGTCCGCGCCCTCCCGGAATTCCACGATCATTTTCTGGGTCATGAAGTTCACCACGGCATCCTGCACGCCTTCGGTTTTCTTGGCAGCCTCCTCCATAAGGTTGGCGCAGTTGGCGCAGTCCACTTCGATCTGATAAGTCTTTTTCATAAGATGCTCCTTTTCCTGCCCAATGACCGCTTGGTTCAACCATTAAGCACTTGTTTAATCTTGTTGACTGTACTATAATGGATGCATCGGCAGAAGTCAACGGCTTTTGCCCCATTCCTGCCGTTCGGGCGAAAAGAACTGCCGAACGGGTGACTTTTGAAAAGGAGCGTGTGCGCTATGGATCATATGGAGCTGCCTCACCGGCACGGAAACAACGAGGAGCTGTCCCGCCTGGAGCATTGCATGCAGGAGGCGGAGAGCTTTCAGGCGGTGGCAGGACTGTGCCGCCTGCTGTCCGACGCCGGCCGGGTGCGGATCTTCTGGCTGCTGTGCCACTGTGAGGAATGCGTGGTGAACCTGGCGGCCATGGTAGGCATGAGCAGCCCCGCTGCCTCCCATCATCTGCGCCAGCTGAAGGACAGCGGCCTTATCATCAGCCGCCGCATCGGCAAGGAGGTCTACTACCGGGCGGCGGACACGGAGGTGGCGGGCCTGCTGCATCAGGTCATCGAGCGGACGGTGGAGGTCACCTGCCCCCGGGAGGAGGCGGTGTCTCACGCGCCGCATTTGCCTCCTCTGGACGCCCACGCCGGGGAGCACGCTGCCGGCCTGACGCCCCAGCAGCGCAGCGCCATCCACCAGGTCCACGACCTGCTGACGGAGAATCTGGACAGCCGCATCACCATCGAGCAGCTGTCCCGTCACTTTCTCATGAACCCCTCCACCATGAAGGAGCTGTTCAAGGCAGAGTACGGCAGTTCCATCGCCGCCCACATCCGGCAGCACCGGATGGAAAAGGCGTCGTCCCTGCTGCTGGACACCGGAGACAGTCTGGCACAGATCGCCCGGGCGGTGGGCTACGAGAGTCAGAGTAAGTTTTCCGCGGAGTTCAAAAAAGTATTCGGCATGCTGCCCTCGGAGTTCCGGAAGCTCCACGCCGGACGCTGAGAGGGGAGGGACCCTATGACCTATCATATCGCCATCTGCGACGACGACAGCCGGGACGCCGGCTATGTATCAGAGCTTCTGCATCAGTGGGCGCAGCTGCGGGGCTGCGCCGTGACGGAGGAGCGCTTTCCCTCGGCGGAAGGCTTCCTGTTCCGCTATGAGGAGGACCGCTCCTTTGACAGGCTGAAGCGGCGGGACCCCATATGGGGTCCCGCCGCTTTGCGTATTCAGGGGACTGGCCAGAAGAATGTACGCCTGCTTCGTGCCCTTAGCCCGGAGGCCAGGTCATGTCGCGGCCGGAGAGTACGTGGAAGTGCAGATGGTGCACACTCTGACCGGCCTGCTCGCCGATGTTGGACACCACCCGGTAGCTCTCCAGGCCCAGCTCCCGGCACAGCCGGGCGATGACCTCAAAAATGTGGGCCACCACGGCGCTGTTGCCGCCGTTTACCTCCGCCACGGAGCCAATGTGATCCTTGGGGATCACCAGAAAGTGGGTGGGAGCCTGGGGGGCGATGTCGTAAAAGGCATAGCACAGCTCATCTTCATACAGCTTGTTGGAGGGAATGTCCCCGCCAACGATCTTGCAGAACAGGCAGTTGTCGTCTCGCATGGTCATGCTCCTTTCTCTATGATCTCTCTCCCGGCTTCAGGAGATTTTTTCGGAAACAAAATCGTCCACGGCTGCCAGGGCGTCGTCCACCTTCAGCAGCTCCGTGCCGCCGCCCATAGCGGAATCGGGCTTGCCTCCGCCCTTGCCGCCGCACACGGCGGACACGGACCGGACCAGGTCGCCGGCCTTGATGCCCCGGGCCACGGCCTCCTTGCCGCACACGGCCAGGAAGGACACCTTTTCGCCGTTGATGCTGGCGATAACGGCCACCACGCCCGGGTCCTTATCCCGCAGGAAGTCGCCCATGGTACGCATGGCGGCCACGTCCATGCCGGTGCGGGTGGTGGTGATAACGTGCAGGCCCCTCACGGTCTTGGCGGAGGCCAGGAACTGCTTGGCCTCGCCCAGGGACGCCTCGGCCTTCAGCTTATCCAGTGCCTGGCGCAGCTGCTTCATCTCGTTGGCCTGCTGTTCCATGCGCTCCAGCAGTCCGGCAGGTGCGGTTTTCAGGAACTGCGCCGCCTTGTGCAGCACGCCCTGGCTGCGCTCCATGCCCTGCAGGCTCAGCTTGCCGCAGGTGGCCTCGATCCGGCGCACGCCGGAGGCCACGCTGGTCTCGGACTTCACCCGGAAGGGACCGGCCTTGGCGGTGTTGTCCACATGGGTGCCGCCGCAGAACTCGATGGACACATCACCCATCTCCACCACCCGGACGGTGTCGCCGTATTTTTCGCCGAACATAGCCACGGCGCCCTTTTTCTTGGCCTCCTCAATGGGCAGCACCTCTGTCACCACGGGATAGCCCTCCAGGATGGCGTCGTTGACCAGCTCCTCCACCTGATGCAGCTGGTCCGGGGTGATGGCCTCAAAGTGGGTGAAGTCGAAGCGCAGCCGGTCCGGCTCCACCAGGGAGCCCGCCTGGTGCACGTGGTCGCCCAGCACCTTTTTCAGGGCCGCATCCAGCAGATGAGTGGTGCTGTGTGCCCGGCGGATGGCCTTGCGGCGCTGGGTGTCGATGGCGGCGTGTACGGTGTCACCCACATGGAGGGCGCCCTCTGTCAGCTGCCCGTAGTGCATGAATTTGCCGCCCTTATTCTTCTGCACGTCCGTCACGGTGAACAGCATGCCCGGGGCGCTGATGGTGCCGTGGTCGGCCACCTGGCCGCCCATCTCCGCATAGAAGGGAGACTTGTCCAGCACCACCACGGCGTCGGACCCGGCGGGGATCTCGCCCCGCAGCTCGTCCTCGGCCACCAGAGCCACCACCGTGGCGTCGAGCTCATCGTGGTCATAGCCCACGAACTCCGTGGCCGGGATGTCCTTGCCGAACTCCACGCCGGCCCAGCCCAGGTCGCCCAGGGCCTTCCGGGCCTCCCGGGCCCGCTGCTTCTGCTCCTGCATCAGCTGCCGGAAGCTCTCCTCGTCCACGGTCATGCCCTGCTCGGCCACCATCTCCGCCGTCAGGTCGATGGGGAAGCCAAAGGTGTCATACAGCCGGAAGGCGTCCGCACCGGAAAACACCTTCTCGCCCTTGGCCTGGTGCTCCGCCAGCAGGTCGGAGAAGATATTCATGCCGCCGTCGATGGTGCGGCCGAAATTCTCCTCCTCGGTGCGGATGACCTTGGTGATATACGTCTGCTTTTCCCGCAGATCAGGATACTGTCCCTGGTTTTCGTGGATCACGGTGTCCACCACCTGATACAGGAACGGCTCATTGACGCCCAGGAGCTTCCCATGGCGGGCGGCCCGGCGCAGCAGCCGCCGCAGCACATAGCCCCTGCCCTCGTTGGAGGGGAGGATGCCGTCGCAGATCATAAACGTGGCAGAGCGGATGTGATCGGTGATGACCCGCAGGGACACATCCCGCTTTTCCGTCTCGCCGTAGTGAGCGCCGGTGAGCTGGGACACCTTGTGGGTGATGTTCATCACGGTGTCCACGTCGAACAGGCTCTCCACATTCTGGCACACGCAGGCCAGACGCTCCAGCCCCATGCCGGTGTCGATGTTCTTCTGCTTCAGCTCGGTATAGTGGCCCTGGCCGTCGTTGTCAAACTGGGAGAACACGTTGTTCCAGATCTCAATGTACCGGTCGCAGTCGCAGCCCACGGTGCACCCGGGCTTGCCGCAGCCGTACTCGGGGCCGCGGTCATAGTAGATCTCGGAGCAGGGGCCGCAGGGGCCGGAGCCGTGCTCCCAGAAGTTGTCCTCCTTGCCGAAGCGGAAAATGCGCTCCTTGGGAATGCCGATCTCCTTGTTCCAGATGTCGAAGGCCTCGTCATCGTCCAGATAGATGGAGGGGTACAGCCGGTCGGCCTCCAGGCCCACCCACTGGGGGCTGGTCAGGAATTCCCAGCTCCAGGCGATGGCCTCGTGCTTGAAATAGTCGCCGAAGGAGAAGTTGCCCAGCATCTCAAAATAGGTGCCGTGGCGGGCGGTCTTGCCCACGTTGTCGATGTCGCCGGTGCGGATGCACTTCTGGCAGGTGCATACCCGGTGGCAGGGGGGCTCCTCCTCACCCTTGAACCAGGGCTTCATGGGGGTCATGCCGGCATTGATGAGCAGGATGGATTTGTCGTTCTGGGGCACCAGGGAAAAGCTGGGCAGCCGCAGATGGCCCTTGGTTTCAAAGAACCTCAGGAACATCTCCCGCAGTTCATTCAGGCCGTGATAGGGATGGGACATGGTTCATTACTCCTTTATTTCAAATGTAT
>OLWJ01000347.1_pt1 | contig 16539 bp, 18 predicted proteins | sample 1674291 | NCBI WGS metagenome assembly OLWJ01 (sample SAMEA103958159, study PRJEB25191) | human gut metagenome | biome: human-associated habitat [ENVO:00009003]; feature: intestine environment [ENVO:2100002]; material: feces | place: Germany | collected 2013/2015
AAATAGTTCGCAAATTTGTAGTCCTACACTGCCCTTACCCAAAAACTCGGAATCGTGCTTGCAAAACCGGCAGAACTTGGGTATAATAGTTTGGATAAACTGCGGTATTATGCCGCCTGAGGTAAAGAGGAACAACACATGAGCACCATCATCACCTCCGTGGACCGGCACAGTCCGGCGGAGCGGGCCGGAATCACTCCCGGGGAGCAGCTGCTGACCATCAACGGGCACCAGATCATCGACGTGCTGGACTATCGCTTTTACGGCTACGATACCGACTGCTGCCTGGAGCTGCGGGAGCCTGCGGGTACCGTGCGCACCGTGTCCCTGCGCAAGCCCGAGGGCCGGGACCTGGGCCTGAATTTTGACACCGTCCTCATGGACGATATGCGCTCCTGCGCCAACCACTGCATCTTCTGCTTCGTGGACCAGATGCCTCCCGGTATGCGCAAGACCCTGTATTTCAAGGACGACGACGCCCGGCTCAGCTTCCTCCAGGGGAACTACATCACCCTGACCAACCTGACGGACCGGGAGGCTCAGCGCATCATCGACCTGCGCATCAGCCCCATCAACGTCTCCGTCCACACCACGGACCCTCAGCTCCACTGCACCATGCTGGGCAACAAAAACGCCCTGCGCTCCCTGGACTATATCCGGGCCTTCTGCAAGGCGGGAATCGTGATGAACGGGCAGATCGTGGTCTGCCCCGGCTGGAACGACGGGGACCAGCTGCGCCGCACCCTCCGGGACCTGACGGAGATGCAGTTTTCCAGCTGCTCCCTGGTGCCGGTGGGCATCACCAAATACCGCCAGGGCCTGGCTAAGCTCCGGCCCGTGGATGCGGCCACCGCCGCCGAGATCATCGACATCGCCGACGAATACGGCCGGGAGAATCTGGAGCGCTTCGGCACCCGGCGCTTCTTCTGCGCCGACGAGCTGTACCTGCGGGCAGGCCGTCCCCTGCCCCGGGCAGAGTATTACGAGGGCTACCGTCAGCTGGAAAACGGCGTGGGCCTCATGCGCTCTCTGGAGGATGATTTCCTGGCGGGCCTTGCCACTGTGGACGTGCCCGTTCGCTTCTCCCCCTTCACCATCGCCACCGGCACGGCGGCGGCTCCGTTTCTCCGGGGCCTGGTGCAGCGGGCCCAGGCGGACTATCCCGGGCTGCGGGGGCAGGTCATCGCCGTGGAAAACGACTTCTTCGGCCACACCATCGACGTGGCGGGCCTGCTTACCGGGCAGGATATCTCCGCCCAGCTGCGGGGACGGGACCTGGGGGATCGGGTGCTGATCCCCATCCACATGATGCGCCACGGCGAGACCGTGTTTCTGGACGACTACACTGTGGAGCGTCTGAGCCGGGAGCTGGGCGTTCCCGTCCAGGTGGTGGACGAGGACGGCTTCGCCCTGGTGGACGCCATGTTCGCGGCGGAATGACCGCCGCATCCAAATAGAAGGAGGTAAACCCTTATGTCCAAGCCCCTGATTGCCATCGTGGGCCGGCCCAACGTGGGCAAGTCCATGCTGTTCAACAAGATCATCGGGCGGCGTCTTTCCATTGTGGAGGACACCCCCGGCGTCACCCGGGACCGCATTTACGGCGAAAGCGACTGGAACGGCCGGAAGTTCACCCTGGTGGACACCGGCGGCATCGAGCCCAACACCGACAACCAGATCCTGGCCTTCATGCGTCAGCAGGCCCAGATCGCCATCGACAACGCCACTGTCATTGTCCTGGTAACGGACATCAAGACCGGTATGACCGCCGCCGACCAGGAGGTGGCCGGAATGCTCCAGCGGTCCAAAAAGCCCATCGTTCTGGCAGTGAACAAGATGGACTCCACCGGCGTCACGGACCCGGAGTTCTATGAGTTTTACAACCTGGGTCTGGGCGACCCCATCGCCGTGTCCGCCGTCCACGGTCATGGCACCGGCGACCTGCTGGACGCCTGTCTGCAATACTTCCCCCCGGAAACGGACGAGGAGGAGGACAGCGACGTGGTCCAGGTGGCCATCATCGGCAAGCCCAACGTGGGCAAGTCCAGCCTCACCAACCGGATCCTGGGCGAGCAGCGGGTCATCGTCAGCGACGTGGCCGGTACCACCCGGGACGCCATCGACAGCTACTTTGAAAACGCCACCGGCAAGTATAACTTCATCGACACCGCCGGTATGCGAAAGAAGTCCAAGGTGGACGACGCCATCGAGAAATACAGCGTCCTCCGGGCCACCATGGCCATCGAGCGCAGCGACGTGTGCCTCATTATGATCGACGCCCAGGACGGCGTCACCGAGCAGGACACCAAGGTGGCGGGCCTGGCCCACGACGCCGGAAAGGCCTGCATCATTGTGGTGAACAAGTGGGACCTGGTGGAAAAGGACGGCAAGACCATGGACCGTATGCGGGAGGACATCCGCCGGGACCTGAGCTATATGCCCTACGCCCCCATTGTGTTCATCTCCGCCATGACCGGTCAGCGGGTCAGCCGGCTGTTTGAGCTCATCAACTATGTCCGGGAGCAGGCGTCCATGCGCATCACCACCGGAATGCTCAACTCCGTCCTGGCCGATGCCCAGACCCGGGTCCAGCCCCCCACGGACAAGGGCCGCCGCCTGAAGATCTACTATATGACCCAGGTGGGCATTCGTCCCCCCCATTTCGTGGTGTTCTGCAACGACAAGAAGCTGTTCCACTTTTCCTACCGCCGGTATCTGGAAAACCAGATCCGCAGCGTGTTCGGCCTGGAGGGCACCCCCATCATCATGACCGTGCGCCAGAAGGGCGAGGAGGATAGCTGACGTGTCTGTGGTATTTACCGTGGCCCTGACGCTGCTGGTGTCGTATCTGCTGGGCTGCTTCAACGGGTCGGTGATGACCTCCCATTTCATCATCCGGGACGATGTCCGCCAGCACGGCAGCGGCAACGCGGGCCTGACGAACTTCTACCGGACCTACGGCGCCCGGTATGCCCTGTGCGTCATCATCTGCGACATGGGGAAAACCGTCCTGGCCTGCCTCATCGGCGGATATCTGATGCACTGGGTGGTGGGCGACTGGACCCTGGGCCTGCTGATTGCAGGCATCGGCTGCGAGCTGGGGCACATGTTCCCGGTGTTCTTCGGCCTGCGGGGCGGCAAGGGCATCCTCTCCGGCGGCGTGCTGGTGCTGCTGCTGGACTGGCGGGTGGCTCTGATTGCCTGGGGCCTGTTTGTGAGCCTGTGGCTGCTGACCCGCTATGTGTCCCTGGGCTCCGTGGCCGCCACGGCCAGCATGCCGGTATCCGTGTTTTTCCTGCTGGGCCATAACTGGCTGTATACCGTCCTGTCTGCGGCGATAGCGGCCCTTGTGATCTGGTGCCACCGGGGCAACATCCAGCGGCTGCTGTCCGGCACCGAAAAGAAGTTTCATTGGCACGTCGACGCCCCGGCCGGGGGCGAGGACGGCCCGCAAGCATAAGAAGAAAGAGAGAGCATTCGTATGAAAAACAATCAGCTTCGCCAGGTGGTATTTCCCATTCTGGCGGCCTTTATCTGGGGCACGGCCTTCGTGGCCCAGGACGTCTGCGCCGACGCCATGGGCGCGTTTACCTTCAACGGCACCCGGTATTACATCGCCGTGCTGTCCCTGCTGGTGGTTCTGGCCGTTTCAAGCGGCTTCAGGAAGGACCGGCCCCAGATCTCCCCTGCGGAGAAGAAGGCCCAGCGCAGGCAGCTGTGGCTGGGCGGCTTCTGCTGCGGCACGGTGCTGGCCATTGCCTCCAACTTCCAGCAGGCAGGCCTTGTGGCCGGTACCGACGGCGGCAAGGCCGGGTTCATCACCGCCCTGTATGTGGTGCTGGTGCCGGTGTTCGGCCTGTTCTTCCGGCGGAGGGTCAGCCTGCCGGTGTGGATCGCCGTGGCCCTGTCCGTGGGCGCTCTGTACCTGCTGTGTATCAAGGGCAGCTTCTCCCTGGCCCCCGGCGACCTGCTGGTGCTGGTATGTGCCATATGCTTTTCCGTACATATCCTGGTGATCGACCATTTCACCGCCACCTGTGACGGTGTGAAGCTCAGCTGCCTGCAATTCCTGTTTGCCGGCACCTGGTCCACCATTCTGGCCCTGTTTTTCGACACCATCAGCTTCCAGGTGCTGCTGGACTGCATCTGGCCCCTGCTGTATGTGGGCGTGTTCTCCTGCGGCGTGGGCTACACCCTGCAAATCCTGGCTCAGAAGGGCTCCAATCCCACGGTGGTCACCATTCTGCTGAGCCTGGAGAGCGTGTTCGCCGTCATCGCCGGCGCCGTTGTCCTGCACCAGCAAATGACCGCCCGGGAATACCTGGGCTGCGTGCTGATGTTTGCAGCCGTGATCCTGGCCCAGATCCCCATGCCCCAGAAAAAGAAGGCCAAGGCGGAATAACCGTCTTCCTATCGACACACAGCGCCCCCTGGAACCGGAGAAATCGGTTCCAGGGGGCGTATGCTTCTATTCAGGCTGCTGCCCTATGCCGTTTTTTCTTCTCCTTTAACTATTCTTTAGGCTGCCCCCAGCCCGCTCCGGGCCGCGCCTTCTCCCATTCCGCCCCTTGACAGGGGCATTTTTCTCTGTTATAATAAACAACGCTTGTTGCGCAACATGAGTTTTCATCACGAAGGGAGAAGCATTTGTGCCGCCGAAGGTCAAATTTACCCGGGAGGAGATCATCCGGGCTGCTCTGGATATTGTCCGGGAGACGGGGCCGGAGGGCCTTACCGCCCGGAGTCTGGCCGCCCGGCTGGGCTGCTCCGTCAAGCCTATTTTCGGTCTGTTCCGGAGCATGGAGGAGGTGCAGCAGGAGGTTCTGGCCGCCGGATACCGGCTGTACGGTCAAAGCATCGCCCAGGCTATGGAGGCCGGGAAATATCCCCCCTACAAGGCCTCCGGCATGGCCTACATTGCCTTTGCCCAGCAGGAAAAGCCCCTGTTCCGGCTGCTGTTTATGCGGGACCGCAGCCACGAGGACGCGTCTCCCCGTCTGGGAGACGATGTGGAGCCCCTGCTGGACCTGATCCAGCAGGCCGCCGGCATCAGCCGGGAAAGCGCCCGGATGTTCCACCTGGAGATGTGGATCTATGTCCATGGCATCGCCGCCATGGCGGCCACGTCGTTTCTGGACTGGGACACGGAGCTCATCAGCGCGTCGCTGACCGACGCCTATAGGGGCCTGCTGGCTCGATTCAAGGAAAAGGAGGCGCAGGAATGAACGCCGTTGAAATACAGGGTCTCACCAAACGCTACGGGGCCATCACCGCCGTGGACAGCCTGGACCTGACGGTCCGTCAGGGGGAGCTGTTCGCCCTGCTGGGCGTCAACGGCGCAGGCAAGACCACCACCATCAAAATGCTGTCGTGCCTGACCCGGCCCGACGGCGGCGACGCCCGGCTGCTGGGCCGCAGCATTGTGTCGGATGCCGCCGGGGTAAAGCGCTGCATCGGCGTATCTCCCCAGGAGACCGCCGTGGCCCCCAACCTCACCGCCCGGGAGAATCTGGCGCTGCTGTGCGGTGTCCACGGTCTGTCCCGGCAGGAGACCGCCGCCCGCACAGAGGAGCTGTCCCGGGCTCTGGGGCTGGAGCCCATTCTGGCCCGCCGGGCCGGGAAGCTCTCCGGCGGCTGGCAGCGGCGGCTGAGCATCGCCATGGCTCTGATCGCCCGGCCGGAGATCCTGTTTCTGGATGAGCCCACCCTGGGGCTGGACGTGCTGGCCCGGGCGGAGCTGTGGGACGTGGTCCGCCATCTGAAGGGCCGGATCACCGTGATCCTCACCACCCACTACCTGGAGGAGGCCGAGGCCCTGTCCGACCGGGTGGGCATTATGAAGGACGGCCGGCTGCTGGCCCTGGGCACGCCGGAGGAGCTGAAGCGCCAGGCCGGCTGTGACAGATTTGAGGACGCGTTTATCGCCATGGTAAGGGAGGCGGGAAGATGAAGCTGCGCGCACTTTGCCGCCGCACCACGCTGGAGCTGGTGCGGGATCCGCTGACGCTGGGCTTCGGCCTGGGCTTTCCCCTGGTGCTGCTGCTTCTGCTCAGTGCCATCCAGGCCAACATCCCCGTAAGCCTGTTTGAGATCGACCGCCTGACCCCGGGCATCACCGTGTTCGGTCTGGCGTTTGTGGCCCTGTTCTCCGCCACTCTGGTGTCCCGTGACCGGGAGAGCGCCCTTTTGCAGCGGCTGTACACCACGCCCCTTACCGCCGGGGACTTCATCTTCGGCTATATGCTGCCGCTGCTGCCTATGGCGGCGGTGCAGGTGGCAGTCTGCTACCTGGCGGCCATTCCCCTGGGACTGACGGTATCGGTGCGGATGCTGTGGGCGGTGCTGCTGGACCTGCCGGCGGCGCTGCTGTTCATCGGCCTGGGCCTGCTGTGCGGCAGTGTGCTGAACGTCAAGCAGGCAGGCGGCATCTGCGGCGCTCTGCTGACCAATCTGACGGCCTGGCTGTCGGGCACCTGGTTCGATCTGGAGCTGGTAGGCGGCGCCTTCAAGCGCATTGCCTATGCCCTGCCCTTTGTCCACGCGGTGGAGCTGGACCGGGCGGCTCTGGCCGGAGACTGGGCGGGGCTCACGCCTCATCTGTGGTGGGTGCTGGCCTATGCCGCCGCAGCCCTGGCCGCCGCCGTGCTGCTGTTCCTGCGTCAAATGAAAAAGTAATAGAAAGCAATCGCAAAAAAGCACCGATGCGCGGCATCGGTGCTTTTCCTATGCAGGACTCAGAACAGGCGCTGCTTCCGGGCAATGACCTGGCCGTCCACCCGCAGCAGCTGCTTGCCGGTGGGAGTGAACTCCGTTTCCACATCGTGACCGCTCACCCGGGCGCGGATGGTATAGCCGGTTTCCACGACGCCCTCCTGCCGTCCGTAGACCCTTCCGTCCACGATCAGCTCCGTCAGGCCATAGCTGCGGCGGACCTCGATCTCATGGCTGCCGTATGCGGCGGTCAGCAGAGTCCGGTGTTTCCCCTCCGCCGGCTGGCCCAGAGAGGGACTGTTGGGCCGTTCCCCCATGGACGCGTCGTAAAACTCCGTATTCTGGGGCAGCGGCTCCGGCGTCTCTCTCTGCCCCTCCGGCTCCTCCATGGCCTCCCGGCCCCGGCGGACGCCCATGGCCAGATACCACAGCAGCAGGCCGTGGAACACCACATCCAGGATGCTGGACGCCTCGAAGGCCGTCACCAGGCCCGCCACCAGCGCCGCCGTATCCACGGAGAACAGCACCAGCGCCGCCGTCAGCCAGCCCCGCCGCTTTTTGGACAGCAGCCAGCACAGGAAATACACCGCCATCACCAGCACCGCGCCCGCCGCGCCCAGCACCAGCCACTTGGCCTCCCCGGTAAAGTCATAAAAGCCCCGGGCAAACACCGCCCAGATGTAGGCGGCAAAATCCGTGAACAGATAGTATCTGTCCGACCCCGTCAGGGCCAGAAGGGTATTTACCGCCGTCAGGACCAGCATCGCCAGCAGATTGCCCCGTGCGGTCTTGTATGCCGCCCCCGCAGTTTTGTTTTTCATCTCTCGTCTCCTTTTATTCTCTCTGTATTTACAAAGCACGCCAGCTCTCTGGCCGCAGGCCGTGTCCCATAAGTCCCTCCTGCACCTGCTGCCGCAGAGCAGGCAGGTCCCGGTTCAGGGTTCCCTTCAGGGTCAGATAGTTGGATGCATGGTTCATCCGGAACACGCTGCCCGGGCTGTCCATATGGTCCAGCAGCAGGGCCGTCTCCTGCAAAATTTCCGCCGGACCCAGCACCTGGAAGCTGCCCTCCCGGACCCAGCGCTCCAGCGGCGTTCCCGGCTCCACCATCAGCGTCAGCAGGCCGATGTATTCCGGGTTCATGGCGCTGAGGGCCCGGGCGGTGTCCACGGCGTGCTCCCGGAGCAGCTCCCGGCTGCCCAGGCCCGAAATGGCCGTCACCGACAGGGCAAGTCCCGCCCGCCGGGCCTTCTGCCCTGCCGCCACGATGGCCGCGGCCGTGTGCCCCTTCTGCATCCGCTCCAGCACCGCGTCACAGCCGGATTCCAGGCCCATATACACCATTTTCAGGCCGCTCTCCCGCAGTTGCCGCAGCTCCTCCTCCGTCTTGACCTGAAGACTCCGGGGCGAGGCGTAGCAGGTGACCCGCTGGCACTCGGGAAACAGGCTGTACACCATGGCCAGAATTTCCAGCAGCTCATCGGTTTTCCGCATCAGGGCGTCGCCGTCGGCCAGAAAGACCCGCTCCACCCGGCGGTATACCTGCCGGGCCAGGCGGAAATCCTCCCGGATCTCCTCCATGGGCCGCAGGGCAAACCGCTTATCGTCATACATATCGCAGAAGGCGCAGCGGTTGTGGCTGCACCCATAGGTCACCTGGATGATGAGGCTGTAGGCCTCGCTGGGGGGCCGATAGACCTTTCCCTTGTATCGCATGGGCAATTCCTCCTTTTCCCCGCTATTATCGCATACTTTTCCCGGTTTGAAAAGGGTCTATTTTGTGCCGCTCCGGCATAAGCTGGACCAGCTTCAACAAACGAGGAGGAATTTTATGGACAACAATTTCAACCGTGTGCGCCTGTGCGGCCGGGCCGCCGGGGAGCCTGCCCTGTCCCATATCAACCACGGCGAGCACTTTTACCGCTTTCCCCTGTCGGTGGAGCGGCTGTCGGGCCAGGAGGACCTGCTGCCGGTGATTCTGCCCCGGCGGCTGCTGGAGGAGCACCCCGTACATACCGGCGACACGCTGACCCTCACCGGTCAGCTGCGCTCCTTCAACAACCGCAGCGGCCAGGGGCCCCGGCTGGTGATCTCCGTGTTTGTCCGGGAGCTGACTCCCGGCGGCGCGGCCCCCTTTAACCAGATTCAGCTCTCCGGCGTGCTGTGCAAGGCCCCCTCCCTGCGGCGGACGCCCTTGGGCCGGGAGATCTGCGACCTGATCCTGGCGGTGAACCGCCGGTACGGGCGGGCGGACTATCTGCCCTGCATCGCCTGGGGGGCCATCGCCCAGCAGACGGCCCGGCTTCCGGTGGGTTCCCGCCTGACGGTGGAGGGCCGGGTCCAGAGCCGGGGCTATACGAAAACCGTGGACGGCGTGGGCCAGGAGCGCACCGCCTATGAGGTATCCATCATGCGTCCGGCGGAGCCGGAGGAATTTTTGCTGTAGAGCCGCCGTTTCCCCTCCCGGGTCAGTTGATTTCCCCGGCAAATGGTGCTATCCTATTGTTGAATACAGAGAAACAGAGGATTGCATCTATGACATGGACCCATCACCACGCCCATCCGGTCGTCCGTCGGGACGTGGACATGACCCAGGGCAGCATCACCCGCCACCTGGTGGAGTTCGCCCTGCCGCTGCTGGCCGGCAACGTGTTTCAGCAGCTGTACAACATGGTGGACACCTGGGTGGTAGGCAATTTTGTGTCCAACGAGGCGTTCTCCGCCGTGGGCACCGTGGGGCCCATCATCAATATGCTCATTGGCTTTTTCATGGGCCTGTCCAGCGGCGCAGGCGTGGTCATCAGTCAGTATTACGGGGCCCATAAGCCGGACAGAGTCCGGGACACCGTCCACACGGCCATGGTGCTGACGCTGGTGCTGTGCGGGGCGTTCACGGCCCTGGGTCTGGCCCTGATCCCGGCCATGCTGGCCCTGATGAACACCCCGGCGGAGGTGCTGCCGGAGTCCACGGCCTATCTGTCCATCTATTTTTCCGGCATTACGGGGCTGCTCATCTACAACATGGGCTCCGGCATTCTCCGGGCAGTGGGCGACTCCCGGCGTCCCTTCTACTTTCTGGTGGTGTCGGCGGGGCTGAACACGGTGCTGGACCTGGTGTTCGTGATCCGCTTCCGCATGGGCGTTGCAGGCGTTGCCTGGGCCACCATCATCGCCCAGGCGGCGTCGGCGGTGCTGGTGCTGGCAGTGCTGCTGCGGACGGACAGCTGTGTGCGCCTGGAGCTGCGGCGGCTGCGGGTCCATTGGGACATGCTGGGCAAGATCATGCAGGTAGGCATCCCGGCGGCTCTGCAAATGGCCGTCACCGCCTTCTCCAATGTGTTTGTCCAGTCCTATATCAACCGTTTCGGTCCGGACTGCATGTCCGGCTGGACGGCGTATACCAAGATCGACCAGTTGATGTTCCTGCCCATGCAGTCCCTGGCCCTGTCCGCCACCACCTTCGTGGGGCAGAATCTGGGAGCCGGGAACGCCCAGCGGGCCCACCAGGGCACCCGTCGTGCACTGGCGATCTCCCTGGCGGTAACGGCGGTGCTGATGGTGCCGGTGCTGGTGTTTGCGCCCCAGCTGACGGCCTTCTTCAACCGCAAGGCGGAGGTGGTGGCCTACGGAACCCTGCTGCTGCGGTACATTTCGCCCTTCTACCTGCTGTGCTGCATCAACCAGATCTATTCCGGCGCGCTGCGGGGCGCAGGCAACAGCCAGGTGCCCATGGTCATCATGCTGGGCTCCTTCGTGGTGTTCCGCCAGATCTATTTGTACATCATGTCCCACTATATCAGCAACGCCCTGCTGCCTCTGGCCATGGGCTATCCCGCCGGTTGGCTGGTGTGCAGCGCCGCCACCCTGCTGTATTACCGCAGGGCCGCCCTGGGCCGGCGGCGGCTGGTGGAGGACATCTGACCGGCAAAGGAGCGAATGGTCTATGCAACAAATCACGGTATCTCTGGGGCAGCGGTCCTACCCCATTGAGATCGGCCCGGGCCTGCTGCGGGAAGCCCGCCGCCGGCTGGAGGCTCTGCCGGTCAAGCGGTGGGCCGTTATCGCCGACGACAACACCGCCGCCCTGTACGCCGGGGCCCTGGACCTGCCGGTATACACCTTCCCCGCCGGAGAGGGCAGCAAGCGTCTGGCGGTGTATGAGGACCTGTGCCGCCGGCTGCTGGCGGACGGCTTCACCCGCCAGGACGGCATCGCGGCCCTGGGCGGCGGCGTCACCGGTGACCTGGCAGGCTTTATAGCCGGTACCCTGCTGCGGGGCGTGGCTCTGGCCCAGCTGCCCACCTCCCTGCTGGCCCAGGTGGACAGCAGCGTCGGCGGCAAGACCGGTCTGGACCTGCCGGAGGGGAAGAACCTCATCGGCTGCTTTTACCAGCCCCGGCTGGTGCTGGCGGATACGGCGTGCCTGGCCACCCTGCCCCGGCGGCAGCTGTCCTCAGGCATGGCGGAGGTCATCAAGTGCGGCGTCATCGGCGACGAGGCCATTTTGCACCACCTGGAAACGGCGGAGGAGCCGGATCTTCCCTGGCTGGTGGCGCGCTGCTGCCGGTATAAGGCGGCGGTGGTGTCCCGGGACGAGCGGGACGGCGGCGGGCGCCGGGTGCTGAACTTCGGCCATACCTTCGGCCACGCCTATGAGGCCGCCGGAGGATACGATACCCGGACCCACGGCGAGGCCGTGGCCGCCGGGATGATGCACATGCTGCGCTGGCAGGTGCGGCACGGTCTGGGCGGCGGGCAGCTGCTGGAGCGGCTGACCCCCCTGCTGCGGCGGTGGGACCTGCCCACCCGGCTGCCCTGGGACGGGGCGGCGGACTATCTGGCCCGGGACAAAAAGCGCGGCGGCGACGGCATTACCATCGCCGTGGCGGAGCGGGCCGGCCAGGGCCGTCTGCTGACGGTACCCCTGGCGGCCCTGATGGAGGACGTATGATGGACGTGCGCTTGCTTCCGGCCCCGCTGCGGGGGGCGGTGACGCCGCCGCCGTCCAAAAGCCTGCTGCACCGGCAGCTGATCTGTCTGGCCCAGGCGGGAGAGTTTCCCTGCCCGCCGGACCCCTCCGACGATGTGGAGGCCACGGTCCGGGGGCTGTGGGCCTTGTATCACGAAAAGGCCCCCGTCATCGACTGCGGGGCCAGCGGCAGCACCCTGCGGTTTCTGCTGCCCCTGGCCATGGCCCGGGGCCAGGTGGGCACGGTGTTCACCGGCACGGAGCGGCTGCTGGAGCGGCCCCTGCCGGGGGACTGGGGCCTTGCGGCCACGGCGGACGGTCTGCGGGTGACCCGGGCGCTGTCCGGCGGGCAGATTCCGGTGGACGGGACCCGGACGTCTCAGCTGCTCTCCGGGCTGCTGATGGCCCTGCCCGGTCTGGCGGCAGACTCGGAGCTGGCGCTGACCGGCCCCCTGGCCTCCCGCCCCTATGTAGACCTGACGCTGGCGGTGCTGCGTCGCTGCGGCGTGCACATCGGCCAAACGGATTGCGGCTTCACGATACCGGGTGGGCAGCGGTTCCTCACCGTGCCCCTGGACGCGGAGCCGGACTGGTCTGCTGCGGCCTTCTGGCTGGCGGTAAGGGCCCTGGGCTGTGCTGTGGCCGTCACGGGCCTGCGCCGGGACTCCCTCCAGGGGGACCGGGCGGCGGCGGCCCTGTGCCGTTGTCTGCCGGAGGAGGTAGACCTGACGGATATCCCGGACCTGCTGCCGCCGCTGGCCCTGCTGGCGGCGCTGCGGCCGGGAACGGAAACCCGCTTCACCGGCGCGGCCCGGCTGCGGGATAAGGAGAGCGACCGCCTGGCGTCGGTTTCGGCGGCGCTGACCGCCCTGGGAGGCCGTGTCCGGCAGGAGCCGGAGGGTCTCACCGTATGGGGCGTGGAGCGGCTCTCCGGCGGCGAAGCCGACAGCTGCGGCGACCACCGCATCGCCATGCTGTGCGCCTGTGCCGCCCCCTTCTGCACCGGCCCGGTGGTTCTGCGGAACGCCGGATGCACCGCCAAATCCTATCCCGGCTTCTGGGCGGACTACCGCCGCCTGGGCGGGCAATTCGAGGTATTGTAACATGCTGGATTACACCATATTCGGAGAGTCCCACGGCCCCGCCGTGGGCGTTCTGGTCACCGGCGCGGCCCCGGGCCTGCCGGTGGACCGGGAGCTCATCGCCCGGGAGCTTCAGCGCCGGGCCCCCCATGGCCCCCTGGCCACCGCCCGGCGGGAGCCGGACCGGCTCCGCATTCTCAGCGGCGTATACAATGGGCACACCACCGGGGACCCCATCTGCCTGATTCTGGAAAACCGGGACGTCCGCTCCGGCGACTACGCCGCTCTGGCGGACAAGCCCCGCCCCGGCCACGCCGATTACGCCGCCCATGTCCGCAGCCGTGGCTGCAACGACCCCCGGGGCGGAGGGCCCTATTCCGGCCGCCTGACCGCGCCCCTGGTGGCGGCGGGAGCTATGGTAAAGAGCTGGCTGAAAGCACAGGATATTGAAATAAAAGCGCAGCTTATTGATGAAAAAGAGCTGCGGCAGCAGGCGGAGGCGGCCAAGGCCGCCGGAGATTCCGTGGGTGGTCAGGTGCGCTGCACCGTCACGGGCCTTCCGGCGGGACTGGGCGGTCCCGGCTGGCGGGAGGCGGTGGAATCGGAGCTGGCCCGTCACCTGTTCGCCATCCCGGCGGTGAAGGCCCTGGGCTTCGGCGACGGCGCGGCCCTGGCCGCCCTGCGGGGCAGTCAGGCCAACGATGCCCTGCGCACCGACGGGACCCGGGTGTGGACCGTCACCAATCACAACGGCGGCATCAACGGCGGCGTCACCAACGGCATGCCGGTGACCTTCACCGTGACCTTCAAGCCCACCCCCTCCATCGCCATCCCTCAGGACACCGTGGACCTGGCCCGCATGGAAAACTGCACCGTAACGGTTCAGGGCCGCCACGATCCCTGCATTGCCCTGCGGGCGGCCCCCATTGTGGAGGCGGCTGCGGCCCTGGCCCTGTGGCGGGTGCTGGACCCCCAGGCGGGCGATCTGGACACCCTGCGGCTGCGGCTGGACGGCATAGACCGGCAGCTGGTGCAGCTGTTTGTCCGGCGGCAGGAGCTGTCCCGTGACATCGGAGCCTATAAGGCCGCCTGCGGCCTGCCGGTGCAGGACCCGGAGCGGGAGGCCCAGGTGCTGCGCAGCCGGGGCGACCTGGCCCCGGAGCGCCGGGAGCAGGTGGAGCGGCTGTATGAAACGCTGATGGCCCTGAGCCGGGAGGAGCAGTCGTGAGAAACCTGATTTTCGTGGGCCTGCCCGGCAGCGGCAAAAGCACCGTGGGCAGGCTGGCGGCCAGGACCCTGGGGCTTCCCTTCGTGGACGCGGACAAGGCCCTGGAGCAGGCGGAGGGCCGCAGCATACCGGACATTTTCGCCGCCGGCGGCGAGTCATATTTCCGCACTCTGGAGACCCGGGTGCTGACGGACCTGTGCCGCCGGGAGGGCATGGTCCTGGCCACCGGCGGCGGGGCGGTGCTGCGTCGGGAGAACCGAACGCTGCTGAAGGGCAGCGGCCTGGTGATCTTTCTGGACCGCTCCCCCTGGGCCATCCGCCGGACCCTGCGGCGGCAGGGCCGCCCCCTGCTGACGGATGATGACGCCATCTTCCGCCTGTATCGCCAGCGGCGGAGCCTGTACCGGGCCGCCGCCCACCATGCCGTCAACAAGCCCACAGCCCGTCAGGCGGCGGAGGAGGCCGTCCGGCTGTGGAGAGAGGAGCAGCAATGAAATTTCTTGTTCTCAACGGTCCCAATCTGAACCTGCTGGGCAAGCGGGAGCCCGGCGTCTACGGTACCGGCACCTACGCCGGCCTCTGTGCGGAGATCGCGGCCTATGCCGCCGCCCGGGGGATTCGGGCGGATATCCGCCAGAGCAACCATGAAGGGGTGCTCATCGACGAAATTCAGGCCGCTGACGGAGTGTATGACGGCATCGTCATCAACCCCGGAGCCTATACCCATTACAGCTACGCCATTTACGATGCCCTGCTGGCAGTCCGCGTTCCGGCGGTGGAGGTGCACATCAGCGACATCAGCCGCCGTGAGGCGTTCCGCCGGACGTCCGTCACCGCCCCGGCCTGCCGGGGCCAGATCGTGGGTCACGGCTTCCGGGGCTACCTGGAGGCCATGGAGTTATTGGAAAGCATACACAAGGGGGATATGAAATGAAGCTCTGTGTGATCGGCGACCCGGTGGGTCACAGCATGTCCCCGGTGCTGCACCGGCGCATGCTGGCCCTTTCGGGGATCGAAGGCGACTATCAGGCCGTCACCGTCACCCGGGAGACGCTGCCGGACTTTATGGCGGCAGGCCGTGCCGGGGAATGGGACGGCTGCAACGTCACCATGCCCTTAAAGCAGGAGGTCATCCGCTATCTGGACCAGCTGAGCCCGGAGGCGGAGGCCTGCGGCGCGGTAAATACGGTGTGCTTCCGGAACGGGCACACCGTGGGCTATAATACCGACGCCCCCGGCATCCGGGCGGGCTTTGCCGCCCGGGGCGCCGCCCCCACAGGCCGGGCCCTGGTCATCGGCAACGGCGGCGCGGCCCGGGCGGCCCGGTGGGCCCTGGCAGACCGGGGCGTCATCACCGCCGCCCGCCGCGGCGGCGACGTGACCATGGACGAGCTGCCCCAGGCCGCCCGGCAGTGCCGGGTGGTGGTCAATGCCACCCCCCTGGGCATGGAGGGCTTCCCGCCGTTTGCGGATCTGTCCTTCCTGGATAGCCTTCCCGCCGGCGCGGCGGTGTTTGACCTGATCTACGCCCCCCGGAAAACGGAGCTGTATCAGGCGGCCAGGGCCCGGGGCCTCATCGCCATCACCGGCATGGAGCTGCTGGTGCAGCAGGCCATTCTGGCCTTCAACCATTTCACCGGCGCGGGGCTGGAGCAGGAGGCCACCCGCCGTGAGCTGCTGGCCTTGGTAAACGAGACATAAAAACACACGCCGCGATCAAGCTGATCGCGGCGTGTTTGCGTGCGTGTAAGCACAAGCCTGCGGGGCCGTGGGGGCCGCGTTATAACCTGCACCGATTCAGCAGGTGGGTTGTCTCCAGCGTGCTTCGTAGCTTCCAACTTCCAGCCGCAGACGGCAGCCGGGAGGCCTGCTGTTCACATACTGATCCGACATCCCCTATAACAAAATGTGAGGATAAAAAAGGCCCGTCACACCCGCAGGGAGCCGTCTCTCGACGACACCCATAGTATAACAGACCCGACGGGAAAATAAAAGGGGAATCGCGCAGATTTTTCCTTCCATTTTCCGGAAGCTGCCTCCCCTGTTCAGCATTTTCACGAAGCCGCTCTGCGTTGCACAAAACCCTTCTCAAAGCGCAAAAGACGCCCTCACAGGGCGTCTTTTGTATGCGTTATGCCGGATGGGGGCACCATAGACCGGGGATCGGGTCAGGAATTTTCGTCATCCTCATCCATCAGCTGCTCCATAAACAGGTCATACACCCGCTGCAGCTCCTGGTCGCTATCCAGGGTGGTCAGCAGCTCCTCGCCGTTTTCCATCACGGACTTCAGGATCACCAGGCCGAAATCCTCGGCGGCTGCCTCGTCGGTCTCGTCGTCCACTGTGGGGAAAAATGCCATATACGTCTGGCCGTTGTCCTCCAGGGCGTCCACATATTCCAGCTCGATGTCGTTGCCCTCCTCGTCCGTCAGCGTGACGAAATTCGGGCCGTATTCTTCGCTCATGGGGGTGTCCTCCTCCAACAGTCGGTATTTGAGATGGAGATAGTATAGCGCATTTCCAAGCGCAATGCAAGTTTGACATCTGCG
>OLWJ01000357.1_pt1 | contig 16396 bp, 18 predicted proteins | sample 1674291 | NCBI WGS metagenome assembly OLWJ01 (sample SAMEA103958159, study PRJEB25191) | human gut metagenome | biome: human-associated habitat [ENVO:00009003]; feature: intestine environment [ENVO:2100002]; material: feces | place: Germany | collected 2013/2015
TGACGATGGACTGCCAGCACATACCGTCGCAGTCCTCCTCCTGCACGGAGCCCACCACCATGATCCTGTAGCCCTGGGGAATCAGGTCCAGATCCTTCATGATCTTGGCGCCGTAGGTGGCGGCGGCCATGCCGCCCTCCTGGTCGGAGCCGCCCCGGCCATAGATGACCTCGTCGGTCTCATAGCCCTGATAGGGGTCGGCCTCCCAGTTTTCGATGTTGCCGATGCCCACGGTGTCGATGTGGGAGTCCAGGGCGATGATCTTGTCGCCGGTACCCATCCAACCGATGACATTGCCCAGCTTGTCGAACTCCACCTTGTCATAGCCGAGGCTTTCCATCTCCTGGGCGATGCGGCGGACCACGCCCTCCTCCTGGCAGGATTCCGAGGGGATAGCGATCATGTCCCGCAGGAACTTGGCCATAGCGGGACGATAGTCCTGTGCGGCCTTCTTGATGGCTTCGAAATTCATGGTGTTACCTCCGTTTGCTTTTCTATATTTTCTTTCTCAATGGCGGGAGATTTTTTCTCTATGCCCCTATCATATCACAGAGAACGCAGATGTCAAACAAAAAATCTGGATTCCTAAAATATTTTTTGGGAAAGCCGTTGATTTCTGAAAAAAGTGTGGTATGATGGAGTCGAGCAAAAAGCGAGGAGGGGTGGAGCATGGAGGAAAAGCGACTGGAAATGCTCAAGCAGCTGGCGGCGGGCATTGCCGCGCAGTTCGGCAGCAACTGTGAGGTGGTGATCCACGATGTGTCCAGCAATCACCCGGATCACTCCATTGTCCACATTGAAAACGGCCATGTGTCCGGCCGGAAGGTAGGCGACGGGGCGTCGCAGGTGGTGCTGGACCAGATGGCGTCTCAGGCCGAGCATCCCCAGGATCACCTGTGCTATCTGACCCGGACGCCGGACGGCAAGATCCTCAAGTCCTCCACGCTGTATATCCGCAACCGGCGGGGGGCCGTGACGGCGATCTTCTCCATCAATTACGACGTATCGGGCCTGATGATGATCCAGAGCACCATCGGCGATCTGCTGTCCACCCAGGACAAGGAGCAGACGGAGCCCGAGCGCATCATCAATGTCAACCACGTCCTGGACGAGCTGATCGAGCAGTCCGTGGCCCTGGTGGGCAAGCCCGTGGCCCTGATGAACAAGGACGACAAGGTCCGGGCCATCCGCTTTCTGAACGAGTCCGGCGCGTTCCTGGTGACCAAGTCCGGCGACAAAGTGGCTAAATACTTCGGTATTTCCAAATACACTCTTTATTCCTACATCGACGCAAACAAAGACGGAGACAAATAAATCAGGAGGAAAGAAAACATGATCGATCTGACCATCAACAAGACCGGCCTGGAGCACAATATCCAGAAGGCTAAGGAGAACAACATCATTATCCCCACCATCGCCCAGATGCAGAACCCCGACCTGATCCCCGAGAAGATCAAGGCCAAGCTCAGCCACACCGGCCTGTGGGACGTGGACCCCGTGAACCTGTTCCGCATCTCCTGGCACAACGAGGCCAAGGAGCAGGGCGGCCTGTTCCAGGCGGTTCCCAACTATGTGGAGATCCCCAGCAAGCTCTCCGGCGTGCCCTGCCGCATCATCGCCATGTCCGGCAAGTGGTTCCCCACCGGCTGCCATAAGGTGGGCGCCTCCTTCGGCTGCCTGGCTCCCCGCCTGGTCACCGGTCAGTTCGACGCCACCTATCACCACGCCGTATGGCCCTCCACCGGCAACTACTGCCGCGGCGGCGCCTTCAACTCCAAGCTGCTGGCCTGCGAGTCCGTGGCCATCCTGCCCCAGGATATGTCCAAGGAGCGGTTCGACTGGCTGAAGTCCATCGCCGGTCAGATCATCGCCACCCCCGGCTGCGAGTCCAACGTCAAGGAGATCTTCGACAAGACCTGGGAGCTGAAGCAGGATCCCACCATGATGATCTTCAACCAGTTCGCCGAGATGGGCAACCCCCTGTGGCACTACAACGTCACCGGCTATGCCCTGTCCGAGCTGTTTGAGGCCGTGAAGAAGCCCGGCCAGACCTTTGCCGGCGCCTGCTTCACCTCCGGCTCCGCCGGCACCATGTCCGCCGGCGATCTGCTGAAGGAGCGCTATCCCCACCTGAAGCTGGCCGTGGGCGAGGCGCTGCAGTGCCCCACCATCCTGGATAACGGCTTCGGCGGCCACCGCATCGAGGGCATCGGCGACAAGCACATCCCCTGGATCCACAACGTGAAGAACACCGACATGGCCATCGCCATCGACGACGAGGACTCCCAGCGGCTGCTGCGCCTGTTCAACACGCCCGAGGGCAAGACCTATATGAAGGACGAGCTGGGCATGAGCGACGAGGAAGTGGAGAAGATGGCCTGGCTGGGCATCTCCGGCATTGCCAACGTCCTGTGCTGCATCAAGATGGCCAAGTATTATGAGCTCACCGAGAACGACGTGGTGGGCACCGTCCTCACCGACTCTGCCGTCATGTACCAGTCCCGCATCGACGAGCTGAACCAGCTCCACGGCGCATACAACGCCCACGAGGCCGCCATGGACCATGCCCGCCATATGCTGGACCTGAAGACCGACAGCATGCTGGAGCTGACCTATACCGAGCGCAAGCGGGTCCACAACCTGAAGTATTACACCTGGGTGGAGCAGCAGGGCATGAACGTGGAGGACCTGAACGCCCAGTGGTACGACACCAAGAACACCTGGGACGCCGTTCACGCCCAGGCCAAGGAGCTGGACGAGCTGATCAACGAGTTCAACGAGGCCACCGGTCTGCTGAAGGCTCTGTAAAAAAATGGGAGAGGTACGGCGGAAGAAAATACGGTTGCCTGCATCCGCATATGAGCACGGCTGGTATTTTGTGACGATTTGTACCCAAGCGCGCATGAAGGTTCTTGCGCAGATACGACCTGTTTCTGTAGGGGCGGACGACTCTGTCCGCCCCTGCGGTGTATTACTGACCCCGCTGGGGTCCATCGTGAGGGAATGTCTGGAAAGACTTTCGGACGATGCGGCTGGCATTTCCGTGGACAAATACGTCATCATGCCCAACCACATCCATGTAATCATTTGCATCGACGGTGAAAAGGGCGGACAGAGTCGTCCGCCCCTACAGCGGCTGATGCAGCGTTTCAAATCCATTACCACACGGCGGGCCTGGAACATGGGATATACAAAGCTCTGGCAACGCTCCTATTATGACCATGCCATCCGCAATGATGCCGATTATCTCCGCACCTGGCAATACATCCACGACAATCCCGCCCGGTGGGCGGAGGACGAATACTACTCGGAATAAGGAGAAGAGAGACCATGAAAAATGTGAAATACGGCAAATGCGTCCGCTGCGGCAAGACCTATGAGGCCCGGCCCGACCTGACCAGCTGTACCTGCGGCGGCATTCTGGACATCGTGTACGACTATGACTATATCAGGTCCGTCCTGACCAAGGAGAAGCTGGCCCGGCGGGAAAACCGCTCCATGTGGCGCTATCGGGAGCTGCTGCCTGTGGAGGAGACCACCCCCGACACCCCCCTGCGGGTGGGCTGGAGCCCCCTGTATGAGGAGCCTAACCTGGCCCGGCTCCTGGGCCTCCGGAAGCTGTGGATCAAGGACGACGGTCAGAACCCCACCGCCTCCCTGAAGGACCGGGCCAGCGCCATGGCCGTGGCCAAGGCGTATGAGGCCGGAGCCAGGACCATCGCCTGCTCCTCCACCGGAAACGCCGCCTCCTCCCTGGCGGGCAATGCCGCCGCTGCGGGCTTCAAAACCTATATTTTCGTGCCCGAGCGGGCTCCCAAGGGCAAGGTGGCCCAGCTGATGATCTTCGGGGCCAATGTCATCTCCGTAAAGGGCAACTACGAGGAAACCTTCAAAATGTCCGCCCAGGCCATCGAGAAATACGGCTGGTACAACCGCAACGCTGCCATCAACCCCTACCTCTCCGAGGGCAAGAAAACCGTGGCCCTGGAGATCGCCGAGCAGCTGAACTGGGAAATGCCCGACTATCTGGCCATTTCCGTGGGCGATGGCTGTACCATTGCCGGCGTGTGGAAGGGCTTCAAGGACCTGTACGCCATCGGCTTCATCCACAAGCTGCCCCGGCTGATCTCCGCCCAGTCCTACGGCTGCTATCCCATCAACCGTGCCATTCAGGAGAACAAGCCCTGGGAGCCTATGGAGGAGAACACCATCGCCGACTCCATCTCCGTGGGCGTGCCCCGGAACGCCGACAAGGCCCTGGCTGCCATCCGCGAGTCCAACGGCCTGGCCGTCTGCGTCACCGACGAGGAGATCCTGGCCGCTCAGCGTCTGCTGGGCCGCACCTGCGGCGTGTTCGGCGAGCCCGCCGGCGTCACCGGCGCCGCCGCCCTGAAAAAGGCCTGTGAGCAGGGCCTCATTGAGAAGGACGCCACCGTGGTGTCCGTGGTCACCGGCAACGGCCTGAAGGATGTGGCCAACGCCATCAAGTCCGCCGGGGAGCCTCTGCACATCGAGCCGGATCTGGACCTGATGGTGGAGGGCTTCGCCCAGCGCGGCGTCACCGTGGAATAATGGACTACGGCTGCGTGGTCCCCGCCCGGTTCCTGGACCGGCCCAACCGCTTCGTGGCCCATGTGCTATTGGGGCAGGAAACGGTGACGTGCCATGTGAAAAACACAGGCCGGTGCCGGGAGCTGCTGGTGCCCGGGGCCCGGGTGTACCTGGAGCGGGGCCGGAACCCCGGCCGCCGCACCGCCTGGGACCTGATCGCCGTGGAAAAGGACGGAAAGCTCATCAACATGGACGCCCAGGCCCCCAACCGGGTGTTCGCTGAGTGGGCCCGGGAGCGGTACGCCGACGTGCACCCGGAGGTGCGGTACGGTCAGTCCCGGCTGGACTTCTGCCTGGACGGACAGCATTTTGTGGAGGTCAAGGGCGTGACCCTGGAGCAGGACGGCCGCTGCCGCTTTCCCGACGCGCCCACGGAGCGGGGAACCCGGCACCTGCACGAGCTGATCCGGGCCGTGGAGGAGGGGTACCGGGCCACGGCGTTTTTCGTCATCCAGATGGCGGACGCGGAGGACTTCTCTCCCAACGATAAGACGGACCCGGCCTTTGGCGTGGCTTTGCGCCAGGCGGCGGAGGCCGGGGTGGAGATCGCCGCCTGGTGCTGCCGCGTGACCCCCGGCAGCATCGCCCTGGACCGCCCGGTGCCGGTGCGTCTGTGAACAAAAAATCTCTCTGGCCTGGGCCAGAGAGATTTTTTATATCAATTTCCGATTCAACTGAAGGGATGGCAGACATACAGCGCCAGATAAACGATCCCCAGCAGCGTCAGGCCCAATCCGGCCCACAGCATGCCCCGGGAGCCACCGCGCCGCAGTGCCTTAACGGACCGGACCGCCAGCACGGACACCGAGGCCAGATAGCCCGCCAGGGGGATCAGCATCAGCAGGTACTCCAGAACGGTCACAAAGACGCTGGAGCGGTGGGGGCCGCCTGCGCAGGGAGTCATCAGGGCGCTCAGCACCATGGCCAGGAGCATCAGGTAAGGCAGCAGCACGGCAAAGAAGAAATTCAGGATGCCGTGGACCAGGCAGCGGGATTCTCTCATGTTGTCACCTCCCTTCGGTTGGGATGGCTCAATAGCCAAACAGCATATCCCGGCGGATTTCCGCCAGGGAGTGCGCGCCGCACATGGCCATGGTGTCCGCCAGCTCCGCCTGGAGCTTCTTCACCAGCACGCCGGGACCCTGGGCCCCGCCGCCATAGACCATGGTGACGAAGGGACGGCCAATGAGCACGCCGTCCGCGCCCAGGGCCAGAGCCTTGAAAATATCCGTGCCGTTGCGCAGGCCGCCGTCCACCAGGATGGTCAGCCTGCCGCCCACCGCGTCGGCGATGGCGGGCAGGACCTCCGCCGTGGAGGGACACTGATCCTGGACCCGGCCGCCGTGGTTGGATACCACGATGGCGCTGGCCCCGGCCTCCAGGGCCTTCTGGGCGCCGCGAACGGTCATGATGCCCTTGATGATAAAGGGCTTTTTGGCGTAGTCAATGATCTGGCGCAGCTCCTCCACGGTTTTGCTGCCTGCCGGGGGGGTCAGCCCCTTCAGGAAGGGCAGACCCGCCGCGTCGATGTCCATGGCCACGGCCACGGGGTCCGCCTGGCGCACGGCGTCCAGCTTGGCAAACACCGTCTCCATGTTCCAGGGCTTCACCGTGGGAATGCCCGCGCCGCCGGAGGCGGCAATGGCGTGCAGCGCCCCCTCCATCACGGCAGGGTTGGTGCCGTCGCCGGTGAAGGCGGCGATGCCCGCCTGGGCGCAGGAGGAGACCAGAATGTCGTTATAGGTCAGATCGTCGTATTTATCCCCATAGTGGAGCTTCATGGCTCCCACCGGGGCGGCAAAAATAGGCGCGGCAAACGTCCGGCCAAACAGCCGGAGGCTGGTGTCGATGGGGGCGTTTTCGCAGATGGTGTCCATGTTGATGCACACCTCCTGCCACTTCTGATAGTTGCGCAGCATGGTGGCGGCGGTACCCTTGCCGCCGGGGCCGGGGACCTGGGTGCGGCAGGCCATGCCGTTGCACACGGGACATGCCTTGCAGTAGGGGCCGCTGCATTCCCGGGCGTTCTTGAGAATTTCGCTGTAATCCATAATAGGGAAAACCTCCTCAATTGCGTGTTATAGCCCTATCATAACGCGGTGGAAACGTTTTTGCAACCCCAATTTGTCACGTTTCCCGCCGGAAAACGTGGATATCGAAGCTGATGGTCACGTCCAGCGCCGTCAGCGCCGCCAGACGCTGCGCACCGGCCCGGGGAGTTTTCCAGTAGTACGGCGTCATCTGGAACAGGGCGTGGATGTCCTCCTGACAGGGCAGATGGATCACGGCCTCCACATGGCGGATATCCTGATACGAAAAGCCGGGGTAGGGGGTCTGCTTCACCTCGTTGGGATAGGGGCGGTCATACAGCACCTGCTTCAGCTCCCACAGGTGCTTTTCCGACGGCACCACATACACGAATACGCCGCCGGGCCGCAGCACCCGGTGGAACTCCTCAATGGCCAGGGGAGAAAAGCAGTTGAGCAGCAGGTCCACGGAGCCGTCCGCCACCGGCAGATGGTACGACGAAGCCACGGCAAATTCCGCGTCCTTTTCCCGCTTGGCGGCCCGGCGGAGGATGGCCTTGGAGATGTCCGTCCCCGCCAGGGTGACGCTGCGCCCCGCCCGGCGCAGGGCCTGATAGACCCCGCTGGTGTAGTACCCCTCGCCGCAGCCGGTGTCCAGCACCGACGGCGCGGGCCCGGTATTGGCCAGGGCGATGCTGCACAGGGCGTCCCGCAGGGGCGCATAGTAGTCCTTGCTCAGAAAGGCCCACCGGGCGGCGGCCATGCCCTTGTCGTCGCCGGGCATTTTCGAGTGCATCCGGTTGGCAGGCAGCAGGTGGACATAGCCCTCCCGGGCCAGGTCAAAGCTGTGCCCCGCCGGGCAGAAATAGGCGGAAGGCCCCCGCTCCAGGGGCCCGCCGCAGATGGGACAGCAGAATATGCTCATAGGTGTTGATTCTCCGTTAGGTTCATTTGATAGGCTCCAGGATATTGCAGTTATGACTGCCGTACTCATAGGTATCGCCCACTACTGTGTACCGGCCGTCGGCGGCATGGGTCAGGGTCAGCATATGGCTCACAATGGCAAACGACGTGCGCATCAGGGGCTGGCGGTCAACAAATTGCAGCCCGTCGATCCGCATGACCTCCATTACAGGCAGGCGAACGTCGAAGGGGGGCAGCTCCTGGGGATGACAGGATTGTATAAAAGTTACAGCTCCCCCTGGGGCAGGGTGACGTCGTGGATCCATTTTCCGGTGCGGATGCGCAGGGCGCACAGGGGCACCTTCATCAGGCTCTCCGCCTGAATGGCGGCGGCGATGAACCAATAATTGGCCTTGAACACCAGGGCCAGCAGGGCCGTCAGCGGCAGGGCCAGCAGCCACTGGGGCGCAATGTCCAGCGCCGCCGACCAGGCCACGTCGCCGCCAGCCCGCAGCACGCCGGTGACGGCGGAGATGGAATAGGCGTGCAGGGGGATCATCACAAACGACGTCACCGCCAGCGCCGCGGCAATGGCGGCGGACTGGCCCGTCAGCTTGAACAGCGGGAACACCACCGGCACGAACAGCGTGGGCACCAGCGCCAGGGACACCGCCGCCAGCCCCGTTCCCACCAGCAGGGTGAACACCAGCAGCGTCCGGCTCAGGTCCATGACCTCCCGGTGGCTCTGTCCTTCGCCGATGGCCTTGCCGACCATCACTGCCGTGGCTGCACCCAGGCCGAAGCACACCACCAGGAACAGCCGGTTCAGGTTGCCCATCACGGCGTTGGCCGCCAGCATCTCCACGGAGTTGTCCGTATAGCCCAGGATCACCGTCAGCAGACTGTTGCCCAGGCCCCAGGCCGTCTCGTTGAGGATCACCGGGGTGGAGTATTTTACGAAGCGCCGCAGCATCTCCCATCCCGGCCGGAAGAAGGCGGCCAGGTCCAGGGGCAGAATGCGGCTGCGCAGGGCGCACACCAGGCAGATGAGAAACTCCGCCACCCGGGACAGCAGCGTGGCAATGGCGCCCCCTGAATGCCCAGGGCAGGGAAGCCGCACTTGCCAAAAATGAGGATGTAGTTCATCCCCGTGTTCAACAGGGTGGACACGCCGAACAGCTTCATGCCGAAGCCTGCATTCTCGGCGCTGCGCATGGCGCTGACATAGACGGACGAGAGCATATTGAACACATAGGAAAACCCGATGAGCTTCAGATACGGCGCGCCCAGCACCGACAGCTCATGCTTGTTGGACAGCAGGTCCATGATCTGCACCGGCCACAGGAACAGCACCACCGCCAGCACCAGGGTGATGCCGGTGCCCAGTATGGCCGCCACGCCGATGGCCCGGCTGATGCTCTCCATGTCCTTTTTGCCCCAGTATTGGCTTACCAGGATGCCCAGGCCGCTCTGGACCCCGAACACGATGGAGATCAGCAGAAACACCGGCACGTTGGCGGTGGTCACGGCGGCCATCTGGGTGTTGCCCAGCCAGCTGACCATCAGCGTGTCGATCAGGCCCAGGGAAAACGTGATCAGATTTTGCAGCGCAATGGGCCCCGTCAGCCGCCACAGATACCCGTAGAAGCCCGGTCCCCGCTTGAGACAACGAAACATATGACACCTCACAGCATGGGAAAACGTTGATTTTTGTGGTTCAGAAGGGCCTGATACAGCCCGTCGATGTCCGCTCTGGAGGTGTCCGGACCGAAGCTGATCCGGATGACCCCTGCGGCGGTCTTTTTGTCCAGGTGCAGGGCCGACACCACATGGCTGGCCCTGCCCCGGTGGCAGGCGGACCCGGCGGAGATGCAGATGCCCTGCGCACCCAGGTCCGTGACGATGTTGGCGCTGGGATACCCCACCAGGGAAACCGCCAGGATGTGGGGCGCGGTCCCTTCGCCCACCGGGACCACCCCGGGGATGGACAGCAGCCGCTCCCGGCAATAGGCCTTGATGTCTGCCATATGCCGCAGCGTTTCATCCAGGTGCTCCTGCCGCAGCTCCACGGCCCTGGCAAAGCCCGCGATCTGGGCCGTGGCCTCAGTGCCGGACCGCAGGCCCCCCTCCTGGCCGCCGCCAGGCAGCAGGGGCCGCAGATTCCGCAGCTCCGGGGCGGTGTACAGCGCGCCCACGCCCTTGGGCCCGCCGATCTTATGGGCGGACAGGCTCATCAGGTCCACACCCCAGCCTACCGGATCGCAGGGGACCTTCAGAAAGCCCTGGACGGCGTCGCAGTGGAGCAGGGCCCGGCTTTTTTTCTCCCGCAGCAGCCGGGCCGTTTCCTCCACCGGAAACACGCAGCCCGTCTCGTTGTTTACCAGCATCATGCTTACCAGCACCGTGTCCTCCCGCAGGGCGTCCGCCACCTGCTGCACGGTGACCTGGCCCGTTTTGTCCGGGGCCAGGTATGTCACCTCATACCCCTGCTGCTGGAGCCATCTGCAAGGCTCCAGCACGGCGCTGTGCTCCACGGCGGTGGTGATGATGTGCCGCCCTGCGTGGCGGCCCTGCCACACGGCGGCGGAGATGGCCCAGTTGTCGGACTCGGTGCCGCAGGAGGTGAAATGCAGGTTCTCCGGCCGGCACCCCAGGGCCCCGGCCACCGTGGCCCGGCATCCCTCCACCAGCTGCTTTGCCTCCCGGCCCAGGGGGTACTGGGACGAGGGGTTGCCGAACTGATCCGTCAGCACCTCATACATGGCGTCCGCCACAGGCCGGGGCACCGGCGTGGTGGCCGCATGATCCAGATAAATCATACGCGTTTCCTCACAAATCCTCTGCCGCCGCTTGCCACCGGCGGCAGAATGCATTATAATAAAGCTTGAATCTTTGAGTTTATCAAAAAGCCTCGCAGAGTTCGCCGCCGCAGCGGCGAATAAAGTGCAATCATTTTTCGCGGCGGCGCCCCCCAAGGGGACTTCCGTTGGGCGTGTACGTCGCGAAAAATACTTTGCGCGGAGAGAGTGTGTCCAAATGGGCGAAAAGCCCATTTGGACGCGCGGGTCGGAGCGAGAACTCTTTTGACAAAAAGGGCGCGGCCCTTTTTGTCAAGCTCTAAATCACAAGTCCTTATATTATACCGAATTAACTCAGAAAGTGCAAGGAGAATCCCATGCGAGTTGCCATTTACACGTTGGGCTGCAAGGTGAACCAGTACGAGACCCAGGCCATGGAGCAGGAGCTGCGCCGCCGGGGTCATGAGCTGGTGGACTTCGAGGACAGCGCCGACGCTTATATCGTCAATACCTGCTCCGTTACCGCCGTCAGCGACAAAAAATCCCGCCAGATGATCCGCCGGGCCAAGCGCCGCAGCCCCAACGCCGTGGTGGCCGCCTGCGGCTGCTATATCCAGACCCACACCGACGAGGCCAAGGGCCTGGGCATCGACCTGATCGGCGGCACCGGCGGCCGGATGGCCTTTCTGGACCTGCTGGAGCAGGAGGCCCGGGACCGGGCCCCCCGGGTGGCGGTGGACGACTCCCTGCGGCGGCGGGACTTTGAGGTGCTGCCTGCCGGAGGCATGGCGGCCCGCACCCGGGCCATGCTGAAGGTGGAGGACGGCTGCGTGAATTTCTGCACCTACTGCATCATTCCCTATGCCCGGGGGCCGGTGCGGTCCCTGCCCCTGGCCGAGGCCGTGGCCCAGGCCCGGCAGCTCCAGGCGGAGGGATACCGGGAGCTGGTGTTCACCGGCATCGAAATTTCCTCCTGGGGCCGGGATCTTCACGACGGCAGCAGCCTCATCGACCTGGTGGAGGCTGTAGCGGCGGCCGCACCCCGGCTGCGGCTGCGGCTGGGGAGCCTGGAGCCCCGGACGGTGACGGAGGATTTCTGCCGCCGGGCGTCGCAGCTGCCCAATCTGTGCCCCCACTTCCATCTGTCCCTGCAATCCGGGTGCGACGCCACCCTGCGCCGCATGAACCGCCGGTACGACACCGCCCGGTTCCGGGAATCCGTCCGCCTGCTGCGGGCATATTTCCCCCGCCCCGCCATCACCACCGACGTGATCTGCGGCTTTCCCCAGGAGACGGAGGAGGAGTTCTCCGCCACCCTGGCGTTTCTGGAGGAGTGCCGCTTTGCGGCCATGCATGTGTTCCCGTACTCCATCCGTCCCGGCACCAGGGCGGCGGACATGCCCCAGGTGCCGGGCCCGGTGAAGGAGGAGCGGGCCGCCCGGGCCGGCGCGCTGGCCGCACGGCTGCACCGGGAGTTTCTGGAGGGCTGCGTGGGAGAGACGTATTCCGTGCTGTTTGAGCAGCCGGTGGCAGGCCGCTACGGCGGCCACGCGCCCAACTATATGGAGGTGGCTGTCCCCGGCGGCGAAAACCTCCACAATCAGGTGCTGCCGGTGAGGATCACCGGCACCGACGGGGAAATTCTATTGGGGGAGGTACAGTGATGCACCACTTTTTCGCCTATATGGCTCGGATGCGGTTCATTGACCGCTGGGCCCTGATGCGCAACAGCTACACCGAGAACATCCAGGAGCACAGCCACCAGGTGGCCATTCTGGCCCACGCCCTGGCGGTGCTGCGCAATGCGTATTTCGGTGGCCGGGTGGACACCGGAGCCGTGGCCGTGGCGGCCCTGTACCACGATGCCAGCGAGATCCTCACCGGCGATATGCCCACGCCCATCAAGTATTATAACCCCGACATCCGGGACGCCTATAAGCAGGTGGAGGCCATCGCCTGCCGGAAGCTCACGGGGATGCTGCCCCAGAGGCTCCAGGACATCTACGCCGGCCTGCTGACCCCGGCGGACCCGGAGGTGGAGGAGCTGGTGAAGGCGGCGGACAAGCTGTCGGCCCACATCAAGTGTCTGGAGGAGCAGAAGGCCGGAAACGACGAGTTCCGGGCCGCCGCCCACCAGACCCGGCAGGCCCTGGAGAAGATGCACCTGCCGGAGGTGGACCTGTTCCTCCGGGACTTTCTGCCCAGCTTCCGGCTGACCCTGGACGAGCTGAAATAAGCGCAAAACGGCCCTGTGGGAGCACGCTCCCGCAGGGCCGTTTTCATATGGCTTGCTTCAGTCCCACGCCGGGTTATGCTCCGGCGACAGGCACTCGGTGACCCGGGCAAAGGTATCCCGGTCCGTGTAGTAGGAATAGACCTTTCCCTCCGGATTCCGGAACCGCACGAACAGCCCCTGGCTGCGGGCGGACCCGGCGGGCAGCCGGTAGGGCCACAGCTCCATCACCGCGCCGTCGCCGTAGTCCAGGCGGATGCCCCCGCCCTTGGGCACATCCCGGCTGAATACGGCGCCCATGTTGAACAGCTTGCCGTACAGGGCATAGCCGTTTTCCTGGGTAATGCGCAGGCTCTGGCCGTCCACCTGAGCCTGAAGGTTGGTGTGCTTCCGGGCCAGGGCATAGGTGGTGCTGCTGGAGATCTCGCTCATGCACTGGACGAACCGGTCGTGGTCCCGCTGGGGCTTGCTGATGACCAGGCCCAGCACCGTCACCAGCGCCATGGCAAAGACCAGCGCCGCCGCCCACAGGGGGTGGAACCGCCGCCGGGACTTCTCCTTCCGTACCGCGTCGTAAAGACCCATATCGCTCCTCCTATTCTCCGGGCACCCACTTGCCCAGCACCCGCCACTCTACCTGGTCGGTGTCATACATATAGTTGGTCCCGTCTGCCCCCTGGTACCAGACGAACACGCCGGGGACCCATTTGCGGTTGTACCCGTCCCAGACGTCCTGCTCCCACAGACGCAGGATGCACCCGTTGCCGAACTCCAGCTCCGCATCCGGCACGGACTTGGGGGCGCTGTTCTGGCGCTTGCCCATGCCGGCGGTGTTCAGCTCCAGATATAGCCGGGAGGCGGAGTCCTGGGACCAGAATTGCCGCCCGTCCTGCCGGACGTACAGGCCGCCCTGCTCCTTGGCGTATTGGACGCTTTCTCCCAGCCCATTTATAAAATGGCGATACTGCCGCTGTAAATGCACGGCCCACGGAATGGGGATAAACGCCGCCAGCACCAGGATCAGCCCAATGGCGATGAGTATGTGCAGCTTCCGGTCCCGTTTCCGGGGCTGCGGGGCGTGAACGACATCGTATAGGGACATGGCGTGGACCTCCTTTTTTCTCCCCATTATACAGATTGCCCTGCCCCTTGTCCAGCAAAACAAAGTTGCGCCGTCCAAGGGGCGGCGCAACTTTTACTTTACAGGTTACTTTTTGAAGCTGTCCTTCAGGGACACGCTGCGGTTGAATACCAGGTGATCTGCCGTGCAGTCCCGGTTGTCCATGCAGAAATAGCCCGTCCGCATAAACTGGAAGGTGGGGGCGTTGACGCCGGTGCGGTTTTCCGCCTGGTCAAAGCGCTTGGCCACATCCACCATGGCCCGCTCCACCTTGCACCCCTCCAGCACCATCAGGGAGTCGGGGTTCAGGCAGTTCAGGAAATCCTTGTCCGGCCCGTCGGGCTGGGGATCGGAGAACAGATTGTCATACAGGCGCACCTCGGCGTCCACGCAGCTCTCCGCGTCCACCCAGTGCAGCGTGGCGCCCTTGACCTTGCGGCCGTCGGCGGGATCGCCGCCCCGGCTGTCGGGGTCATAGGTGCACAGGACCTCCACGATCTGGCCGTTTTCATCCTTGACGCAGCCGGTGCACTTCACCAGATATGCGCCCTTCAGGCGGCACTCGGGGCCGTCGGGATACAGGCGCTTATACTTGGGAATGGGCGTCTCCAGAAAGTCCTCATGTTCGATCCACAGGTGGCGGCTGAAGGTGATCTCATGGGTGCCCTGGCTGGGATCGGTGGGGTTGTTCTCCACGGTGAAGGTCTCGCTCTGGCCCTGGGGATAGTTGGTGACGGTGAGCTTCACCGGATGCAGCACCGCCATGGTCCGCTGGGCGGACACGTTCAAATCCTCCCGCAGGCAGTGCTCCAGGAAGCCGTACTCCACGGTGTTGGGGGATTTGGCCACGCCGATGCGCTCGCAGAAGCTGCGGATAGAGGCGGCGGTATAGCCCCGGCGGCGCAGGCCGCACAGAGTGGGCATCCGGGGATCGTCCCAGCCGGAGACATAGTGCTCCTCCACCAGCCTGCGGAGCTTCCGCTTGCTCATGACGGTGTGGTCGATGCCCAGCCGGGCAAATTCGATCTGCCGGGGCTTGTGATAGGGGATGGACACGTTGCTGACCACCCAGTCGTACAGGGGCCGGTGGGACTCAAACTCCAGGGAGCACAGGCTGTGGGTGATGCCCTCCAGGGCGTCCTGGATGGGGTGGGCAAAGTCGTACATGGGATAGATGCACCACTTGGTACCCTGGCGGTGGTGATTGATGAAGCGGATGCGGTAGATGATGGGGTCCCGCAGGTTCAGGTTGCCGCTGGCCAGGTCGATCTTGGCCCGCAGGGTCATTTTCCCCTCCTCCACCTGGCCGTTTTTCATCATTTCAAACAGCCGCAGGTTCTCCTCGATGGGCCGGTCCCGGTAGGGGGACGTGGCGGGGATGCCGATGTCGCCGCGGTTGGCCTTGAACTCCTCCGGCGTCAGCTCGCAGACGTAGGCCAGCCCCTTTTTGATGAGCTCCACGGCGTATTCATAGTCCTTTTCAAAATAGTCGGACCCGTAGAAGAACCGATCGCCCCAGTCAAAGCCCAGCCAGTGGATGTCCTGCTGGATGGCGTCCACATACTCGGTGTCCTCCTTGGCGGGGTTGGTGTCGTCCATGCGGAGGTTGCACAGGCCATGGTATCGCTCGGCGGTGCCGAAGTCGATGCACAGGGCCTTGCAGTGGCCGATGTGCAGATAGCCGTTGGGCTCCGGCGGGAAACGGGTGTGAACGGTCAGTCCCTGGAACCGGCCACCCTCTGCGATGTCCTCGTCGATAAAGTTCAGAATAAAGTTTTTGCTCTCGGCACTCTCCTCCATCAGAGGGGCCTTCCCTTCCTCGGTCATTGTCTCACACTCCTTGTTCGGTCGTATTTCCGTGCTTGCACACTGAACTTATATTATACGGTCCCCGCCCGCTGATTGCAAGGGCTTTTCCCGCGATGAGGAAACTTTTTTGCTCCGCCCCGCCACAGCCGGGGGACACCCGCCGGACAAAGAAAGCGAGGAGAGCCTCAGGCCCTCCTCGTTTTCGCTATTTTTGCTTGGCCTGCGTCAGCTTGCCGTTGCACTTTTGCAGGAAGCGGTCGTTGGCAATGACGGCCCGGGTGTGGGTCCCCTCGCCGATGGGGCCCCAGTCGTCGCTGGCCTCCACCCGGAAGGTGATGAGCTTCCCGTTTTCCGACACGCCGGTGACGGTGGCCGTGGCCCGGACGGTCATGCCCACAGGGGTGGGGGCCAGGTGGCTGGACTGGATGTCCACGCCCACGGTGCCCTTGCCCTCCGGCAGGTCCGGCTGCACGCAGTCCATGGCGGCGTGCTCCATCATGGCCATCATAAACGGGGTGCCGAACACCTCCAGGCCGCCGGAGCCGATGGCCCGGGCGGTCATCTCCGGGGTGACCACCTGCTCAATGGTATAGGATTTGCCGATTTCGATCATATCCGTTCCTCCATTACACGCCCAGCCTGGTCCACAGGCGGTCATACAGCTTCAGGGTCTCCTTGGGCAGGTTCTCATAGATCTCGCAGCGGTCCAGGGTCTCTGCCGGGGGAGCCATGATCTGGAAGATCTCCGGGTCCAGCTCCTCCTCGTTGACCTCCTGGTAGTAGGCCGGGTATTGCTCCAGCGCCTCTCGGTTGGGGGACGCGTACCAGATATAGTCCATGTTGGCCAGGTTGGAGCTGGTGGAGGCGATGAAGTTGATCCACTCCTCCGCCTCGG
>OLWJ01000371.1_pt1 | contig 16244 bp, 14 predicted proteins | sample 1674291 | NCBI WGS metagenome assembly OLWJ01 (sample SAMEA103958159, study PRJEB25191) | human gut metagenome | biome: human-associated habitat [ENVO:00009003]; feature: intestine environment [ENVO:2100002]; material: feces | place: Germany | collected 2013/2015
GAGCGGAAAAGCAATTGTGCATATCACACGGAAAAAGTGGTCGATGGGTTGTATACAGTGGCTAAAAATGCAATTTGCCGCAACTTGGACTTGCTATTTTCACTTTGCCTCGTTATCATGGCGGTAGAGCGGCATGCGCGTGCCGCCCAATATCGAACGAAGGAGAATTTGTATGAAAAGATTGTCTCTGAAAGCAACATCCCTGATCCTGGCACTTGTTCTCGCGCTCAGTCTCTCCGTCACCGCCTTCGCAGATGATAACGCCGCTTCGATGACCCGCGCCGAAGTGACGCAGGAGGTCATCAAGAACATGGGCCTCGCCGCACAGGCGGAAGCGAGCGCCAAGGATGCGAGCGCATTCAAGGATGTTGCCGAGGGCAGCAAGTTTGAAGGCGCGATCAACCTCGCCTACTCCAAGAGCATTGTCAACGGCGTCAGCAAGGACGCATTTGCGCCCGACGCAGCCGTTACGCAGTTGGAAGCGGCCGCGATGATCCTGCGCAGCACCGGTCTGGACAAGGCGCTGCTGAAGGATTGGCCCGCGGACTATGACGATATGGCCGTCTGGTCCGGCCTGATGGACGGCCTGACCTACGAGGCGTCCAAGCCCGTGACGACGGCGATGCTCGAGCAGATGCTCAAGAATGCCGCGGCGATCGCGGACAAGCCGGTCATCGGCATCAGCTGGTCCTACAACGGCCAGAATTACGACTCCCACAAGACGATCTTCAAGACCGTCGGCGCTATCCCCGTCGAGCTCGATCAGGTGACGAGTACGGCCGTGAAGTACGATGCCGAGGGCAAGATCGAGTCCGCGTATCTCGAAGAGAGCGGCATGCTCAAGCAGGAATACGCCGACAAGGTGAAGGAGAAGGATCTCACGGCCAGCAACGTCGGCGCTGTGATGCAGGCCATCGACGGCGTGTTCTTCACCGGCGGCGAGGATGTGAGCCCGTCTCTGTTCAAGGTCCCCGAGAAGGAAAAGAACGAGGGCGAAGAGATCAACGCCACGCGCGATATCTCCGACTATATGCTCATGGCCTACTGCCTTGAAAAAGACGTGCCGACGTTCGCGGTCTGCCGCGGCGAGCAGGTGATGTCCATCGTCTCCGGCTGCACGTTCATTCAGGATATCCCCAACTACTATAAGGAGCAGGGGAAGACCTACAACGATACGCACAGAATGCCGGCCGACGCGCCTGACCGCACCTATGCCCGCCACGATGTGACCATCAATAAGGACGCCTCCAAGTGGCTCTATAAGATCGTCGGCTCCACGGAGCTGAAGAACGTTTCCTCCTGGCACCACCAGGCGGTCGGCGGCGTTGAGGGCACGAACCTCACCGTCGTCAGCACGGCGACGTATGACGGCGTGGAAGTCATTGAAGCGGTCGAGCGTCAGGACAAGACCTTCTGCCTCGGCGTTCAGTTCCACCCCGAGAATGACTGCAAGTTCGTGCTCTACACCAAGACCCCCGAAAAGGCCCTGTGCGACTATGAGACCTGCCTGAACTTCTTCGAGATGCTGGTCGAGTACGCGGGCAAGTAAGGACACGTACCGTACAACAGAATGCATAGAAAAAAGGTCCCGTCTTCGGACGGGACCTTTTTGATGTATTGTAATTGTTTACGACGCCTTCCGCGCTTTCAGGATCTTCACCGCCTCGCGGGCGGCGGCACCGGCGTCTTCGGCGTAGTAATCCGCGCCGATCTCGTCGCAGAAGCTCTGGCTGATGGGCGCGCCGCCGACCATGACCTTGATCTGATCCTGCAGGCCGCGCTCGTGGACGAGCTTGACGACCTCGCGCATTTCCTCCATCGTGGTGGTCAGCAGCGACGAGCAGGCGATCACGCCGCAGTGATTCTCCACGGCGGTGCTGACGAACTGCTCCGCCGACGTGTCTACGCCGAGGTCGAAGACCTCAATGCCGCTGCCCTCCATCATGATCTTGACGAGATTCTTGCCGATGTCGTGCATGTCGCCCTTCACGGTGCCGAGGCACACGCGGCCGACGGGCTCGGTGCCCTCGCCGACCATCAGGGGCTTCAGAAGCTCCGTGGCGGCGGACATGCAGCGCGCGGCCATGAGCATTTCGGGAACGAACGCGCGGTTGGCGGAGAACGCCTCGCCGAGGCGGTTCATGCCGATGATCATGCCCTTGGAGAGAATGTCACTCGGCCCGAAGCCCTCGTCGAGTGCCTGCTGGCAGAGGGTGAGTAGCTTTTTCTGCTGGCCGCGCGTGCCTTAGTAAAATCAGACCGCTTGGCAACGCGGCGCTCGCGGGCGCTTCGATGCTGGCGCTCGACGGGGAAAACTGGCGAAAGCTCGCGGAAATTCCGCGAAAGTGCCGCTACCTCGAGCTTTCCGGACGCGACGACTTTTCCAACGCCTTCACCGACGATTTGACATTTTGAGAATCGTTCCGAACAGGAATTTTTAATGGAGGAAAACCCCATGGAAATGCAGTTTCCCGTGATTTTGGACGGCGCGACCGGCACAGAGCTCCAAAAGCGCGGTTTCATCGGCGACATGAGCGCCGAGCAGTGGGTGCTCGAACATCCCGAGAGCATCCTTGAAATTCAGCGCAAGTATGTGGCGAGCGGCTCGAATGTGCTCTACACGCCGACGTTCGGCGGCAACCGCCAGAAGCTCGAAGAGCGCGGCATCTTCAACCGCACGGAGGAGATGAACAAAGCGCTCGCACTGCTCTCGAAGCAGGCGGCGGACGGAAAAGCATGGGTCGCGGGCGATATCGCGCCCACGGGCCGCTTTTTAGCCCCCCTCGGCGATGCGTCGTTTGAAGAGCTCGTCGACATTTACACCGAGCAGGCGGCGGGCCTTGAGCAGGCGGGCGTTGACCTCTACGTCATCGAAACGATGATGACGCTGACCGACGCGCGTGCGGCGGTGCTGGCGATCCGCAGCATGAGCAAAAAGCCCATCCTTGTGTCCTTTACCTGCGATGAGAGCGGCAAGATCCTCTCCGGTACGGACGTGGTCGCGGCGCTTTCCGTGATGGAGGGCATGGGCGTGAGCGCATTCGGCCTGAACTGCTCAGCAGGCCCCGAGCAGATGTTGCCGCAGCTCCAACGCCTGCATAAATATGCGCGCGTGCCGCTGATCGCCAAGCCCAACGCCGGCATGCCGGAGATCGTGAACGGCGAGGCCGTGTACAACTGCCCGCCGGAGGAATTTGTCGCGCTGGTGCCCGAGATGCTCAAGGCAGGTGTGGCCCTCTTCGGCGGCTGCTGCGGCACGACGGAGGAGCACATCGCCGCGCTGAAAGCAACGCTCAAGGACGCGGAATACGTTCGCCCCGCACCGGAATGCCTCGACCTTCTTCCCGCGGCAACGGAGAAGGAAGCCTTCTTCCTGCCCGCCGATGCGACGCACGGCGCGGTGCTGACCGCGGACGGCGATTTGGAGGACAAGCTCTCCGACGCGATGGATGACGAATGGCCGATGGTCGCGCTGAAGCTCGCGTCCTGGGCAGATGTCAACGCGCTGGCGGACTACCAGTACATGCTTAGAAAGCCGCTGTGCCTTATCTGCGACGACGCGGAGCTTTTGGAAGCGGGCCTGCGCGCCTATCAGGGAAGAGCCTTGTACGAGGGAAATCTCACCGAAGATGCCCTTGCGCCGCTGGTCGAAAAATACGGCCTGCTGGTGTAAAAAGAGAAAAAGAAGAACGGGACGGAAATGAACATTTCCGTCCCGTTCTCTATATAGTAAAGCGCGTCACGCCGCGGCGCCGCCAGTGCTGACGATGCGGAAATACGCATTCGACGTCAGGCGGTACATCGCGCAGTAGAGCAGCGCGAAAAGAAGCAGCGCCGCGCCGGTCACGCCGAGAAACAGCGTGAGGTTCTGGATGCCGAACAGCTGCATGATCTGCCAGACCATCGGCTGGGCGAAGGCGAGGTGCAGCGCCGCCGCGGCAAGCGGCAGCAGAAAAATGAGCAGCATTTGCGCGTTCACGCTCTCACGGATGTCGCGCTTGGTCATGCCCACGCGCTGCATGATGGCAAAGCGCGAGGCATCCTCATACCCCTCGACGACCTGCTTGTAGTAGAGCATCAGGAGCGTTGCGAACAGGAACAGCACGCTTAAAAGAATGCCGAGGAAAAAGAGACTGCCGTAGAGGGAGAAAAATTCCGCACGGACGTCCGCCATTTCCGTGGGATGCCAGTGATTCTGGACGGCAAGCGTGTTGATCGCGTCCTCCGCGCCAAAATAGAGGCTCGCCGTCGAGGCAAGCATCACCAGCACCATCGTCGAGAGAATGCAGATGGAGGCGAGGCCCGCGCCGTTTCGCTTCATGCGGTAGGTGAGCGACGAGAGGGAAACAAAGTTGCGCTTTTTGTAGTAGAATTTTTCATCCTTCTGGAGCGTTTTGCAGAGCGTCACGCTGCCGGAGATGAAGAGAAGATACGTCGATAGAATCACCATGATGACCGCGAGGAAGAAGAGCAGCATTGCCTGTACGGGGTCGTTGATGGTCGCGGCGATGTAGTACGCGCCGAGCAGCAGCGCAAGGCCGGGGATGACGAGCAGCCATTGCGACTTCGGCGGCTTTTCGCCGACGTTTTCGCTCTTCAAAAGCGCCGCGCCCTGTGCATGGCGCAGCGACAGCACACCGCGCACATAGAGCAGCGCGAAGATGGCGATGAACGTGATGGCGCACTGCTTGATGGCGGCAAGGCTCACGGTGAACGCCGCGGCGGGGAGAGATAAAAGCCGCAGCAGTGCGGACTGCGAGACATAGGAGAGCAGCAGGCCGAGGCCAAGCCCCGCGATCAGCGTGAACGCCGCGGCCAGAAGTGTCTCCCAGAAGAGAATGGCGCTGAGTGCGCCGCGGTCCATGCCGAGCACGCTGTAAAGGCCGAATTCCTTCTTGCGGCGACGCAGGAGAAAGCTGTTCGTGTAGAAGAGAAACAGCGCGATGAACACCGATACGACGAACGAGCCGAGGCTCATCGTCATCGCGACCGCAGAGGTGCCGGAGCCGTTCACCTTGCCATTGACCGTATAGAGCGCGGGGGTGACGGCGAGGTACGCAATGACATACAGCATCGCTGCCATGAACGCGCAGGAGAGAAGATAGGGCACATAGAGCCTTGCGTTCTTTTTGATACCCATCCACGCAAGGCGGGGGTAAAAGGTGGGCTTCATGCGCACTCGCCTCCCGTCTGCTGCTGCGTGAGCGCATCGGTGATACGCTGGTAGAACTGGGAATCCGTGTCCTTGCCGCGCTTTAACTCGAGCGAGACCTCGCCGTCGCGCAGGAACAGCACGCGCGAGGCGCAGCTCGCCGCGCGCACAGAGTGCGTGACCATCACGATGGTCTGGCCAGAGGCGTTGATCTCGCCGAAGAGCTTCAAGAGCTCGTCGGTCGAGCGGGAGTCGAGCGCGCCGGTCGGCTCGTCGGCGAGTAAGATCTGCGGGCGGGTGATGAGTGCGCGGGCGACGGCGGCGCGCTGCTTCTGTCCGCCGGAGACCTCGTAGGGGTACTTTTTGAGCAGCGTCTCGATGCCGAGGTCGTAGGCGAGCGGTGAGAGTCGGTCGCGCATCTCCGTGCGCGACTTGCCCGCGAGCACGAGCGGCAGGCAGATGTTGTCCTCGAGCGAGAACGTGTCGAGCAGGCTGAAGTCCTGAAACACAAAGCCTAAGTTGTCGCGGCGGAAGGCCGCGGCAGTCTCCTCGGGGATCTCGGAGAGGTTCTTGCCGCCGAGCAGTACCGTACCGCCGGTGGGCTTGTCAAGCGCGGCGAGGATGTTGAGAAGCGTCGTTTTGCCGCTGCCGCTCTCGCCCATAATGGCGACGTATTCTCCGCTTTCAACGCTGAAGCTGACGTTTTTGAGCGCTTGGACTTTGCTGCCGCCAAAGCGCGTGGTGTAGGTCTTTTGAAGACCGGAAACAGTCAGGATTTGCATGAGATGACTCCTTTCAAACGAATGAGATAGATGTTGGAGGTTGACATAATCTTTTGCTTTCGAAAAATTCTGCCGAAAAAAGGGCGCAAAAAAGCAGCCGGAAAAGCGGAGGCTCTTCGCGGCTGCTTTTTCAGAAAATGCGTTACTCGAGATTCAGTTTTTTCGTCGTGAAGTACCATGTCACGGCGTAGCCCGCTGCGGCGAAGAGCAGTTCGCCGAACATCCCCCAGAGGAGCAGCAGCTCGACGCTCGCGGGCGCGCTGTGAATGTCCAGATTCATCCAGCGCGTGGGGTCGGCGTTGAAAAACGCGCCGATCATGGCGATGGCAGTGAACTGCGCGACCTCGAAGAACACGAGCACAAGGATGGTCGTCCAGAGCGTCTTGTGCTTATTGAAGCTGTAACCGATGGAGAAGGCGGTGTATACCACGAGCTCGGCGGCAGAAACGGCAAAGACGAAATTGCAGAAAAGCTCAAAGACGATCAGCAGCGCGTGACTGCGCAGCGAGGCCTCCATTTCGAAGAACGCTGTGAAAACATCATTGAAAAAATCGGGGACATACTGGAGAGTGCTCCAGCCGGAGACAGCAATCAGCAGCGAGAGAAGTCCCACGATGAACGCCGCCGCATACCACACGGCGGAAACGATGAGCTTGGAGATGAGCAGCTGATGGAGGCTCACCGGCAGCGTCAGCGTGAGATAGCCCTCGTCCTTGAGCACATGGTCGCGCCAGCGGACGGCGGAGAGCACCAGCGGCGCAAACGCCAGCGCAAAGAGGCCCATCACAAAGCCGATGACCAGCAGTACGCCGATGAGCTGTAAGAGCCAGGGAATGTGCCCGCCGTTCAGGAGCAACTGAGAAAAACGCATCAGCGCCGTCAGTGCCAGCATTCCAAGAAAGACCGGCCACATGATGCGGCTCGTTGCACGGAATTCATGTTTGATCAGTTTGCTCAGCATCTAAATACCTCCCGGAAGAGCTCGTCAACGCTCTTGCCCTTTTCATCTCGAATGGTCTCCACGCTCTCGTGGAGCATGACCTGCCCCTCGCGCAGGAACACGACCTCGTCAAGGATCTGCTCGACGTCGGCGATCAGGTGTGTGGAGATGATGACCGCTGCGTCCTCGCTGTAGTTGCCGATGATCGTGCGCAGGATGTAGTCGCGCGTCGCGGGGTCGACGCCGCCGATGGGCTCGTCAAGGAGATAGAGCTTGGCGTCGCGGCTCATCGTCAGGATGAGCTGCGTCTTCTCGCGCATGCCTTTGGAGAGCGTCTTGATCTTCTGTGTGCGGTCAAGGCCGAGGTTCATCAGCATCGCTTCGGCCACGCCGCGGCGGAAGTCCGAATAAAAGTCACCGTAGTAGTCAAGCGCCTGCGCGATCGTCATCCAGCCGGGCAGCGTGTTTCGGTCGGGCAGGTACGAGACGATGGCCTTCGTTGCGCGGCAGGGGGCCTTGCCTGCGATCAGAATTTCGCCCGATGTCGGCGTCAGAAGGCCGTTGGCGAGCTTGATGAGCGTCGTCTTGCCGCTGCCGTTGGGGCCGAGCAGGCCCACGATGCGCCCGGGTTCGATCGTGAGATCGATGCTGTCGAGCACTGTTTTGGCGCCGTAATTTTTCGTGAGCGCCTTGCATTCAAAAATACTCATTCTTCCTCCTCCTTAGCTCCCTGAATGAGAGCTATGACTTCGTCTCTCGTGCAGCCGAGCGTTTTCATCGAGTGGAGAAATTCTCCCACGCGCTCGTCCGCAATGCGGAGCTTGGCATTTGCGATCATATTTTCATTTTCCGTGACGAACCGTCCCGACGTGCGCTGGGAAAACACCAGACCGTCGCGTTCGAGCTCGGATAGCGCGCGCTGGACCGTGTTGGGGTTGACGCCCGCCTCCACCGCAAGCTCTCGCACGGAGGGGAGCTTTTCTCCCGGCGCGTAGATGCCGGAGACGATGGCCTCCGTCAACCGCTGTGTCAGCTGGGAGTAGATCGGCTGGTCATTGCGGAAGTTCCAGTCCATAGTGATCCTCCTTGTGTATCACTGTATTAAGTAATTAGTACAATAATACATCAAGCGGCATTTGTCAATAGCCGGACGCAAAAAAGATCAAAAAATTTCGCGGCAGAAAAAAGCCGCGAAATTGACATAAAATCCTAAAACAGATGTTGCATTTCGGGAAAAATGTGGTATCATAAATTCGAACAAATGTTGGAAGGGGCGCACAAGATGGAAAAACTGTCCAGAATGCAGCAGCGCGTATACGATTATATAGCAGAGAGCATCGCCGAACACGGCTATGCCCCCTCTGTGCGCGAAGTCGGTGAGGCGCTGGGACTCAAGTCACCCTCCACGGTCCACTTCCATATCAAGCACCTGCAGGAGATGGGGCTCATTGAGAAGAGCGCGGGCAAGGGCCGTGCCATCACGCTCAAAAAGCAGCTGCAGGCCGTTCCCGTTGCGCCGCAGCCCGTCGAGATCGACGAGCTTGCCCCGCGCCGCCGCCAGGTGCCGATCCTCGGCAATGTTGCCGCCGGTAACCCAATTTTGGCGCAGGAGTGCATCGAGGACTACCTGACGTTCGACACCGGCGGGCACGATGACGAGTATTTCGCCCTGCGTGTGCGCGGCGAGTCGATGCTCGGCGTCGGCATCCTGCCGGACGATTTGGTCGTCGTCCACCGCCAGAACCTCGCGCAGAACGGGCAGATCGTCGTCGCCCTGCTTGGTGACGAGGCGACGGTCAAAACGCTCAAGCGCAAGGGAAGCGAAGTCTGGCTCCTGCCCGCGAACCCCGACTACCAGCCCATCGACGGCCGCGAGTGCACGATCTTGGGCAGGGTCGTGGCAGTCGTCCGGCAGTATTGAGTGAGAAAAGGAAAGAAGCTCCTCCGCATCGCGCGGAGGAGCTTCTTTGGCGTTGACGGGCAGGAAGGTGCGCAGCCGAAGGGGAATATTGTGGTAAAAGGGTCGTTACATGGGGGAATGGATCCACAGATATCCTAAGATCAAAATGCTGAGGACCATTACAAGCAGGAATACGATACCGATTGCTTTGTGCCTGCGCTGAAAAGCGATGAAAGCCCCCGCGATCATTACCGCATACGCGAGAAGCAATAACACGGTAAAGCTCATAGGATCTCCTTAAATTCTCATTTATGATGCCGCTCATCCCTCGCTGAGGTGCACCGTCCAGCCCTCGATCCCGTAGAACGGGGAGGAGACGGTGGGGTTCAGTCCGTCAATGAGGCCGCTCGGCGTCAGGACCGACGCGGTCTTGAATGCGATGGGCGCGATGGGCGCGCTCTGGGCAAGGTAGCGGTACAGCGCGCGGGCGGTCTGATCCGTCTCATTGAGCGAGAACGCATCGAGCAGCGTGTTGCACTGCGCGTCCGCGTAGCGGCCGTAGTTCAGCGCGCCGCCGGTGCGCGCGAGGGACGAAATGTCCCAGTTCGCCGTCAGGCGTACCTCGCCGAGATACAGGTCAAAATTCCCGTTTTGCAGCGCGGTCAGATAGTCGCTCCACGGGAGTGAGCGCACGCTGACCGTCAGAACGTCGGTCGAGAGCGTGCGGCTCAGATAGTCGGCGATGGAGACCTTGAACGAGTCGCTCTCGCTGACCAGGATCGTCACCGTGCGGGGGCGGCTTTCCGTCACGCCCGCGCTTTCGAGCGCAGCGGCGAGGTCAGGCGAAGCGAGTGTCGACGCCATCTCCGTCGGATAGAGGCTGGAGTGCGGCGAGAGCGGGAAGCGCGCCGCCTCGGCGTGACCAGCGAGGTAGCCCGTCGTGATGGTCGCGCGGTCGATCGCACCCGCGAGGGCGCTGCGAAGCGACGCGTCAGAGAGCGGCGCGCGCTGTGTGTTGAAGCCGAGGTAGATCATGTTTGCCATCGCGTAGTCGGTGAGCGCCGTGTTTGCGCTGCGAAGGTCGCCCGTGCTGCTCGTCAGGTCAGCCGAGAGCAGATGCACCTCGCGCGAGGAGAAAAGGTACGACGCCGTGTCCGCGTCCTTGACGGCGCGCAGTTCGATGCGGTCAAACGGCAGCGTGACATCGCTGCGCCAGTCGGGGTTCTGCTTGAGGCACGCGCCGTCGCTGTCCGTGACGAAGAGGTACGGCCCCGTGCCGAGCGGCACGGTGTTCTTCTCCGAACCGGATTTGACGATGGGGATGTCAAGCAGCGCAGGGAACGCGCTGTCCGCGCGCGTGAGATTGACAATGAGCGCGCCGTTGCTTGCGCGCATCGAGGCGACGTTGGCAAAGCGCGCGCTGTAGCGCTCGCTCTCCTGCGCGCGGCGAAGCGTCGCGAGCACATCGCTTGCCGTCAGGCTGCTGCCGTCGGAAAAGCTGACGCCGTCGCGGAGGTAAAAGGTGTAGCTTGTGTAATCGTCGTTGTGCTCATAGCGGCTGCACAGCACATTTTGCGGCGCAAACGACTCGTCCAGCACGAAAAGCCCCTCGTAGAGCAGCGCGCCAAGCGTCTGCTGCATGCCGTCGGGGCAGGTGATGGGGTCGAGCGTCACGCCCTGCAAATACGGCAGTGCGAACGACGTGATCGGCGTCAGGGTGGAGGAGGTGTCCGCTTCCACCGGCGGCGTTTCCTCCCAGAAGTCGCCGCTGCTGTCGTCGCTCACATCGCCGCTCCAGCAGCCCGAAAGCGGAAGTGCGAGCATCAGCGCGCACAAAAGCGCAGAGAGGCGGCGCTTCACAGCGCATCCTCCGTAAGGCAGATCATCGCCGCCATGCCGCCGCGCCGGTCGCCCATCGCGCGGTGCGACCAGTAGCGCTCGGGGTGGCACTTCGTGCAGTCGGGGTGCACATCGACGCGCGAGGGGTCGATGCCCGCACGCAGCAGCCACAGGCGGTTGATCGCCTTCAGGTCGATGTGGTATTTGTCGCCGCGCTTTTCGATGCGCTCGTCCATCGCGGGGTCGAGCAGGGCGAAAAAGGCGTCGGCCACGTCACTGTCGGTCTCAAAGCAGCACTTGCCGATGCTCGGGCCGATGGCGGCGCGCAGTGTGTAGGGATCGGCGCCGTAGCAGCTCATCATCGACACGGCGGCCTTGAGCGCGATGCCGCTCGCCGTACCGCGCCAGCCGGCGTGCACCGCACCGATCGAACGCGAAGTCGGGTCGTAGAGCGTGATGACGCAGCAGTCCGTCCCGTAGGCGAACAGCGGCAGGTTCGGCACGTTCGTGATGAGCCCGTCGGCGTCGTAGGGACGGTCATCCCAGAGAATTTTGCCCGCGTCCTCTTCCGATGCAATGCGGACAAGGTCAGAGTGGATCTGGCGGCAGCCGACGGCGCGGCTCGCGTCAAAGCCTACGGCCTCGCCGAGAAGGCGGTAGTTTTCGAGTAAGTTTTCGCTCGTGTCGCCCTTGTTGTCGGCAAAGTTGAGTGAATCGTAGGGCACAGGGCTCACGCCGCCGTGCCGCGTCGTGAACGCGTGCACCGCGCCGCTCCCCGCGGCGGTGATGACATCGGACGTGTCGTAGATGAGACCGTTTACGTTATGTTCGGTGAAAGACATCAAAAGTGCCTCCTTTTTCTGCACCAAAGGGTGCGGAGATGTCGCCGCCTGTCTCAGGCGGCGGGGGAAATGCGGCGTGTGCGCCGCAGCACCACACTCCCCCATTTTCTTTCCCGGGAAAGAAAACGGGCGGTGTGACCGTCCAAAAGAAAGGCGTTTGCATTGCAAGCGGGCAGCTCGAAGAGCTGCAATGCTTGCCGATTGCACTGCTCATAGCGCGGCGTTGCCGCGTTTGAAGCTGCTATACGATTTGCCTCTGCTCCTACTACCCGCTGTTGCGCAGCCGTTGGCGGCTCTGCTGCCTTATGGATGCGGCACACCCCTTGCGGATGCCGCTCTGCCCATCTTGTAGAAGTACAGCCTAATTTCCGTCTACCTCCAGTCTCCACAATGCGGCGAGCGCAGCAATGCCGCTATTTTGCACGCAGTCTGCCGCTGAGAAAACGTCACTCGCGCCTCACGGCAGTAAGGCGCGGTTGAGAGTGGTAACGACTCGCAGGGATTCATGGCGAAGCCATGTACACCGCACCTACACTGCGCAGCGCGTGCAGTCCTTCAAGCTACAGACTGCCAATGTGCGGGGTCAAGGGGCGGCGCCCCTTGCGTTCTCTTTGGGTCCAAGGGGGCCATTCTCTCACGTGAGAGAATGGCCCCCTTTCCCGTATCCCCCACGGGTGTGGGGAAATGTTCCACCACTTACAAGTGGTCAATCAGCGCCCACAGCACTGTTTATATTTCTTCCCGCTGCCGCAGGGGCAGGGATCGTTGCGGCCAATCTTCTGGACCTTGCGGGGCTGCTTTTTCACCGTGCCGTCGCCGGAGGTGGAGGCGACGATGCCGTCGGCCACGCGCTCGCGCTTGACCTCGCCCTCGGTCTTGACGCGGGCGGAGAAGATGCGGCGCACCGTGTCGCCCTGAATGGCGGAGATCATGTCCTCAAACATCGTGAGGGATTCCTGCTTGTAGACGTCAATGGGCTTGTTGTTGCCGTAGGATTGTAAACGGATGGCCTGGCGCAGCTCGCTCATCGCGTCGATGTGGTCCATCCAGTATTCGTCGACCACGCGCAGCAGCACCACGCGCTCGAGCTCGCGCATGATGGGCGAGGTGACGGCGGCCTCCTTGGCCTCGTAATACTTCTCGGCGGCTTCATAGAAGCGGTCGGTCAGATCGTCGGCGGAAAGGCCGGAAAGGGAAGAAGCATCCACAGCGCCGCGCGGGAAGTACGTGCCCTCGCAGCTCTTGAGCGCGTCGGCGCGGTGTTCGTCGTCGGTCTTGTCATGCTCGCCGAAAGCGAAAGCGACCTGACTTTCGATGCTGCTTCTCAGCATGTTCAAAACGGTCTGCTTGATGTCCATGCCGTCGAGCACCTGCTTGCGCTGGCCGTAGATGATCTCGCGCTGCTTGTTCATCACGTCGTCGTATTCGAGCGTGCTCTTGCGGTACTGGAAGTTGCGGGACTCGACGCTCGTCTGCGCGTTTTCAATCGCCTTGGAGAGCGTCTTGTTTTCAATCGGCGTATCCTCGTCGAGGTTGAAGCGCTCCATCAGGTTCGTGATGCGCTCGCCGCCAAACAGGCGCAGCAGATCGTCTTCAAGCGAGAGGTAGAAGCGCGTCTCGCCCGGGTCGCCCTGACGGCCGGCACGGCCGCGCAGCTGGTTGTCGATACGGCGGGAATCGTGGCGCTCCGTGCCGATGATGAAGAGGCCGCCTGCCTCGCGGACCTTGTCCGCCTCACCGGAGATCTCCTCGCGGTGCTTTTCAAGGGCCTTGGCGAACATATCGCGCGCGTCGAGAATTTCTTTGTTGTCGGTCTCGGCATAGCCGGTCGCCTCGGCGATGAGCTCGTCGCTGAGACCCGCCTTGCGAAGGTCGGTTTTCGCCATGTACTCGGCGTTGCCGCCGAGCATGATATCGGTACCACGGCCGGCCATGTTCGTCGCGACCGTGACCGCGCCGAGCTTACCGGCCTGTGCGACGATCTCAGCTTCCTTTTCGTGGTTCTTTGCGTTCAGGAGATTGTGCTTGATGCCCTCGCGGGAGAGCAGATACGAGAGCTTTTCGTTCTTCTCGATCGACACCGTACCGACCAGCACGGGCTGGCCCTTGGCGTGGCAGGCCTTGACCTGCTCGATAACGGCGCGGTACTTTGCCGCCTCGGTCTTGTAGACGACATCGGGGTCGTCGATACGGGCGATGGGACGGTTCGTCGGAATTTCAATGATGTCGAGGTTGTAGATCGTGCCGAATTCCTCTTCCTCGGTGAGCGCCGTACCGGTCATACCGGAGAGCTTGCCGTACAGGCGGAAGTAGTTCTGGAACGTGATGGTCGCAAGCGTCTTGCTTTCTCGCGCGACCTCGACATGCTCCTTGGCCTCGATGGCCTGATGCAGACCGTCGCTGTAGCGGCGGCCGAACATCAGTCGGCCGGTGAACTCGTCGACGATGACGACCTGACCGTCCTTGATGACGTAGTCGATATCGCGCTTCATCGTGCCGTGGGCCTTGATGGCCTGGTTGATGTGGTGCGCGATGGTGGAGTTTTCGGGATCGGAGAGGTTTTCAAGGCCGAAGTATTCCTCGGCCTTCTTCACGCCGCGGGCGGTGAGCGTCGCGGTCTTGGCCTTTTCGTCGACGATGTAGTCGGCGTCGATGTTGACGTCTTCCTCTTCCTTGTCGTCGCTCTCGGCGATGACCTTCTTGCGGAAGCCGCGTACAAGGTTTTCCGTGCGGGAATACATCTCCGTGGACTTTTCGCCCATGCCGGAGATGATGAGCGGCGTGCGCGCTTCATCGATCAAAATGGAGTCGACCTCGTCGACGATGGCGAAGGCATGTCCGCGCTGGACGAGTTCGCTTGCGTAGATGGCCATGTTATCGCGCAGGTAATCAAAGCCCATTTCGTTATTCGTGCCGTAGGTGATGTCTGCGGCGTAGGCCTTGCGGCGCTCTTCACTTGTGAGGTCGTGGACGATCAGGCCGACCGTGAGGCCTAAGAAGCGGTGGACCTTGCCCATCCACTCGCTGTCTCGCTTGGCGAGGTAGTCGTTCACGGTGACGATGTGGACGCCGTTGCCGGTCAGGGCGTTCAGGTAAGCGGGCAGCGTTGCCACCAGCGTTTTGCCTTCACCGGTCTTCATCTCGGCAATGCGGCCCTGATGGAGCACCACGCCGCCGACGAGCTGCACGCGGTAGGGGTACAGCCCCAGCACGCGGCGGGACGCCTCGCGCACGGTGGCAAACGCCTCAGGCAGGATGTCGTCGAGCGTTTCGCCGCTTTGCAGACGCGTCTTGAACTCCGGCGTTTTGGCCTGCAGCTCCGCGTCGCTCATCGCCTTGTATTCGTCCGCCATCGCTTCGATCTTGTCGACGATGGGGTAGATGCTCTTGAGCATTCGACACGATTGACATTGACATTTCGATTGACATCCTGGAGGTTTTTATGAAGATTTCGCGTGTGATGCTGGCTGCCGTGCTCTGCGGGGCCTCGCTCTATCCCATCCCGTCCCTAATCGCGCCGGTGATGGCCCAGGCCGCCCCGGCTGCCTCGTCGAAGGCGGCCGATGCCGCGGTGCGCACGATACCGGGGCGCCCCCAGTTCCCCGAGAAGATGGCGGGCAAGGTCAACCGCCGCGCGATGGACAGCGTCAAGTGGCGTTTGGCGCCGGCTTACGAGGAACCGATGCTCGAGGCGGAGGCCGCGGCCGATACCATCACGATCATGGGCGCGGCAGAGGCGTCTGAGGAGCAGATGGTCCGCTACATCGAGAAGCGCAACCCGCAGCCCAAGCTCAACTGCTCGGTCGAGGACATTGTCCGCTACTACTACGAAGAGGCCGGCCGCGAGGGCATCCGGCCGGACGTCGCCCTGTGCCAGGCCTTGAAGGAGACGGGCTTCTTTGCCTACGGCGGGGACGTCTCGCCGAAGCAGAACAACTTCTGCGGCCTCGGCGCGACGGGCAACCGCGAGCCGGGCGCGAGCTTTGCGACGCCGCAGCTCGGCGTGCGCGCCCACATCCAGCATCTTATGGCCTATGCCACGCAGGAGCGGCCGCACGGTGCAATCGTCGACCCGCGCTACAAGCATGTCGTCGTCAACCGCCCCGACATCCACGGCCACATCACGAAGTGGACGGGGCTCAACGGCGTCTGGGCTGTGCCGGGCACGCGCTACGGCCAGGAGATACTCTACCTCTGGCAGCAGGCACAGGCTCCGGACGGCTCTGATGCCTCGCTGGCCGCCGCCGAGAAGAAGGTGCGCCAGATGCCGGACGAGGCAGGCTCCTACATCTACCGCGGCATCGTCTACTTCAACCGCGCCGCCTACAAGGAGGCTCAGGCGGATTTCAAGCAGGCAGCAGGCCTAAGGCCGGACTCGATGGCGGCGCACTACAACCTTGCCATCACCCAGCAGCGCGAGGGCGACCACAAGGCGGCGCTCAAGAGCTACGATGCATTGCTGAAGCTCAGCCCGGAGTTCATGCAGGCTTGGTATAACCGCGGCCTCATCGCCCTGGACCAGAAGAAAGAGAAGGAAGCGCTCGCCGACTTCCAGGAGGCGCTGCGCCTGACGCCGCAGACGGCCGATGCCAAGAACGCGCAGGCCGTCGCCTACATCCGGCAGAAGGACTACGCCAAGGCATGGCAGGCACTCGGCGAGGCAGCCGATATCAATTCGGCGAACATGAACGTGCTGGCCAACCAGTTCATCTTCGAAGCATGCCTCAAGTGAGCCGCGCTGATTCTCGCGCTTATTTCCATTTGCGGGAAATTGTTCTATAATAGACAC
>OLWJ01000377.1_pt1 | contig 16127 bp, 20 predicted proteins | sample 1674291 | NCBI WGS metagenome assembly OLWJ01 (sample SAMEA103958159, study PRJEB25191) | human gut metagenome | biome: human-associated habitat [ENVO:00009003]; feature: intestine environment [ENVO:2100002]; material: feces | place: Germany | collected 2013/2015
AGGTTCTAATCGGGGCAACTCGGTGGAGGTTCAAGTCCTCTTATCCGCACCAAACAATGAAAATCCGAACCTTTTCTCGAAAGAGAAGGGTTCGGATTTTTTATTTTCCTTGCGCTGGGATTTTCTGATTTACAAACCTGAAGTGCTGTATTATAATAAAGTAATCACACAACAGGAGGCTCCTCAGAATGTCCCATTTGATCGAAACGGTATACAACCTGCTCTGGGGTGATCTGTTCACCCTGCCGGTGGGCGGCGGCATCGGCATTTCGCTGATGGCGGTGCTGCTGCTCACGGCGGGCGTGTTCTTCACCCTGCGCACCCGGCTGCTGCCCGTGCGGCTGTTCCGGGATATGATCGCCGCTGTCTGCGAAAAGAACCAGAGCAGGGACAGCCTTTCCTCTTTTCAGACGCTCATCGTCTCCACGGCCACCCGGGTAGGCATGGGCAATCTGGTGGGCGTGGTGGCGGCAGTGTCTGCCGGTGGTGCCGGTGCGGTGTTCTGGATGTGGGTCACGGCCCTGCTGGGGGCTTCCACCTCCTTTGTGGAATCCACACTGGCCCAGAAGTACCGGCAGCCCGACCCGCTCTATGGCGGTCAGCGCGGCGGCCCGGCCTACTACATCCATGCGCTGGCCGAGCGCAAGCGGGGCAAAAAGCTGCGTCATTCCATCATCGCGGTGTTGTTTGCCATTTCGGGCCTCATCTGCTGGTGCGGTATCAGCCAGGTTATCAGCAACTCGGTCAGCTCTGCCTTTGCCAATGCGTTCTCCATCCCGCCCATTGTGACCACGGTGGTGCTGGTGGTGCTCTCGGCGGTCATTGTCCTGCGCAAGGATGCCACCGTGAAAAGCCTGGATGTTATCGTGCCGATCATGGCGGTCTGCTATTTCGTAATGACGGTCATCATCATTGCGGTAAATTTCCGCCAGCTGCCCGCTGTGCTGGGCCGCATCTTCTCGGAAGCCTTCGGCCTGCGGCAGGTGGCCGCGGGCGGCTTTGGCGCGGTGCTGATGAACGGTGTCAAGCGCGGCCTGTTCTCCAATGAGGCAGGCAGCGGTTCGGCCCCCTGTGCGGCAGCGGCTGCCTCCTGCGATGATCCCGTGAAGATGGGCTTTGTGCAGGCACTGGGTGTCCTGATCGACACGGTGGTCATCTGCAGCTGCACTGCCTTTATGATGCTGCTGGCTCCCGCAAATATCACCACTGGGCTGACCGGCATGGACTTGCTGCAGGCAGCGGCGCAGTACCATCTGGGCAGCTTTGGCGTGGTGTTCATTGCCGTCACGCTGGCGCTGTTCAGCTTCTCCACCTTCATCGGCATCCTGTTCTATGCCCGCTCCAATGTGGCGTACCTCGTTGGTGACCGCTGGGGCTGGCAGACAGCCTATAAAGTGCTGGCCCTTGTCATGCTGATGGTGGGCGGCCTGGAAGCCTATACCGTGGTGTGGGATCTGGGCGACGTGGGCATCGGCCTGATGACCATATTCAATCTCATTGCCCTCTACCCCATGTCCGGCGAAGCCATTGCCGCCTTGCGGGATTATGAGCGCCGGAAACATCTGACCCAAAACTGACCCTGCCGACAGCTTCCGCAGAAAAGCTGCAAAAATCCGAAAAAAGTAGTTGACAAATCGCCCGCAGTCTGATAAAATAAACAAGTCGTCCGGCAACGGACGTGAACAGAATCTGGGCGTGTTCCCGAGTGGCCAATGGGGACAGACTGTAAATCTGCTGCTTTTCAGCTTCGGTGGTTCGAATCCACCCGCGCCCACCAAGATAAAACATCTAGAGACGTAAGTTTCTGGGTGTTTTTCTTTTACTGTAACCCACAGTCAAACCCACTTTTTGCGGAAAACTATGCAAAAATCAGCAAAAATAGGCTGCCACGCATCACGCTCGCATGGCAGCCTTTTCGTTACCCTCTCACTACGGCATTGTAAAGCATCTCCAGGAACTGCACCGCGCTGGGTGTACCGGTCAGTGGGTAGCCAGCCAGTTGCTGAACGCCCTCGGGGTTCAGCGCCCAGGCTTTCTCTGCTGCACGCCGGACGGCGCTTTGAATGGCGGACCACTTGCAGCGCCGCTGGTCTGAGATGGGGGTATAGATCTCCTTCTGTACGGCTTCCAGCCGGTCCTCCTGCTCACAGATCAGAGCCACGCAGTCGCAGAGAACACGGTAATTCTTTGAGCTCCGGGTGATCCCCAGTGGCCGGAGGATTTGATCCAGCTGGGCAGGGGAGTCCGAAATTTTCACATCGGGCATTGTTTGCACATCCTTTCCATCCAACTTTAACCGGAAAATGTCAGAATGTGCCGGATAATGCGGAATGCGTCGGAATCTGCCGAAACATGCCAAAAGAAAACAGCCCCGAGGAACCATCAGGCTCCCCGGGGCTGCTGCTATGTACTCTTACTTGATTTTTCCCTGCATCTGATCCAGCAACTCATCGGCGCGGATGGCCTCGGGAGTAAAGCTGTTGTTCTCCCACCATGCCCAGATGGCGGCAGCGGTGGTCAGACCAGCGGTAACCCACTGCTCCACGCTGGCGCTGTCGATGGGCAGCACCGGCTTGCCTGCTGCACTCAGCAGCTGATTGACGAGGGCCAGTGCCAGCACAACAGTGCGGGCGATGGTCGCGGCGGGGATGGCGGGGGTGTTGTTCTCAGTGATGTGTGCGTTCATAATGTCAGTTCCTTTCTTCAGTCGTGGATGGGTAAAGCGCAGGCTCTCTTGTACAATTCCGTACCGGTGCCGTTGCCGCCCATCACATGATAGGTCTTGTAGAGGTAATTCAGGTTGCGCAGGCCGTCGCGGGTGATGCACCCCAGCTCCATAAAACGGTAGCACTCGGTATAGATGCGGTCGTGCAGCAGGGCCAGCACCGCGTCCCACAGGGCCTTGATCTTGGGGATGGCGGCAAGGATCGCGCCGCCGATCAGAGCACAGAGCCACCCGGCCCAATACTCCGTGATAAACTGCCACATCGGTCTCACCCCTCCTCGTCATCTTCCCACGCCTGCCGGATGCGCTGTCCGTTGTGGCACACCGCATCCAGAACGGCATCTGCTTGGATATTGGATGCCAGCAGGGCCTTGTCTTGGGTATTCATGTTGTAGTACCCCGTGAACACCTCACCGTCTGCCAGAGGCGCTGCTACGGTGATGCGGTCGATCTTGTGCTCTTCCAGTGTAGCTAGAACCTCTGAGAGCCAGGGTGCGTATGGTGCATCTGAAATCAGATAATTTGCCATCGGTCTCACCCCCTGACCTGCCCCAGCCCGGCCCGCTGGATGATGCCCGCGTAGTCCTTGTAGGCCACGCTCAGGTCTACGCCTGCGGCAATGCCGGGAATCTTTCCGCTGCGGGTGTACTGCCACATCCCGAAGGCCCAGTCAGGGGCGGGCTTCTTGGTGCGATAGGCCGCCAGCCATACGTCGTAGGGCTTGAGGGCCGCGCCGCCCATGTAAAGGTTGTTCTGCCCGAAGTTCAGGCCGGTGTAGAGCATGGCGTACACGCCCCAGCTCTCCACCACGCTCAGGCAGTGGGCCACAATGTCAGTCAGGGCAGACTTGCTCAGGGCCGCCTGAAGCTTGTCCTCGATGTCCACAGCCACCGGGAGCTGGAAGGCTCTGCCGTCCAGCGCCTGCTTGAACAGGGCCAGCTCCCTGTCGGCCTGTGCCTTGGTGGTGGCCTTGAAGTAGCCGTACACGCCCACCGGGATGCCCAGCCGGGTGCACTCGGCGTAGTTGTGGGCAAAGAAGGGGTCGATGTATGGCTTGCTGGGCTTGCCCTCTTTGCTGTTGCCCATGGCCCGGATCATCACGCCGGAGATAAGGCCGCTGCGCTTCACCGCATCCCAGTCAATGCTGCCTTGCCAGCGGGAAACGTCAAGAATTGTTCTGGGCATTCTGCGCCTCCTTCTCGGCCAGCAGCTCGGTCAGCTCCTTGTACTCGTCATCGGTCAGCTTACCGGCGGCGTAGAACACGTCCAGCTTGGTGCTCATGCCCTCCAGATTGCCGCGTTCGATCATGCGTTTACAGGTACGGTACAACATAGGTTTGTCCTTTCCGGGGCGCTGCCCCATCTTAAAATGTTATCATCCTCTTGGCAGAGGGTTTTACTCAGTGATCCCCAGCTCCAGCAGGGTCAGCCGGTAGGCCTGGTCAACGTTCAGCGCATCGGCATCTGCCTGGGCGCTCTCCACCGTAGCAAGCCGCTCTTCCAGTGTAGGGGCCGGCTTCGGTGCATCGGCAGGGTTTGGCTGCGTGCCGGCCTCAACCACAACGTAAGCCTCCGGCTGGTCATCCATGCTCCACAGGGCATCGCCCACAGCAGCCGCTGCATTGTGGGCGGTAATGGCATCCACAACGGCAGAATAGGCATCGCACTCTTCCTGCGTGATAACCGGCTTCAGGATTTTTGTTCCGGGTTTAATTTCCATTTACGTTCACCTCACCACCAGCGGCCAACAGCAATGTAATAACATGTTGCCCCATTTACTCCATTTAGTGTGCATGATGTCGTTCCTCTGCTCGTACAAGAAGGCGCAAATACTGTGGAACAGCAACTAGCAACAGAATATCCCGTATTAGAAAATGCCACCGGAAATGACCATGTAAAAGACCCTCCGCTTGACTGGATGGAACACCAACAGATCTGTGTTCCATCTGGAAAGCGCACCCAGTTGCTGCCACTGGATGCAACGCCACTCGCCCCGGTGGGCCCTTGCGGCCCCTGTGGGCCGGTAGCGCCTCTGGGTCCTGTTGCCCCCGTGGGCCCTTGCGGCCCCTGCGGGCCGGTAGCGCCTGTGGCACCCTTGTCGCCCTTTGCGCCTTTCAGGCTGGCGATCCAGTCAGCTTCACTGCCGGTGTACCCCAGCTGAACAGCCAGCGCATAGGCCGACTGACCATCAAAGGTTCCGGCTTCTTTGGCCTGCTTCACGGCATTGGTGGCCGCATTGGCCGCATTGGTGCTGGCTTTCTCTGCCCGGTCGGCATCGTTCTTCGCCGCCCCCGCGCTGGCAGATGCCTCCCCGGCCTTGGTGGAGGCGGTGGAAGCGCTCCCCGCAGCGGCGGTGGCCTGCTGGGTGGCATTTTCTGCCGCGGTGGTGGCTGTCCTGGTGGAGTTGGCCACGTCGGTCAGGGCTGTGGTGCGGGCCCGTGCGATATCCTGCAAGGCGGCGGTGTGCTCCGTTTTCGTGTCCTGCAGAGCCCGCTGGGCGGCGGTCTCGCTGGTCCTGGCGTTCTTCTCGCTGGCGGCGGACTTGGTCTCGCTGCTCTTGGCTGCTTCCGCGCTGTCCTTGGCGGCAGCGGCACTGGTGGTGGCTTTCTCCTCCAGCTCACCGATGCGTTCCTTGGCAGCGGCCAGCAGCTCGTCGGTGGGGATGCCGGTCACACCGTCCCGCACGATGCCGCAGAGTTTCTCGTCCAGCCGGGTGTCGGTGATCTGGCCGGTGGTGACGGCGGTGGAGCCTGCCGGGCGGGTGATCTCGGCAAGACAGAGGTCGTAGATCAGCTCGGTGCGAGAAATGGCGGGGGCCGTGGGTGTGCTGGATGCCGTGCCCTGCAGCACCTGCAGGCTGGCGGCTCTGGCACCGGCATCATAGCGCATGACGATTCGATCGATGCGGGGGAGAGACGGGTCGGCCAGTGGCATGGTCAGGGTGTCGGCCTCCCGCTTGGTGATGGAGTAGCCGGTGAATCGGCTGGGGTGCACCCAGCCACGGCCCGCCCCCACGGTGACCTTCAGCCCGCCTGCGGCTGTCACCGGGAAGTCGGCAGCGGAGCTGAACACGCCCGAGGTGAGGCCCGCAAGATATGCCGCCACGTCTGCGGCATCGAAGTCGAACCCGTTTGCAGGGTATAAAACGATTTTGCTCAAAAGATCATCTCCTTACAGCTTGCGCCAGACCGGCGTACCCAGCCGCACGGTGCGGGTGGTGCTGTCGCTCTGGCTTTGGGTGATGACATCGGCCACCCGGACGGTGGCCTTGTAGCCCAGCTCCGGGATGGTGCAGTAGGCCACATCCCCGGGGGAGAGCCCTTCGGCATCGATGGTCAGCTCGATGCTTCCGGTGCGGAGCTGTTCCAGCAGTTTATTCGTGCCTCGGGCCATGAGCCGCTCGAGGTAGGCTTGGCTTTTGGTGGTCTCGCCCTTTTCCTCGTCCGGCTGCACGTCCCGGGCATCCACATACAGTTCCCGTCGGTCGGCACCGGTGGCATCCGTCAGGCCCACGGTCACGGTGGCCCGGTTCTCGCCCTCGCCTGCGCCCTGCACCACAGCAACGTTGGCGTAGTCGCTGTCGCCAAAGGCCCACGCGGCCTGCTGCAGGTTGCCCCACTTTGTGCTGAACCTGTTGTTTGGATCAGCGGTGGGCCGGTAGACCTCGAACAGTAGTTTTTTCTGGTCGTTTTTACCACTGAGCCGCACCCGGAAGCCCAGATCACAAGCCGCGCCGATGGTCATCAGGTAGTCCATGATGCTGCCGCCGGAGGTCTGTGCAGTGTAGGTGGTGTCGAAGCCCACAGCAGCACCCAGCTCCATCTTGGGCCATGGCTGCATTGCGCTGACCAGTCTGCGCATGGCGGCTTCGGCGTTCTCATTCTTCACGATGCTGGTACAGGCCCGCTTGGTGAAGATCCACGTTCCTGGGAAGCCGGTGACCACTAAGTTGCTGTCCTGATTCTCGTTGCTCCGGTGGCAGATGCGCATGGGCACATCGCTGTCACTGCGGCGCAGCCAGCGGCCCTCCCGGAGAAGAGCGAGGTTCTCCTCGGTGGGGCGCACCTCCAGCGTGAACGCTCCCTCGGTGTTGTAGGGCTCGTCCCAGTAAAGGCTTACCCACACCTCAATACGGCCCAGCCGGGCGAGGGTCAGTTCGTCCAAAACGTCCAGTGTCACGAGATCACCTCCGGCAGAATACCGCTCACCATGGGATAAAAGCGCACCGTCGCCTGCAGGCTGGTCTCGCCGCTGTCGGCGGTGGCTTTGAGCAGATTGTCCCCGGGGGCCAGCTCCAGCAGGTCGCTGTCCTCATCCAGCAGGGCGAAAATGTTCTCCTCCGTGCCGTCCTCCGTCCGCTTGACTGCCAGCTTGTCGGTGGTGGTGCGGTAGATCTCGATGACCTGCCCGGGGGTCAGGGTGGTCAGGATGCGGATGCTCTGGCCGGTGACGATGTTCAGCACACACGGGTTTACCACCGCACCGTCGCTCTTGAGGGTGGCCGTGAAGGGCACGCTCAGCGCCCCCGGGTTATAGGCATTCAGCCAGCCGATTGAGGTGCGCACGCCGAACCGGTGGGGTGTGCTGTAATTGATGGGCAGCCTGAAGCTGGGCACAAAGCCGTTGATGCAGAAGCTCTGGGCAGTCAGGTCGTACCAGAAGGGTTTCGGGCAGAAGAGCATGAAGGCCAACACCGGGTAGGGGTGGATGCTCTTTGTGTAGGGGGTCTTGGAAAGCACAAAACGGCAGAAGAATCTATCCTCAAAGTACATTGTGCCGCTGGTGAAATAGGGTAGCTTTTCCAGCAGTAATTCCGCATCCGCATCGCCGTGGGAGCTGTGGCAGTGGATGATGAGCTCACGGCTCACCCCGGCCACGCTCTGGCGCTCCACGCTCACGCCCACCTGGTTCACACCCTGAGCGGTCTGCACGTCCACGTCCACGCCGTTGATGGGGTCGAGGGAGTAGGGCGTGCCGTAGGCCCACCCGATGTCGAGAGTGGCCCCGGCATCCGTGACCAGCTGCAAATGGTCTTTTCTGAACGGCATCTCGGTGCCCTCCTTTCATCGTTTCTGGGCCTTGGCCCGGTCGGCTTCCCAGCGTGCTTCCCGCTGGAGGTCTGCCGCCGTCTGGGCCTTGGAGTAGATATTTTGGGTGATGTTGGTGTCGCCCTCCCGGTGGTACTGGTTGGCGGCTGCGGCCACCTGTGCCGTGCCGGATGCGGCAACAGACCGGCTGATGGCCATGTTGTCAGACAGCACCAGCGTGTTGGCCTGCCGCACCATCTCGGCCAACTTGCTGTTTGCGGCCAGCAGGGCCTCGGTGTTGGCCTCCACAGCGTCGGTCAGGTCTTTGTCCGGGGTGGGGGCCGTCGGCGTGGTGGAGCCGGGCTTTGTGCCTGTGGTGGTCTTGGCGATGTCATCCAAACTGCGTTCCACCTTGGTCTGGATGCCGTCCACATAGGTGGTCACGGTCTTGTAGGAGCGCTCCACGCCGTCCACCAGCTTGGTACCTGCCTCGGTGACGGTCTTGGTCACCCTCTGAGTGATCTTGCCGGTCTCGTCCTGCAGCTTCTCGGTGAGCACCTTGGTGGTCACGGTGCTGCCGTCTGCTCTGGTGGTCTTGCTGGTGTCGGTCATGCTCTCGATGACCTTCTGGGAGTTGGTGGAAGTGCCGGAGCTGCTGGGGTGGTTGGCAGCTTCCTGCTGCTTTTTCCGCGCCTCCTGCCGGGCCTTGCGGTCGGCAGCGATCTTGTCGGCGTAGTCCCAGGCCGGATTGCTGATGTAGTCTATGGTGCCGCCATAGAGCCACGCGACACTGTTATACGCGCCGATGAGGCCGTTGATGAGGATGATAAAGCCCTCGATGCCCGCTGCCACGATGCGCATCAGGCCCTCGAAGATGTAGCTCATAAAGTCCTCAACGCCCGCCCAGACATTCTGGAAAGCGTTGGCCACATCCTTGTTTTTGCCGGAGAAGTTCAGCAGGGCACCCACCAGCATCCCGATGAGGGAGATGACGAGCAAAATCGGATTCGCGTCCATGGCCACGTTCAGGGCGGTCTGCCCGGCTGTGGCGCTGGCCGCGGCGGGCACGAACTGCGCCACCAGACCCATGGCCAGCTGAGAGAGGTTCCCGAACACGCCGGAAAGGGCGCTGCCCAGCTGGTTCAGGGCCCCCAGAGCGATGCTGTTGATCTGGGTCTGCTGCTCCTTGGTGCAGGCCTGCCAGAAGTAGGAAGCGGCCCACAGGCCCAGGCTCTCGAGGTCACCGTTTTTCAGGGCGTTGGCCAGCGTCTCGATGGCCCCCAGCGCATCCGTCTGGATGTCAGACTGAATCTGCGCCCAGCCCTCGGTGAGCTTGGTGCGGAACTGCTCTGTGATGGTGGCCCCTACGGTGGCAAAATCCGGGCCGTAGACGCTGAGGGTCTGGGCGATGTTCTGGATGGCCTGCTCTGCCGCTGGGGCCCCGGTGTTGATGCCGTTGACAAGGCCCTGCGTGACATTCTCGCCGATCTCAGTGAACGCCTTCGAGGGCGAGTGGATGCCCAGCACGTTCTTGACGGTACTCACCATGCCGTTGACTTTGCCCTTGACTGTGGACACCAGCGTGTCCCACATCCCGGTGATGCCGTTCAGCAGGCCGGTGACGATGTTCTCGCCGATGTGGCCCCACTCATCCATACTGCCGTCCCACACGCCGGTCAGTTTTGCGATGCAGGCAAGGGCGGCTTCTCCCAGGTTCTCAATGCTGTGGAGAATGCCGTCCACCAGTGTGGTCAGAAGGGCCGCACCACAGTTCAGAAGGTCGGGCAGATGGGAGATCAGCGCGGCAGAGAACTTTGCAATCAATTCCGCTGCTGCTGTGATCAGCTGGGGCAGGTTGTCGGTGATGCCGATGATGAGCTGTTCCAGCATCTGGATGCCGGCATCGAAGATCTCGTCCTGATGGTCAGCCAGATACTGCACCAGCTTGGTGATGACCTGAGTTGCTGCCGATGCCAGCCCGGGAATCTTCTGAACAACACCTGCGGTCAGATTTTCCAGAATGCCGCTGGCTGCGTCCAGCATGGCCGCCGGGCCGCCCTCATTCAGAGCACTCGTCAGGGTATTCAGGCAGTCAGTGCCCCAGTTGGCGGCTTCCTTCAGGCCCGGCTCCATGGCCTCGAACAGGTCAATACTCAGGTTCTCTGCCGTGGTCTGCAGGCTGTCCATGCTGTGCTGGAAGGTGTCTGTCATGGTCGCGTAGGCAGTCTCGGTAGCTCCGGCGCTGTCCACCATCTGGCCCAGCACGCCGTTGAATTTATCCGCGCCGCCGGACACCAGGGAAAGGGCACCCGTGCCAGCTTCCACGCTGGACCACAGACCGGCAAAGGCGGTGCCATCATCGCCAACGCTGTCATACAGCACTTGCAGCACATCGCCCAGGCTCTTGCCGTCAGCACTCAGCTGGGCAAAGCTCTTGCCGGTCTGCTGCTGTAAAATCTTGCCGACGCTGGACCCGGTGTCGCCCAGCTCGTTCAGCATGGATTTGGTGTAGGTGGTAGCCTCAGCGGTGGCAATGCCGTTTGCGGTCATCACGGCCAGACCGCTGGACAGGTTTTCCACGCTGACGTTGTAAGCTGCGGCCAGCGGAATGACTTTGCCCATGCTGGAAGAAAGCTCGTCCACGCTGGTTTTGCCCAGGTTCTGGGTGGTCAGCAGCACATCCGAAACGTGGGTCGCCTGGTCGGCGCTCAAGCCGTAGGCGTTCAGGGTAGTGGTCAGGATATCCACGGCGGAGGTCGTGGAGGTAAAACCGGCGGTTGCCAGTTTCGCTGCCTGGCCTGCAAATTCCACAGCGTTGGCCGTGTCCTGCCCGGCGCTGATGGCTTGGTAGGTAGCCTCGGCAATATCCGTGGCCGCAATGCCCATGGTGTTGGACATGTCCGTGATCTGACTGCCCAGCTTCTGGATCGAAAGCTTGCCAAGATCGGCGATGGTCCCGACTTTGGCAAGCGATGTCTCGTAGACGGAGCCGTTCCGGATCGCGCTCTGGGCAAGATTCGTCAGCTGGCTGCTAGCCGTCTTTACCAGGTCTGCGATCAGCGTTCCGGCGGCGACGGTCATGCTGCTGACACCCTGCGTGAAGCCGCTGGTGTCCAACTTGGTGTTGCCGGTAACGCTAAAATCAAATGCCACTGTGTCCACCTCTCATTCGGAGCGCGGGCACAGGGGCACAGGCTGCTATAACTTGATTTCTACCTCCCGCTTACATGCGGGGTTTTTGCATTTTACCCACAGGCCGTGGGCGTAGGCCTCGGGAGCCGCCCACACTGGCAGCGCTCTGCCGCAGAAGGGGCAGGGCACCGGGGCGCGGGAATCAGCCGAAGCGGTCGAGGAAAGCGTCCTCGTGCTCTTGCAGGGTTTCGTTCCGCTTCACCCCCTTCAGCCCACCCGGCAGGGCAAAGCGCTCTTTCAGGGTCTCGTAGTAGTCCCGGTCGGCCCTGTCCATACTGGAGGTGTCCTTGCCCCGGATCTCCACGATCTTGCCCAGCGGTGTTTCCGGCGGAAGGGCGTGCAGCAGTGCTTTGAAGCGCCACCAGTGCACCTTGTCGGCGGTCAGGTCGATGCCGTAGGCCTGCTGAAAGGCCCCCACGATGTAGTCGGCATCGCACCGGTAGTCCAGCACGGGCTCGTCCTGTGGGTCGCTGCTACTGCCAGTCCCGGTGCGCTCCTCGTCCTCGGGGCCGCCGCCCTGGCAGAAGCGCACCAGAGATTCAAAGGCTTCCTGGTACTGCACTCCGGGCACCGGCTCTACAAAGAACCGCTGAACGGCTTCACAAATCATCCGGGCGCTGTCCTCGTCAGTTTTGGCACGGCGGGTGCGGATCAGCAGCCAGATCATGGGCCGGAAGTCAGGGTCGATGGCGCGGCCCTCCCACTCGGTGGGCAGGGTGTCCGTCAGCAGGTCATGCATTGTCCAGTGCCTCAAGCTCTGCCTTCAGCTGGGCACGGCGGGCGGCTTTTGCCGCTTCCTGTGCCCGGAAATCCACCACGGCGGGATGTGCCTTGGCTGCGGCCCGGCGCTGCTCACGGTTCATGGGGGCAGGGATGGCCTGTGCTGCCGAAACCTGTGCCCGCTCCTCGGCGGGGTGGATCAGTGCGCTGACACTGGCCTTTTCTGCGGCCATGGCCTCGGCAAAGACCCTGCTGACCGTCAGGCAGGCGTTGAAGTTGCTGCCGTCCAGCCCCAGCTTTTCAGAAGCACCCTCGCCCAGAACCTCGTCCAGGTAGTCCATAAAGATGCGGCACTGGAAGCGCAGCCAGGCAGGGTAATCATTCTCGGGGGTGTAGCGGCGGCCCTCCGTCCGGGCACGTTCCTGCTGCCGGGTCTGCGCAGCCAGCATCCGATCCACGTCGTTGGCGTTCAGGGTGGAAAAATCAAATTCAATGCCGTTGATGATCATAGAAGTCCTCCTGTTACAAAAAGGGCCCCCGTTCACCGGGGAACGAGGGCGGTGTGGTGTTGTTATCAGACCTTGGCAGCCTTGGTGGACTGCGTGTCGGCCTGAGTCAGGGTCAGGTAGTTGAACTCAGCCGGAACGCCAACACCCTTCACGTCGCAGGCAAAACCTGCAGAGTTGCTGGCGGAGCCGCTGGCATCGGCAGTGACAATAAAGGCAGCTGCGCCCTTCTCGCCCTTGCCGGTCTTTGCGCTGAAGTAGATATAGGGGAACACCACCTCAGTGCCGGAGCCGAACTTGACCTTGTGGGAGAGCAGGAAATCCTGCGCGGGGTCGCCCACGCAGCGGTTGCCGTTCAGGGAGAAGGTGCGCTGGGTCTCGCCCTTCTCGGTAACAGTGCCTGCGCGGATATAGGCCACGTCCTCGGTGGAAGCATTCAGGGCACCGGAGTGCTCCTTGACACGCTCTGCAAACACGACCCAGTCGCTCTCCTTGGTCTGGGCGACGGCATCGGTCTGAATTGCAAAGATGAAATCATCGGCCTTTTCGGTGCCGGTGTAGTCCGCGCTGGGCACGATGCCCTTCTTGGTCTTGAGCGCGGCCAGGGTTTCGGAAACAGTCATAGGATGGTCTCCTTTCAAAGTTTGGGTTGATAGTAGACGAGCCGGAGCTGCATCTGCATTTTGCAGCTTCCGGAGCCGTCGGTGACGATGTAGCCGGTGGAAGTGACTTCAATGCTCTGGGCTTCCTTGCCGTGCCCGCATTTGCTCAGATCAGGCAGGATGCCGCAGTCATTTTGTTCCATTACCCAGTCGGCCAGCTGTTCAAAGAAGCCGCTGTTCTCAATGGTGAGCACATCGGTCTCTCCGAACTCCCTTCTGGACAAAAAGAGGTAGTTCTTCGCCAGATCCCGCCCGGAGATGTAAGTCTCTACAATGGGGTCGGTGGGGCTGTCCTCAATGGAAAAGGCGGTGGCTTCTTCTTCCAGCCCTGCAATGCGGAAGGCCGCACCTGTGGCATCCTGCTCTTCTGCAATGAGCGGGCAGGTCTTGAGCCAGTCCCGCAGGGCTGTGATGGATGCTTTGGGCATTACGTTCCACCTCCCAGCTCCTTTTGGGCAGCGTTTTTGGCGAACTGGACCAGTTCGTCTTTGTGGTCAGCAATGGCCCGCTGGCCCCAGTAGGAGCCGCGCAGGTGGTTCTCCCCATGCAGACCCTGCCCCTGCGTGTGCAGGTAATACTGCCGTCGGGCATACGGGGTGTTATAGATCAGCTTGCCGCCTTTGAAGTCGGATGCCTGGTTGACGCTGTTCTTCAGCGTGCCGGTATCGAAGGGTACATAAGGGTCCACAGCTTTGGCAACTTGCTGTGAGAACGCATACTGGACCTTCTGGAAGCCTTTGTCCATTTCGGCCTGAAAGCCGGGCCGGAACCTGAGCTTCAGGTCAATAACTGGTGCACTCATTTCCTCAGCTCCCCTCTACATGAAAATGCGGCAGCAGCGGTTCCCGGTTGTCGGAGACCGCCGCCACCGTGCAGCAGATATGAGTTTTCTCGAGGGCAGCATACTCGGCCTCGGTCAGGCTGCGGACAGCGCCGCAGATGAGCTTGCCGCCCCGCTTGAGCGTCCAGTGTGCCGCCTTTTCCCCGGGCGGGAGCTTTGCCCACTGGAAATAGGGCAGGTAGCCCGCCGCAGGGGACAGCCGGATGTGCACCGTCCGCTGGGGGTCGCCGCCGGAGGTGTCCAGCTTCTCCCGCCAGCTGCTCCCCGGGATGACGTGGCAGACAGGCCGGTCGTTCTCAGTGGCGGTGTCGTGGATGAGGTTCACAACGGTAACGCTGCACTGCATCAGAAACACCCCCGATACAGCAGGCCGTGGGGGTCGCTGCCCAGCGCGTTGGAGAGGATGCTCTGCGCTTCCGCTGCAAGCCGCTCGGAGAGCGCCCCGCTGGCGAAGGTGACGGAGTAGCCATCGTTGGACACGCTGGAAGTCCCGGGCACGGCACAAGCGCTCTGTGCGGCGCTCATGGCATCGACGATCTGGACGCAGGCATCGGCCAGCAGGGCGGCGCACCCGGCACAGGCCCTGGCGTGGGGCTCTGCCCGGCCAAAGGTGTGTCGGTCGATGAGCCGGGAAGCCCGGGCGCACAGCGTATCAAAGGCGGCCTCGTCCAGCGTGCCGCCCGCTCCAAGGTACTGTTCGTAGGTGCAGTAAAGCATAGCGGCCTCCTTATGCTGCGACCTTCTTCTTAACAAGAATGGTCTGGCTCTTGGTGACCTTGTAGGCGTAGACTTTGCGGCCCTGCACGGCAGATGCGCCGATGAAATCGCCAGAGCCGGAGAGATCCTGCAGGTGGACGGGAACGGCCCACTCATCGATGACGGCGAACCAGTTGGGATGACCGGCCACATACTCCACGTTCTCGCCCAGGGTGGAATCCTCGAACACGGTGTAGCCTGCGATCTTGCCCACAGCGCCGGTCTGGACGACTGCGTCGCCCAAGTCGGAAGCCTTGATGAACTCGGGGCTCTTCAGGAGCAGGCCGTAGGTGTCCGGGGAGACCAGCAGCCAGCGGCCGGCGGTGGGCACGCCGATGGAGGACTGCTGGGTGCGTGCATCCACGATGTTGGCGTAGATGGTCTTTTCGGTCAGGGCGGTGGTATTGCCGAAGGCAGTGCCTGCGGTGGTCAGCTCCACGGAGCCGTCAGAATCCATCTGCAGGCCCAGAGAGTAACCGGCGCTGTCCAGGCGGTCAGCCACCAGATTGCCGGGAACGCTCTCTGCATCGAAACCATCGATGATCTCATTCACGGCCTTGTCGTGGTCGATGTTGACGGTGAGGTAGGTGGTGTCACCGCTGGTCTGCTTTGCACCCTTGGCCTTGTCGTAGTCGTTCACCACCACCTCGGTGTCACGGACAGGAACCTTGACGGAACCTGCCTTGGGGCTGCCCTCGTAGCGGTTGTTGCAGATCACGCCGACTTTCTTCACCAGCGTCTTGCGCAGCTTGAGGTCGACCAGATTGGAATAGCGGACCTGTGCTTCATGTGCCATAAGAATATCCTTTCTCTCATTCAATGTTGATATCGGGGTTCATCGCCTTGAAGGCAGCGGTCACGGGGTCAACGTCGCCGGCAGGCGGGGTGCCGTGCTCTTTGCCGCTGGAAACGTGAACGGAACCAGCGCCGCCCTCTTCCGCCTCGCCAAAGGCCCAGGGGTTCGCCTTGGCGGCTTCTTCCAGAGCCTTGGAGATATCGGTGGAACGGTCCTTGGAGCCCTTGAGGGCATCCAGATCCAGCAGTGCCCGGACCGCCTTGACGCTGCGGCCCTTGGCTCCCAGAATGGCGGTGTTCAGGGCATTGTCAAAGGCAAAGCCCTCAGCCTGTGCCTGCATATCGTCCTTGAGTTTGGCAATGTCTGCCTCGTATTCCTCGGGCTTCTTCTTGCCATCAAAGGCGGCAAGGCCGTCCTGGGCGGTCTTGAGCTGAGCCTGGGTGTTTTCCAGCTGGGTCTTGTACTGCTCGGCGGCAGTCTTTTCCCGGTTGACATCGTTGCCGTTCTCGGCCATGATCCAGTTCAGCTGCTCCTCGGTAATGCCGGGGATCTTGTTTTTCACGTCTTCACGCTTCATGGTGGAAAAACTCCTTTCTGTTGGTGAAACCACGGTTTGGTGACACGGTTCTCCGTCCGTGTTCGGTTGTGGGCAGGGTACGCACTGCCCTCTGCGATGGCACCGTCTGGAGGCATCGAACCTCCCGCTTCCGGTTTTGGAGACCGGCGCTCTTCCAGAATGAGCTAAGACGGCATGAAAAAAGCGCCCCTGCTCAAACGAGCAAAGACGCTTGCGGTATTGGGTTGGGTCAGTCCCAGTCGGCATAACGGGGACAATTAAGGCAGGCTTTATGGGCTTCTGCCCAATTGCAAGGTGGCTTATCGTCACCCTTCAGGCAAAGAGT
>OLWJ01000381.1_pt1 | contig 16027 bp, 10 predicted proteins | sample 1674291 | NCBI WGS metagenome assembly OLWJ01 (sample SAMEA103958159, study PRJEB25191) | human gut metagenome | biome: human-associated habitat [ENVO:00009003]; feature: intestine environment [ENVO:2100002]; material: feces | place: Germany | collected 2013/2015
TATTGAAAGACGCCGGCACAATGATGGCGAAAATATTGTTGTAGAGATTGAGCTTGCTCATGAGCAGAAAGGTGGGGATCAATCCGCCGCCAAAGTACATGGGCAGCAGCACAAAGGCAACCACATATTTTCTGCCCCGCAGTTCCGGAACCGACAGCGGATAGGCACCCATCACGCTCGTGATGATCACCAGCACCGTGGTGGACACTGTATACAGGATGGAATTTCCGTAGGCACGCCACATATCGGAATCGGTAAAGATTTTTTTATAGGCCTGCAGTTCAAATCCCGTGGGCCAAAAGGATACGTTCATCGCCAGCACATCCTGGGGCTTGCTGATGGACATGATGAAAACATAGTACATGGGATACAGGGTGAACAGGCAGATGACTGCCACCGTGATCACGATCAGCACATCCACCAGCCGCGATCCATTTGGAATGCCGTGTTTCTTGCGCGCCAATATCTGAGTCATAATTTCTTCTCCTTTCCATCCGCAGCGGATCACCACAGCGAATAATCGGCAACCTTGCGGGAGACCATGTTGGCCAGATAAACCATGCCGAAGTTGATCAGCGCGATCATAAATCCAACCGCTGTGCCGTAGCTGAAGTTGCCGCCCACCAGGCCATAGCGGTACAGATAGGTGCCGATGACGTCGGCGTATTCGTAGGTTGCGGGATTGTACAGCAGCAGGATCATATCCGAATCCGCGCCCAGCATACCGCCCACGCCCATGATCAGCATGACCACAATGGTGGGTTTGATGGCTGGCAGGGTAACATGCCAGATTTTATGCCACCGGTTGGCGCCGTCCAGACTGGCCGCCTCGTAGAGAGTGGGGTCGATGGAAGCCATGGAAGACAGGTAGAGGATGCTGCCCCAGCCGAAGTTCCGCCAAATGTTGATCACTGTGTACACGATGGGGAAATACTGCGGCTTCATATTCAAAAGGAAGGGTTCGCCGCCCATCATCATGATGAATTTGTTGATGATGCCGTCGCTGCTCAAAAAGGAAAGCGCCATGCCGGCCACCACCACGCTGGAAATGAAGTAAGGCATGTAGCTTGCCGTCTGGGCAAACTTTTTGAACTTGACCAGCCGCACTTCATTGATCAGCAGCGAAAAAATGATCGGGATCCAAAACGCGATGCCCAGGTTCATGGCGCTGAGCACCAGGGTGTTTTTGATGAGCCGCCAGAAATACGGGTCATGTACAAATGTTGAAAAATGTTTCAGCCCCACCCACTTGGTCTGCCCGGTGAAATCCATAAAGGGCATGCCGGGTGTCCAGTCCTGGAAGGAGATCAGCAGGCCATACATGGGTACATAGCAGAAGATGAAAATCAAAATCAGCACCGGCGACATAATGGCGTACAGCTGTATCTGACTTTTTAATTTATAATTGATTCTCTTGGGTGCCGTCTTTGCGTTTGGAGTTCGCACGGTCTTGCCACCAGCCTTTCCTGCTTCATGTGCTTGATTGAACAATCTCAGTGTACGCCGGCCCTTTCGGAAATGCAATAAACAATACTTTTAGCGTGGGCGCAACTTTTGCAGCAGCCTTTTCCGCACTCCTTTTCGCAATATTTTTGCGTACATTTTTTTCATTTTGCACATTTTTTGATTTTTATTGACTTGCAAAATAGTGCTTTTATAATATAGCTAACACTAAACGGTCCCCGGACCAGAAAGAGGGAACTTATGTCTATTTCCGTTGCCGTCATCACCTGCGGCCCCAGCGACCTGCTCGCTCTGCTGCAGAAATCTCCGGCTCTTACCGTCGAAGTCCTGCACCCGAACGCTCTCACCCCCCACTGCCTCGATGGTTTCCAGTGCGCCTGCGTGCTGGGGGGCACCCGGGAGGAACCGCTGGTTTTCCCGGCGGAATGCCGCAGTGTGGTGGAGGATTTTTCGCACAGCGGCAGACGGGTGCTGTATGAATACACCCTGAGTTTCTGCCAGAACTACTGTGCATCTCCCGATTCCACCCGCTTTCTCCGGCTGGTGTGCACCGACGCGGAATTCGCCGGCCTGGAAGATGGACTTTTGTTGGATGATCAATGCAATATGCGCTGCACCCCCTACTATCGCAACAATCTGGCCAGACCTATTTTAATGTATAAAAAGGGGCTGTCGGAACACGCCCGCCAGCCGCTCAGCCAACAGGAGCGCACCGACTGCCAGCAATATGGCATCTGGCTGGAAACCCCCGCCGTCGCCGTCTGCTCCTTCCGGCTGTGCAACTTTCTGCGGGCGCGATTCTCTCCGGTGCCGGCCTGGAGCCGACTGGTGCGCTCGCTGATCGGCTGGCTGTGCGGCGCGCCGGTTCTGGAGGAGGTGGAGTTTCCGCCTCAGTACCAAACCGGCTTTGCCCGTTCCGCCGCCGACTGTGCCGCCAGCGGCATCGACTGGTTCAGCCGTTCCGGCATTCTAGTGGATGAGGGCAAACGAGGCGTGCTGGAAGGGCTGGGCACCGAAATTTACCCCGACGGCCACCAGAAAACCGCCTCCTCCATCCGCACTGACTGCTGCGGCGAAGCGGCGCTGGCCTATCTGATGCACTTTCTGGCATTCGGCGACGCCCGCAGCCTGGAGCGGGCCCAAAACCTGGAAGCTTTTGTCTACGACAAAATGCAGATCCGCTCGGGCCGCTTTCAGGGCATGCTCCGCTGGACCGACATCGCCTGGGAGGTGTGCTACCAGGACGATATGGCCCGGGCCATGCTGGTGACCCTGTTCAAAGCCCTGTACGGGCTGGGGCGGGAATATCTGCCCCAGTGCCGGATGGCGCTGGAATTTTTGATGAACACCACCGGGCCGGATGGCCTGCGGCCGGCCCGCACCGACAATCTGAACATGTCCGAGGAAGATTTTGCCGCGCTGAGCCGACAGAACGGAGCTTTCCCCTGCGCACATTATAATGCCTTTTATCTGGCCTGTCTACTGCTGTACGGCAAGCTGGAAAAGGACGCCCGCTGCCTGGCCGTGGGCGAAACCGGCATGCAGGCGCTGCTGCAGGCCTATCCCAAAACCATCCGGGAACAGAGCCAAACCGAGGAGCTCTGCCGGCTTCTTCTCCCCTTTGCCTGGCTCTACTATGCCACCGGCAAACAGGAATACCGGCAGATGCTCTACACCGTGACCCGGGATTTGGAAAAGATGCGACACCTCTCCGGCGCCTACCTGGAATGGGACGACGACTACTCCGCCGCATGCAGCAAGCAGGAAAACGGCGAATGTTCCCTGCTGGCCCGCAACGGCGACCCGGTGTGTGACCTTTTATACAGCAACAACTGGGTTCCCCTGGGGCTGATGCAGGCCTATTTTGTCACGGAAGATGCCTATTTTTACGATTTGTTCTGCCGGCACGCCGCATTTTTGTCCACAGCCCAGATCCACAGCCAGGACCCCCGGATCGACGGCGCCTGGGCACGGGGCTTTGACGCGGAGCAAATGGAGGTCTGCGGTCTGCCCAACGATGTGGGCTGGGGGCCCTGGGCCGTTGAAAGCGGCTGGACCGTGGCCGAAATTTGTGCCGGCCTGCTGCAGGGAGTTCTCAAAGACAAATTAAAGGAGTTTTACAAATGAAACTGGTTGTTCTTTCCCCCTCCAGCCTGCCGGAGGAACTCTTGGCGGGCCTGGGGCATCTGTGTGAATCCGAAGGTTTTGCCGTGGGCGAAGGCGGCATTGCGGTCACCGCGCGCCGGGCCGGCCGCTTTGCCTTCCGGCTGGAAGAAAACTCGCTGGAGGTGGAATACCGGGTGCCCGCCGAGTTTTTCCGCGCTTTGTCCTATCTGAAACAGCCGTCCCGCCAGCCCCTCGCCTGGAAGCAGCAGCCGGCCTTTGCCGAGGTGGGTGCAATGCTGGACTGTTCCCGCAATGCCGTGCTGACCCCCGACACGGTGAAGCTGATGCTGCGCAAAATGGCCCTGATGGGCATGTCGGTAGCCATGCTGTACACCGAGGACACCTACGAAATCCCTCAGCAGCCCTATTTTGGCTATCTGCGGGGCCGCTACACCCAGCAGCAGCTGCGGGAACTGGACCGGTATGCGGCGGACCTGGGCATCGAGCTCATCCCCTGCATCCAGACCCTGGCGCATCTGGAGCGGGCGCTGCACTGGCCGCAGAATGACCCCGACCTGCGGGACACCGAAGACTGCCTGATGGTGGGGGAGGAAAAGGTATATGCCTACATCGAGCAGATGTTCCAGGCTGTGCGGGCCTGTTTCCACACCCGGCGCATCCACATCGGCATGGACGAGGCCTGGTCTTTGGGGCTGGGAAATTTCCGCTTCAAAAACGGGATCGTCCCCGCCTGGGAATTGATGAACCGGCACCTCTCCCGGGTGGCGGCTCTTGCCCAAAAATACAATTTCGCGCCGATGATCTGGAGCGACATGTACCTGCGCGCCGCTTCGCCCACCGGCGGCTACTACGACGTTCCCGACCAGCTGCCCCAGCCCGTTCTGGACGCCGCTCTGCCGGATGTTCCTCTGGTTTACTGGGACTACTACCACATGGACCGGGCAAGCTACCGCAAGCTGTTTGACGTTCACGAGCAGTTCGGCGCACCGGTTCTGTTTGCCGGCGGCCTGTGGAGCTGGGTGGGGCCCGTGCCCGCGGTGGAAAAAATGCGCAGCGCCAGCCTTCCCGGCCTGGAAGAAGCGCGTGACCACCACATTTCCACCGTGCTGGCCACCGCCTGGGGCGACAACGGCGCCGAATGCCCGCTGCCCGCCATTCTGTACGGTTTGCAGCTGTACGCCGAATTCACCTATACCGGCGACACCAGCCCCTCTGCCCTGGCCAGCCGCTTTGAAAGCTGCGTGGGGGAGCCCTGCGAGGCTTTTTCCCGTCTGGGCGAGTTCGATCTGCCTGCCCTGTTTGCCCCTGTGTCCGACGACCCCGTAAACTTCTCCAAATTTCTGCTTTACCAGGACCCGCTGCTGCCGCTGTTTCAGGCCGACTGCGAGGGCCTTGCCCTTTCGGGCCGGTATGAATCGCTGCAGCGCCTGTACCACGGCTTTACCAGCCAGGAGCCGCGGTTTGAGGCCATGTACCGCTTTTACGAGCAGCTGGCCGGCTTGCTGGCGCTGAAGGTCCAGTGGTTTCTTCAGGCTCCCGCCGCCCGCTGCCAAAGCCCCCAGGCCGCCCAAATGGCCGCCCTGGCCCACGCCTGTGCCCGGCAATGCGAGAGCTGCCGAGCCGCCTGGGGCAGGCTGTGGGAAGCGGTGAACAAACCTTTCGGTTATGAGGTGATCGATCTGCGCATGGCGGGCCTGACCGGGCGATTCCGCACCGCCGAAGTCCAAATGCAGCGCCTGCACCAGGGAGAGATCGACGAGATCGAAACCCTTGCCTGCCCCAAGCTGCGCTGCCTGACCAACGCCGACGGCAAATTCCGGGGCTGCTATTCCTGGGGCGAATGCATCTCCGCCTGCCGCATATAACGCATATAAAAAAGAAAGAGGTATTATAATGGATCTTCCCATCAAAATCGTCATCGGCGGTCTGGGTGTGCGGGGATATGAGGTATACGCCTCCTATGCCAAGCGCAACCCCGACAAAATGCAGGTGACCGCCATCGCCGAACCCAACCCCATCCGCCGCCGGGATGTGCAGCGGGACCTGGGCCTTTCGGACAGCCAGTGCTACGAAACCATGGAATCCCTCCTGCAGCAGCCCCGTCTGGGGGATGTGGCTGTCATCGCCACCCAGGACCGCGACCATGTGCGGCTGGCACTTCCCGCCCTGGAAAAAGGGTATCACCTGCTGCTCGAAAAGCCCATCTCTCCCCTTTTGCAGGAATGTCTGGCACTGCAGCAAGCGGCGCACCGCTGCGGCCGGATCGTCACCGTGGCCCATGTGCTGCGCTACACTCAGATTTTCTCCACTGTGAAACGGCTGCTGGAATCCGGAGAGATCGGCCGGCTCATCCACATGGATCTGATCGAAAATGTGGCCTACTGGCATTTTGCCCACAGCTATGTGCGGGGCAACTGGCGCCGCGAGGAGGATTCCAGCCCCATGATTCTGGCAAAAAGCTGCCACGACCTGGACCTGCTGCGCTGGTTTGCCGGCAGCGCCTGTATATCCCTCTCCTCCAACGGCGGCCTGTCTGTTTTTCGCGCTGAAAGCGCCCCCGAAGGCGCGGACGACCGCTGCACCCGCTGTGCCCTATCCACCCGCTGCCCGTACAGCGCTGTGCGCATCTACATGGAAAATGAAAAGACCGGCATTCTCGGCGGCAATGCCGGCTGGCCCTGCTCGGTGCTGAGCGAAACGCCCACGCCGGACAGCATCCGCGCCGCTCTGGAAAAGGGGCCCTACGGGCGCTGTGTCTACGCCTGTGACAACGATGTGGCCGACCACCAGTGTGTGAACATGCAGTTTGCCAACGGCGTCTGCGCCACCTTCACCGTGACCGCCTTCACCCAGGAATGCTGCCGCACCATGCGCGCCATGGGCTCGCTGGGAGAGCTGGAGATCGACATGCTCCGCAACCGCGTGATGCTGCGCCGCTTTGGGCAGCCCGAGCAGATCATCGAGCTGGACAAGCTCACCGACCGCTTTGCCGGGCACGGCGGCGGCGATGACCGGATGATGGACGCCCTGGCCGCACTTTTCCAGCGGGAAGACCCCGCCTCGCTCACCTCGGTGGACGTTTCCATCGACAGCCATATCATGGCGCTTGCTGCCGAGCGTTCACGGCTGGAGGGCGGCGCCTGCATCGACCTGCTTCAGTTTGCCCGCCGCACCTGATTTTTCCCCGGAGGTATTCCCCATGCCATGTGTTCGTCACCTGCCCCGCTGCACCGATTGCTCCCCCCGCCCCTACGAAGAAGTGCACCGCGCCCTTGCCCGCCGGGCTGCGGAGGAAGGCATAATCCTTTTGAAAAACGAAAACCACACGCTTCCTCTGCCCTCCGGCTGCCGCATTGCCCTCTACGGCACAGGCGCTCTGCACACCCTGAAGGGCGGGACCGGATCGGGAGATGTAAACGCCCGGGAAACCGTTTCCATCCGCGACGGCCTGTACGCCGCCGGCTTTCAGATCGCCAACGAAGCCTGGCTGCAGCACTGTGACACCATCTATCGCCAGGCCCGCAGCAAATGGCGGGACCGCGTCTGGGAACAGCTGGAAACCGGCCAGCAGCCCCACTTTTTTGCCGCGTATGTCAACACGCCCTTTCAGGCTCCCGCCTGTGCGCCTGCCAAAGCGGCCTGCGATGCTGCACTGTATGTATTGAGCCGGTCCTCGGGAGAAGGGGCAGACCGCAAAAACGAGCCCGGCGACTATCTGCTCTCGAAATGGGAAATGCAGGACCTGCGCAGTCTGTGCAGCTTTTATCCCTCTGTCATTCTGGTGCTGAACACCGGCGGCATCGTGGACCTTTCGGTTTTGGACGAGCTGCCCCGGATCCATGCCGTGCTGCTGCTCTCACAGCCCGACATGGAAGGCGGAAACGCCCTGGCCGACGTGCTGCGCGGCGCCGTGTCCCCCAGCGGGCGGCTCACCGACTGCTGGCCGCTGCGGCTGCAGGACTGCCTCTGTATGCAGCAGCCTTCCCCTGACCCCCGCACCGTTCGGTACCATGAGGGGATTTTTGTGGGATACCGCTACTTTGACACCTTTGACGTACCGGTTCGATTTGGATTTGGAGATGGCCTTTCCTACACGCAGTTTTCCATCCAGGCCGGCTGCCTGCGCCTGGAACGGGGAAACCGGCCCCGGTTTGTGCTGGACTGCACCGTGCAAAACACCGGGGACCGCTGGAGCGCAAAAGAGGTGATGCAGCTCTACGCCACCTGTCCCTGCGCCCTGCAGCCAAAAGAATACCGCCGGCTGGTCGCCTTTGCCAAAACCGGCCTGCTGGCGCCCGGGCAGAAACAGACACTTGCACTGGAATTTTCTCCCGATGCTCTCGCCTCTTTTGATTCGCAGGCGGGCGGCTGGGTACTGGACGCCAAAACCTATGGCCTTTGGCTGGGAAACTCGCTGCAGAGCTGCCGCCTGATTGGCGGCATACAGCTGGAACAGCGGGAGGTACTGGAACAGGTTTCGCTCTGCTGGCCGGACGCACCGCAGGACTGGTTTTCTCCCGGAATGAAGCACTGCCTGGAAAAGCGCCGCTCTCTGGAAAAAGAACTCCTGCAGCAGGGGCTGCCCATCCTGCCGGTCCGCCCGGGCTTGCTGCTCGGCTCCGCCCGCTCTCGTCCGCACCCCGACCCCAACGCCGAAAAAGCCCTTGCAATCGCCTCGCAGCTGGATGATGATTCGCTGGTGCGGCTCTGTGTGGGCCAATGGCACAAAGACGACGAAAGCCAACTGGGGTCCGCCGGGGTGAGCGTGCCCGGGTCTGCCGGCGAAACCCAGGAAATCGGCGGGGACATCCGGGTTCCCTCTCTGGTCCTGGCGGATGGGCCCGCCGGCCTGCGGCTGGCCAGCTGCTATTTCACCCAAAAAGGGCAGCCGCTGATCCCGCCTTTGGAACAGTGCTTTGAAAACGGCTTTCTGGCCCGCGGCGAGTACAACCCGGGCGGCACCCGGCACTACCAGTACTGCACTGCATTTCCCATTGGAACCATGCTGGCCCAATCCTGGAACACCTGCCTTTTGCAGGAAGTGGGGGCCGCCGTGGGCTACGAAATGGCTCTGTTTGGGGTCAGCCTCTGGCTGGCGCCCGGCATGAACATCCACCGCAGCCCACTCTGCGGCCGCAATTTTGAATATTTTTCCGAAGACCCGCTTTTGTCCGGCCAGATGGCGGCCGCCATCACCCGGGGAGTCCAGTCCTGCCCGGGCTGCGGCGTCACCCTCAAGCACTTTGCCTGCAACAACCAGGAGACCGAACGGCTGGAATCCAACAGCCTGGTTTCGGAACGGGCTCTGCGCGAAATTTATCTGCGGGGTTTTCAAATCGCCGTACAGTCGGCCCAGCCCAGTGCCATTATGACCAGCTACAATCTGGTAAACGGCGTCCATGCGGCAAACAGTGCCGCCCTCTGCACAGCCATCGCCCGCTGCGAATGGGGCTTTGCCGGCATCTTTATGACCGACTGGGACACCACGTCCAGCCGCCGCTGCACCGCCGAGGGCTGCATCCAGGCCGGCAACGACCTGTTGATGCCCGGCAACCGGCGGGAGTACAGCGCGCTGCTGTGCGCTCTCCGCGATGGCAGGCTGGACCGCCAGCTGCTGCGCAGCTGTGCCGGGCGGATCATCAAAACGGCGCTGGGGCTCTCCGCCCCCACAGCGCCCTGACCAGACAACCAGGGCGGCAATCACATACAAGGAGGTTTTTACAACAATGGATACCGAAAAACTGCGCAGCTGGCAAAGCTGGATTCGCACCGAACTTGAATCCTCTGTGAACTTTTGGCTCAAAAACGGCATGGATCCCGAGCACGGCGGCATCTACACCTGCCTGACCCGGGAAGGCAAGGTGTTTTCCACCGATAAAAGCGTTTGGATGCAGGGACGGTGCGGCTGGATTTTTGCCCACATGTGCCGCCTGTACGGCACCAGGCCGGAATGGCTGGAAGCGTCCCGGTCCTGTCTGGATTTTATGGAAGACCACTGCATCAACCGCAGTGCCGGAAACCGGATGTACTTCACCGTGACGGCAGACGGAAAGCCCCTGCGCCAGCGCCGGTACTGCTTTTCCGAGGAATTTTATGCCATCGCCAATGCGGAATACTACGGCATTACCGGCGACAGAAAATGCCTGGAACGAGCCCGCCGGGCCTATCAGCTGGTATACGATCTGAACCACGGCGCTCCCGACCCCACCGGCCTTGGCCCCAAAACCATCCCCGAAACCCGAAAGGGGCGCGCTCTGGCCGACCCCATGATCTTTTTGAACATGACCAGCGTTCTGCGCCGTGTAGACCCGGAACAGGCCGCTCTCTACGACCAGTATTCCGCCCAGTGCGTCCACGACATCTTCGCCTACCACCACAAACCCGATCTGCACTGCACCCTGGAATCGGTGGGGATGAACGGAGAATTTCAAAGCGACATTTCCGCGGGGCGCGTCGTCAACCCGGGCCACGATATCGAGTGCAGCTGGTTTTTGATGGAGGAAGCCAACCGCATCGGCAGCCGGGACCTGCACCGGAAGGCCGAGGATGTGTTCCGTTTTGCCATCAACGCCGGCTGGGACCAGGAATACGGCGGTCTGCTCTATTTCATTGACTGCATGGGGCTGCCCCCCGAAGCCTATGAACACGACATGAAGCTGTGGTGGCCCCACAACGAAATCCTCATCGCCAGCCTCATGGCCTACCGCGACACCCGGGACGAAACCTATCTGGACTGGTTCTACAAAACCATCGCCTATTGCCGCGACCACTTCGCCGACCCTGCATACGGGGAGTGGTATGGATACCTGCGCCGGGACGGCAAACCCACGCTGCCTGCCTGCAAGGGAAGCACCTTCAAGGGCCCGTTCCACGTGCCCCGCAGCCTTTCCATGGCGGACAAGCTCATCGACGAGATTCTCGCTCCATAAAAAGGAGGACTGGCTATGCCCCGTATCCTACTGCTGCCATTGGATGAGCGCCCCTGCAACTTTCTCTATCCCGCGTTAATGGTCGAAAAATGCACCGATGTCCAGCTGCTGCTCCCTCCCAAAGAGCTGATGGGCAGCAAAAAGCGGCCTGCCCCGTTTTTGCTGCTGGCGCAATGGCTGGGAAAAAACTTTTCCTGCTGTGACTATGCGGTGATCTCGATTGATATGCTCGTATACGGCGGCATCGTCCCTTCCCGGCTGCACCATCAAACCACCCGGGAATGTTTGGATCGCCTGCATCTTCTGGCCGATCTGCGCGCGCGATATCCCCAGGTCAAGCTCTTTGCCTTCAGCCTTATCATGCGGGCGCCCTGCTACAATTCTGCCGACGAGGAGCCGGACTACTATGCCGAGCACGGGAGCTCCCTCTTCCGTGTGGGAGTGCTGCGGGACAAAATCCAGCGCAATTTGGCCACAGCCGAAGAAAAATCCGAGCTTTCCGGCCTGGAACAGAGCATTCCGCGCTCCGTCCTCTCCGATTTCTGCAGCCGGCGCAGCACCAACCACGCGGTGAATCTGCAAACTATTTTTCTGGCGGAACAGGGGGTATTGGATTTTCTCACCATTCCCCTGGACGACTGTGCTCTCCTGGGATGGGCCGCCGCAGAGCGGCAGCAGCTCGCCGCCGCTATCCGCAGCCACGCGCTGGGCAGCCGCATATACAGCTACTCCGGCGCCGATGAGGCCGGCTGCATCCTGCTGGCACGGGCGGTCAACCACAGCCGCGGCATAACCCCGTCGGTGCACATCTGTTACAGCAGCGCCGGCGCACCCATGGTTATTCCCCGCTTTGAAGACCGGCCGCTGGGCGAAAACCTCAAATGGCTGGTCGCCGCGGCCGGCGGCAGAACCTGCTTTTCCCTGCAAGAAGCCGACTACATCCTTGTTGTCAACGCCCCCACCGAAGGGCAAAGCGCCATGGGCGACGCCAAATCTCCCGCCCCTCACTCTGCTTTTGGCGAACGATGCCTGCCCGATCTCGCCGCCAATCTGCGGGCGCTGGCCGCCAAAAAGCCTGTGATTCTGGCCGACCTGGCTGTCACAAACGGAGCCGACCGGGAATGGATGGACCTTTTGCAGCAGCAAAATCTGTTGAAAACGCTCTATGCCTATGCAGGCTGGAACACAGCGGCCAATGCTGCCGGCTGCTGCATCGCCCAGGGAATGCTTTGCGGCAAAGATAGCACACAAAGTGCCCTGTTCACCTGCCATCGGATTCTGGAGGATTGGCTTTATATGAGCCTGGTGCGCCGGGACGTTGCTGCATACGCGCAGCGAAAAGGGCTCTCTTTTGACGGCTCCTGGCAGGAACAGCTGCTTGCAAAATATGTGACACGGCAGATGTGCCGGCTGGCCAAAGGGCTTTCTCTCCCTGCACAGGTGGAAATCAGCCAAATTTCCTTTCCCTGGCATCGCCCGTTTGAAATCGAGCTTTTCATCCAGCTCTCCGCACCTTCCAAAGCGGGCATGTAAAAGAAAATCAGCCCCCAAGCGGACGGCATCTGCCGCCCGCTTTTTTTCAGGCAAAAAGCTCCGCGCCCCTCCAGCGCCCCTATGCCCCAAGCGCACATTCAGACAGATTTCCGCACAGTTCTGCCTGTGGCTGCACACGTATTTTTCTGTATCTGTGCCCACAGCCACGAAAAAAGCCTGCAAGGATTGAAATTCGGGCTAGAATATGCTAATGTTTTCTCATAGGACCAGGGGACCGGGAAGCTATGGCTGCCATGCCCCCAGCCCGCCATCCCCGGGGAAGGGACGAGGGAGAGGAGCCTTTGCGTCGCTTCACAGCCTTGGGGCATTGGCGCAATACAATTTGAAAGGAAGAGTTGTTGTGGCACAGAAAAAAGCGCAGTCCACCAAGAGGCAGACCGCAGAAGCAAAAACTGCTGCGGCTGCAGAAAAAAAGCCTGCAGCCGCTGACAAGGCCGAGCCCACTGCCAAAAAGGCCGAGCCCGCTGCCAAGAAGGCCGAGCCCGCTGCCAAGAAGGCCGCACCGACCCCCGTGGCAGAAGAGCCGAAGCCCGTCGCAGAAGAATCGGTTCAGCCAAAGGAGGAAGTTGCTATGGAACCGCACTATGATTCTCCCCGCAGAAGTGTTGCTTTTATCGGATCGGAATGCCATCCTTTCGTGAAAACCGGCGGTCTGGGCGACGTGATGTACGCCCTTCCCCGTGAGCTGGTCAAACAGAACTGCAACGTCCGGGTGATCCTGCCACGCTACGCCTGCATCCCTCAGAAATACCAGGACAAGATGGTATACCGGGGCGAGTTCTACATGGATCTGGGCAAGACCGGCCGCAACTACTATGTAGGCATCATGGAGTACATCTGCGACGGCGTTGTCTATGACTTCATCGACAACCAGGAGTTCTTCTCCAGCGGCAACCCCTACATCAGCCTGGTGGACGACATCCCCAAATACTGCTTCTTCAGCAAGGCTGCTCTGGCGGCTCTGAACTTCCTGAACTGGATTCCCGACGTCATCCACTGCCACGACTGGCAGGCCGCGCTGGTACCGGTGTATCTGCACACCATGTTCCAGGATTCCCCCGTGGGCCGGGCCAAAACCGTGCTCACCATCCACAACCTGCGGTTCCAGGGCATCTACAATATCCCCACCATCCGCTACTGGACCGGCCTGCCTGACTCGGTGTTCAACATGGGCGCCCTGAAGCAGGGCTACGAGGATGCCAACATGCTCAAGGGCGGCCTGGCCTACGCCGACCGCATCACCACCGTCAGCGGCACCTATGCCCAGGAGATCCAGACTGCCGAATACGGCGAAAAGCTGGAAAACCATCTGCGCTACCACAACTACAAGCTGCGGGGCATCGTCAACGGCATCGATTACGGCATGTGGAACCCCGCCACCGACCCCGCCCTGGCGGTGAACTACGACATCACCAACGTACTGCAGCACAAGCACGAGAACAAGCTGGCGCTGCAGCAGGAGCTGGGCCTGGTCCAGGACGAGGGCAAATTCGTCATCGGCCTGATCTCCCGCCTGACCAACCAGAAGGGTCTGGATCTGGTCAACGCCATCGTGCCCCAGGTCATGGACGGCAACACCCAGGTGGTGGTACTGGGCACCGGCGACAAGCAGTATGAGGACACCTTCCGCTACTACGAGAACGCCTACAAGGGCATGTTCAGCGCCTGCATCCAGTACGACGAGGCCCGGGCCCACCGGATCTACGCCGGCGCCGACGCTTTGCTGGTGCCCTCCCGCTTCGAGCCCTGCGGCCTGACCCAGCTCAACGCCATGCACTACGGCACTCTGCCCATCGTGCGGGAAACCGGCGGCCTGAAGGACACCGTGCAGCCCTACAACGTCTTCAACGGCGACGGCAACGGCTTCACCTTCGACCGCTACGACGCCGGTCTGCTGCTGGACGCCATCAACCGCGCCAAGACCGAGTATTTCCTCAACCGCTACCACTGGGACGAGGTGGTACAGCGGGATATGGCCAAGGATGTTTCCTGGGAGAACTCGGCCAAGCAGTACAAAGACCTGTATCTGGAGCTCACTCCGTGGTGATCTGATCTCCGCTATCCCCAGCCCGGCCCCCAAGGCCGGGCTCAGCCTGTAGAAAAACCTGCTTTGGCAATCAGGCCAGAGCAGGTGTTCTGTTTGAAAACAAGAAGACAGGTGGAAAAAGCAGTGAAATATCAGGCGCATTTTCGTGCAATCTGGACCGTTTGCCGCCATCCGGTGCCGGATGGCGGCCATTCCATTTCCAGGTGGCCAGCTTTTTCAGATTCATGGCAGCAAATTTAAGCTTCACCCAGTTTGTCACTTGGGCCAAGCCTCTATATGGTGTATAGCGCATCCCATGCTTTTCTTTTGCATCTGCAAAGACGCGCTCTATCTTTTCCTGCCGTTGCTTGTACAGCTCTTTGTATTTGTGTGTATGTCTGGCATCTTCTGCCATTTCTACATAATCACTCCACAGATGCCGGGTAACGGTTTTCTCGTTCTTTGCGTTACTGGTGCATTGTTCTTTTGTCGGGCACGCTGCGCAGATATAGCTTCTGCTTTTGTATTCTCTGTATCCGTTTCTATTGGTGGTGGCGTAATGGAGTATTTTGTTTTCGGGGCAGATGATGTCGTCATAGTAGCTGTCATAGACGTATTCGTACCATGGGTGTCCGCCTTTTTTTCCTTTTGGTCTGGTGTAGGCGGTTGAAAGGATGCGCCCTTGGCTAAATATTCTTCTGCAAATCCATGGTGTTTTGTAGGCGCTGTCTGCGACGACGATCTGGTGCCCTGGATAATGTTCACATAGTTGGTCGTAGAGTGGATCGAAGGCTGCGCTGTCATGGATGTTTCCTGCTGTGACGACGACATCGAGGATGAAGTTATGGCTGTCACATGCTGTGTGGGCTTCATAGGCAAAGCATTTCTTGTGTTCTCCTTTGTGGAAGAGTCCACTGTCTGGGTCTGTGGTTGAGACGATGGCTTCTTTTTCTTCCGGTGGCTGATCATCGTCGTCAAAGGGTTTTTTGTCATGTTCTTCACGGTCTTTGTTGATTTCTGCAAAAAGCTCTTTGGCGTATCGTTTGGTTTGTTTGGGTACGGACTTCTTTGCTTTTTTCTTTGTATTGGCACTGGCTTTTACATTACAATCAATATGCTATTTTCCGAAAGGAAGGCGTATTTTTATGCGCCCAATTGTTGAAAAATATGTTTACCTTTTTATATAAGAAGGTTTAGAGAAGGAGGTGCCTTTCCATGAAGATGACATTTCAGCCTAAAAAGCGTTCCCATTCCAAGGTTCACGGTTTCAGAGCCAGAATGAGTACTCCCGGTGGAAGAAAAGTTTTAGCAGCAAGACGTGCAAAAGGAAGAAAGAAATTATCCGCATAGGTCACAGCAATGTGACCTTTTTTTCTCTTAACTTTCACGGTTGGAGGATTGCATGCAGTTTTCGGAATCATTAAAGAAAAATGAACAGTTCCGTTTTGTGTACAAGAATGGCAGATCTTATGCTAACAAGTACTTTATCATGTATGTTAAGGAAAATGGCCTTGATAAGAACAGAATCGGAATCAGTGTAAGTAAAAAAGTCGGTAATAGTGTGGTAAGACACAGGATTACACGACTGGTCAGAGAAAGTTACAGATTACATGAAAGTGTATTCAATAGTGGTTTGGATATGGTAATCATTGCAAGACCCGGTGCAGCTTCCATAGGATATGAAGAAGCGGAGAGCGCATTGTTACATCTTGCAAAACTTCATCATATTATAAAAATTTATTTTTATAATGACTAAATTAGAATCGTATATGAAAAAAATATTGATAGCCATGATAAGATTTTATCAGAAATATCTGTCAGCTCTCAAAGGAAGAGCGACCTGTATATATACACCGACCTGCTCGCAGTATGCGGTGGAGGCCATCACGAAGTACGGCGCGGCAAAGGGCGGCTGGCTGGCGCTGAA
>OLWJ01000403.1_pt1 | contig 15524 bp, 13 predicted proteins | sample 1674291 | NCBI WGS metagenome assembly OLWJ01 (sample SAMEA103958159, study PRJEB25191) | human gut metagenome | biome: human-associated habitat [ENVO:00009003]; feature: intestine environment [ENVO:2100002]; material: feces | place: Germany | collected 2013/2015
GATCAGCATACGCGGAGGTGCCACGCAGGTGTTGTTCAGGGTGTGGGCCAGATAGCTCTTGCCGTCCTCGCCCTTGATGCGGATATGCAGGCGGCGTGCCTGTGCATCCCCCAGGTTGGAGCAGGAGCAGACCTCAAAATACTTCTGCTGGCGGGGGCTCCATGCCTCGATGTCGCAGCTCTTGACTTTCAGGTCAGCCAGGTCGCCGGAGCAGCAGTTGAGCTGACGCACCGGGATCTCCATGCTGCGGAACAGCTCCACAGACATCTGCCACAGCTTCTCGTACCAGTCGGCGCTCTCCTCGGGGCGGCAGACGACGATCATCTCCTGCTTCTCGAACTGGTGGATGCGGTAGATGCCGCGCTCCTCAATGCCGTGGGCACCCTTTTCCTTGCGGAAGCAGGGGCTGTAGGAAGTCAGGGTCAGGGGCATCTTGCTCTCGTCGAGGGTCTGGTCGATGAAACGGCCGATCATGGTGTGCTCGCTGGTACCGATCAGGTACAGATCCTCACCCTCGATCTTGTACATCATGGCGTCCATCTCGGGGAACGACATCACGCCCTGCACCACGTTGCCGTGCATCATGAACGGGGGGATGACGTAGGTGAAGCCTTTGTTGATCATAAAATCGCGGGCGTAAGCCAGCACAGCCTCGTGCAGGCGGGCGATGTTGCCCAGCAGATAATAGAAGCCATTGCCAGCCACGCGGCCTGCAGCATCCATATCAATGCCGTCAAAGCTCTCCATGATCTCGGTGTGATACGGGATGGGGAAATCGGGCACGACAGGCTCGCCGAAGCGCTGTGCCTCGACGTTATAGCTGTCATCGGGACCGATGGGCACGCTGGGGTCGATCATCTGGGGGATGGTGTACATGATCTCCTGGATGCGGGCGGCAAGCTTGCCCTCCTCAGCCTCCAGCTCGGCCATCTTGTCGGCATCAGCCTTGACGGCGGCGTTGTTGGCGTCGATCTGGGCCTGCAGCTCGGCTTTCTTGGCCTCGTCGGTGCACTTCTTCAGCTGGCCAAACAGCGGGCCGTTGGCCTTGCTGAGCTTGTTGCGGGCGGCCTTGAGAGACTCGACCTCTTTCAGGCACTCGCGGTACTTGGCATCTTTCTCGATGACTTCATCCACGAGCGGCAGCTTTGCGTCCTGGAATTTCTTCTTGATGTTTTCCTTGACCGCGTCCGGGTTGTCACGGACAAATTTGATATCAAGCATGATTTACTCTCCTTACTCTATTTCGGTTCGCACCGGAGAGGTTCTGTCCTCCCCTGTGCCGTTCAAAGGCGGGTGCCCGCCTTGGATCGCATGTTACGTCTGGTACTGGCCCAGCAGGTTGGCAAAAGCCTTGAGCTGCTCATCCGAGTAAAAATGGACGGTCAGCTTGCCCTTGCCATCGTGGTAGGCCACACGCACCTCGTTGCCGAGGGCCTGCTTCAGGCTCTCTTCCACCTCCACCGGGAGGGTGCTTTGAGGCGTGGGCGGCGTCAGCTTCCGCGCGGGCTGTTTGGCCAGCTTTTTGCAGAGCGCTTCCGCCTGCCGGACATTGAGCTGGTTGTCCGCGATGATCTGCGCGGCCTGCTCCTGCAGCTCCGGCGTGGGCAGACTCAGGATGACTTTTGCGTGGCCGATGTTGATAAAACCGCTTTTCAGCAGCTCCAGCACATTTTCCGGCAGGTTCAGCAGCCGCAGGCTGTTGGCCAGAGCGCTCCGGCTCTTGCCCAGCTTCTGGGCCGCCTGCTCCTGGGTCAGGTTGCAGCGGGTCATCAGCTCACGGATGCCTGCCGCTTCTTCCACCGGGTCCAGGTCCTCGCGCTGGAGGTTTTCCACCAGCGCCAGCTCCATTGCCTGCTCGTCGGTAACGTCTTTCACGATGACCGGCACCTCGGTCAGGCCCGCCATCCGGCTGGCCCGCCAGCGGCGCTCACCGGCCACGATGAGATACCGCCCCACCCCGTGGGGACGCACCGCGATGGGCTGCAGCAGCCCGTGCTCCGCGATGCTGGCGGCAAGCTCTCCCAGTGTGTCATGATCAAAGGTCTTGCGCGGCTGGTCCGGGTCGGGCTCGATCTCCCGCAGGGGCAGCGTTTCGATCCGGGTGTCAGCCTCAAAGCTGGGGGCGGCGTCCTCAAACAGACTTTCCAGCCCCCGGCCAAGGCCTCCTCTTCCTTTTGCCATGAATCTCTCTTCCCCCTGTGTTTATACTTCTTCCAGCGCGTTTTTGGGCGGCTCCTGCTCCTCGGCTGCCTTGCGGCGGCGCTTGGGTGCCGCGTCATGCGGGCGGTTGTTCTTGACGAACTCAATGGCGAGGTCCATATAAGCCTCGCTGCCCCTGCCCTTTGGCTCATAGAAATTGATGGGCTGGCCATAGCTGGGCGCTTCCGAGATCCGGACGGTGCGCGGGATGGTGGTCTTGTAAACTTTGTGGCCAAAGTATTTTTTGACCTGGTCCACCACCTGCATGGTCAGGTTGAGCCGCTCCGAGAACATGGTGAAGACCACGCCCTCGATATCCAGATACGGATTATACTTTTTGCGGATGGTTTTCAGGGTGCTGATGAGCTCCGACAGGCCCTCCAGCGCATAATACTCGCACTGGATGGGGATCAGCACGCTGTCGCAGGCACACAGGCCGTTGAGCGTGAGCAGGTCGAGGCTGGGCGGGCAGTCAATGAAGATAAAGTCGTAATCCTGCTGCACTTTCGCCAGCGCCTTGCGCAGGCGGCTCTCTCGGCCGGGCAGGTCGATCATTTCCAGGCCAGCGCCCGCCAGACGGGTGTTGGAACCGATGACATCGGTGCGGAACTCGGTTTTGCGGATGACGTCTTTGGGCTCCGCCTCCCCGATGAGCATTTCATAAGTACCCAGCTCGACACTCCGTTTGGGGATGCCGTAGCCCGTGGTGGTATTGCCCTGTGGGTCCAGATCGACGATCAGCACTTTTTTGCCCAGTGCTGCCACGCAGGACGAAAGGTTGACGGCCGTCGTTGTCTTGCCGACGCCGCCTTTCTGGTTTGCAACTGCAACGATTTTTGCCACGCGCTTTTGATTCCTCCCGGGAAAAAGATTTGTTCCACATGGAACATTACGAGGCCGGAACCCGCCGTTTTCCCCGCAGCAGGCCCCCTATACAGCTTAGTATAGCACATCAGCGCCGCTTTTTGAACCGCTTTCGGCTGAAAAAAGTAGAAAAAGCGTGTAAATTCTCCTTATTTCTGTGCTGCCGCAGTCGGAATGCGCACCGTATACTCAATATAGCCATCCCGTTCTTCCCGGTGAGAGGTAGCCGGAACCCCGTTATCTGTCATCAAACGGATGGCGTGGTCGATGGTGTTGACGAAGATCCGCACGTCTTTCACCATGGAGATGCGGTGCTTCCCCGGTGTCTCGTTGAGGAGCTGGTCAATGTAAAGGTCGGTGGCGCGGGCGTTCATTTTCCGCTTGGCGATCATGATAAGCGCCTCACTCCGGCGGTTCTCGGGCAGGCGGAGCACCGCCCGGGCGTGGCGTTCCGTCAGGCCGTTGTCCAGCACAAACTGCCGCTGGTCCGCCGTCAATTGCAGCAGCCGCAGCTTGTTAGCGAGGGTGGGCTGTGCCATGCCCAGCCGCTTGGCCGCTTCGGCCTGGGTGCAGTCCCACAGCACCATCACGTCCCGCAGGCCCTGCGCCTGCTCAAAGGGGTTCAGGTTTTCCCGCTGCAGATTTTCCAAAAGGCCCAGGGCAGCGGTCCGCTCGTCGCTGTAATTGCAGAGGATGGCCGGGATGGTCTGCATCTTTGCCAGCTTGCAGGCACGGAGCCGCCGCTCCCCCGCCACCAGCTCATAGCTGCCATCGGCTGTTTTCCGTACCGAGATGGGCTGGAGCAGGCCGTTTTCCCGGATGCTCTGGGCAAGCCCGGCCAGCTCCTGCTCATCAAAGCTGGTGCGGGCCTGAAATGGCGAGGGCCGGATGGCGTCGATGGGCAGTGCGTGGATTTTTCCCGCTGATTTTTTCCGTTCAAACATAATTCTTCCCCTTTCGCAGTGATTGCAGGTTTGTTTTCCACACTTTCCCGGGAAAACGTGGAAAACACAGGCGTTCTGCACTCAGTGTAACAGAAAAAGCAACGCCCTGCCAGAAGTTTCGTTCGGCAGGGCGTTGCATATTTTGTTCAGTTCTGCGTTATTTCAGCGGACTTTTTGCGATCTTTCCGCCGTTTCTGGGGTAGGCTGTCGGAGTTTGCGAAATCTTTTTGCAGAGGATGAGAGTGCGGGTATCGCCCCCCGGCAGGTGCAGGGTGCGGGTCTCTTTGTACTCGCCGCCCAGCTTTTTGATGGCTCCCCGGGCGGCCGCCAGCTCTTCCTCTCCGGAAGCGCCTTTCATGGCCAAAAAGCTGCCGCCCACTTTTACCAGCGGCAGGCAGTACTCCGCCAGCATTGGCAGGGCTGCCACGGCACGGGCAGAGGCCAGATCAAACTGCTCCCGCCACACTTTGCGGGCGGCTTCCTCAGCGCGCTCCTTGGCAAACTCCACGCCCGTGAGACCCAGCTGGGTGCAGGCATACTTCAAAAACTCCACCCGCTTGCCCGTGGGCTCCATCAGGGTAAGCTCCAGCTCCGGCTTGTAGATTTTTGTCACAATGCCGGGGAAACCGGCACCGGCACCCACATCCACCATCTTCCCTGCCACTTCCGGCTGGGAGGCAAAGAGCAGGCTGTCAAGGAAATGCTTATCCTCAATGCCCTCCGGGTCGGTGATGGCAGTCAGGTTGACTTTCTGATTGTAGTCCACCAGGATCCGCGCAAAGGCGTCCAGCTGGTCCAGCTGGGTGCCTGTCAGGGCGATGTTCCACATGGAACATTTCTGTTCCAGTCTCGCTTTGTCGATCATAACTTTATTCTCCCGTCAATTCCACAAAAATCGGCTCGTGATGTACCGCAGGCAGAAACTTTTCAAAAATATCTTTCGTGTACAGTTTCAGCGAGGACGTATTGATGCAGGGGTGGCACCCGATGAACTCCCCTGCTTTCACATCCTTGTCCAGCAGCAGCTGCACATGGTTCTCCGGGTCGTTCATCAGTCCCATGATGGAGGAAGAGCCCGGCGTGCAGTCCAGATACTGCTCCATATCCTCCGGGGACGCAAAGCTCAACCGCGCGATGCCCAGCTGATGGGAGAGCTCTTTCGTCTTGAACGGCTTGTTTCCCGGCATCATCAGCAGATAGAAGTTCGTCTTCTGGCGGTTGCAGAGGAATAAGTTTTTGCAGACCGCCGCGTTCAGGCAGGCATCAATGACATGGCAATCCTCCATGGTATCGGCTTTCATCCATGCATGGTCGGTGCGCCAGTAGCGGATGCCCAGCTTGTCCAGAAAATCATAGGTACGGACTTCTTTTTCCAGCCGTCCGGTGCAGTCCGCGGGGCGGCCCTCATACAGTACCAGTTGTTCCACGGTTCCTCCCTCTTTTCAGCAAGTCTTGGTTCCCCCTCTGGGGGAGCTGGCGCGTCAGCGACTGAGAGGGCGCGCCGCCAATGCAATGCTCAGTTGTGCCACATCCGAGGGCGACACGCCCGGGATGCGCCCCGCCTGCCCCAGATTCTTGGGGCGGATGCGGGAAAGCTTTTCGCGGGCTTCCAGCGTCAGGCCCGTCAGATTCTCGTAGCAGAAATCCTCCGGGATAAGCGTCTTCTCGTGCCGCGCCACATCCCGGATCATCCGGTCCTGCCGCGCGATATAACCCGCGTATTTGATCTCCGTTTCCAGCCGCTCGGCCAGCATGGGGGTGATCCCCTCTCCCCAGCCGATGAGCTTTGCCACCAGCGGGTACGAAATTTCCGGGCGGCGGAGCAGCTCTTCGGCAATGCCGCCCTCGGCGGCCGGGGCAAGCCCGGCTTCCTCCATAGCGGCCCGGAGCTCTGCCGTGCGGAGGTGCGTCTCATGCAGGCGGCGGCGCTCGGCTTCCAGAATGTTCTGGGTGTGCTGGTACTTTGCCCAGCGGTCATCCTGCACCAGGCCGTATTCCCGGCCGATGGGGGTCAGGCGCTGGTCAGCGTTGTCCTGCCGCAGGGTCAGGCGGTACTCGCTCCGGCTGGTCATCATCCGGTAGGGGTCCATGACGCCCTTGGTGACCAGATCATCCACCAGCGTGCCGAGGTAGCTGGTGTGCCGGGGCAGGATGAGCTGTTCCTTTCCCAGGGCGTTACGGGCGGCGTTCAGTCCTGCCAGCAAACCCTGCGCGGCTGCTTCCTCGTAGCCGGAGGTGCCGTTGAACTGCCCGGCACCGTACAGGCCCCGGACATGCTTGCTTTCCAGTGTGGCTTCCAGGCTGGTGGGGTCTACACAGTCGTACTCGATGGCGTAGGCCGGGCGCATGATCTCAATGTGCTCAAAGCCCTTGATGCTGCGGTAAAACGCGTTCTGCACATCTTCCGGCAGGCTGCTGGAAGCGCCCTGCAAATACATTTCCTCGGTGTTCTCCCCGCAGGGCTCCACAAAGATGGGGTGGCGCTCCTTGCCCGCAAACCGCACCACCTTATCCTCAATGGAGGGGCAGTACCGGGGGCCGACGCCCTCGATCATACCGCCGTAAAGGGGGCTGCGCTGGATGTTATCCAGAATGATCTTGTGGGTGGTGGGGTTGGTGTAGGCGATCCAGCACTCCACTTTGTTGTGCATGGGCGTGTCTGTCAGGAAACTGAACGGCTGCAGCTCGCTGTCCGGGTCGCCGGGCTGGCACTCCAGCTGGGAAAAATCAATGCTCCGCCGGTGGACACGGGCCGGGGTGCCGGTCTTGAACCGCCGCAAGGGCAGGCCCGCCGCTTTCAGGCTCTCGGTCAGGGCGTTGGCCGCGTGCATTCCGTCCGGGCCGGACGCATACCACGCATCCCCGACAAAAATTTTGCCGCCTAGGTTGGTGCCCGTGGCAATGACAACACACTTGGCCCCATATTCTCCGTTGAGCTGGGTCACCACGCCCTTGACTCTCCCCTGCTCCACCTCAATGGAAACGACTTCCGCCTGATGGATGGCAAGGCCGGGCGTCAGCTCCAGCGCGTGCTTCATATATTCGTGGTATCGCTTGCGGTCGGTCTGGACGCGCAGGGCGTGGACGGCAGGGCCCTTGCCCTTGTTCAGCATCCGGCTCTGCAGATAAGTAGCATCCGCCGCCAGGCCCATCACACCGCCAAGAGCGTCCAATTCACGCACCAACGTACCTTTTGCGGTTCCACCGATGCTGGGGTTGCAGGGCATATTGCCGATGGCATCCAGACTCATGGTAAAGACTGCCGTCTTTGCCCCCAGCGTGGCGGCGGCGTGGGCTGCCTCAATGCCGGCATGGCCCGCACCAATGACGATGACGTCATAATCTCCTAAATGGTTCATTTGAAACTTTCCCTTAAAACCAATAAACTTCCCCTCTTTGCCAAAGGCTCCCCTGTCAGGGGAGCTGCCGCTGAAAACGGCTGAGAGGTTCTACTTTCCCACACAAAAACGTTCAAATACTTCGTTGATGACCGCTTCCGATGCATTTTCACCGGTCAACTCACAGAGGGCATCCAGCGCGTCGTCCACACAGACGGAAACGGCATCCAGCCCGAAACCTCCCTCCACGGCGTCCAGCGCCCCGGCCACGGCGTCCCGGGCACGGGTGGCGGCAGCCAACTGCCGCTGGCCGGAAAGGCTGGCGGCGTGCGGGTCGATCTGGTTGGTGCCCAGCAGACGGGCCACTGCCGCCGCGATGACTTTCCGGCTCCCCTCTTCCTGGCAGCAGACCGGAATCACCATGGCAAAATCGCCCGCGATGATTTCCGCGTCAAACCGGGTCGGCTTGTCCTCCTTGTTGACGAGGGCAATGGCCGGGCGGCCCGCACAGCGCCGGGCCAGGGCCAGGTCTTCCCGGGTCAAAGACTCCGAGCCATCAAAGACGGCCAGGATCAGCCCGGCCTCGTCCAGCTTCTTCCAGCTGCGGCGGATGCCCTCGGCCTCAATGGCGTCATCGGTCTGGCGCAGGCCTGCGGTGTCAAACAGGTTGAGCCGGATATCCCCCAGCTGCACGGCCTGCTCCACCACGTCGCGGGTCGTGCCCGCCACCGGGGTGACAATGGCCCGGTCAAACCCGGCCAGCAGGTTGAGCAGCGTGGATTTGCCCGCATTGGGCCGCCCCACAATGGCACAGTCCACGCCCTCCCGGAGCACGGCCCCGGCGTCATAGTTTTTTATCAGGCCGTTCAGCTCCTGCTGTACCTGCCCCAGCACCGTGTGCAGGTGGGCGTCGTCCAGCTCGGGGACATCCTCTTCCGGGAAATCCACCCAGGCAGCCAGATGGGCCTGCAGGCCGGTCAGGGCCTCTTTTTCGGTGCCGATCTTTTTCGCCAGCGCGCCGGAGAGGGACGCGTTGGCCAGCGCCGCTCCCTGTTTGCCGTCTGCCGAAATCATGTCCATGACGGCTTCCGCCTGGGTCAGGCTCATTTTGCCGTTGAGGAACGCGCGGCGGGTATACTCGCCGGGAGCTGCCGGGGCAGCCCCTGCCGCGATGCAGGCTTCCACCAGCCGCCGGGCCACCGCACTGCCGCCGTGGCAGGAAAGCTCCACCACGTCCTCCCCGGTGTAGCTGTGGGGTTCCCGGAAAAACAGGGCCACGCCCTCGTCAAAGGCGTCGTCTCCTTCCACAAAGGAGCCAAACAGGGCAGTGTAGCCTTTGGCCTCCTCCACGTTCTTGTTCGGGTTGGCCGGGTGGAACACCCGCGCGGCCACGGCATAGCTTTCCGGCCCGGACAGCCGCACCACCGCGATGCCGCCCGCCCCCGGTGCCGTGGCAATGGCGGCAATGGTCGTATTCTGCATGAAGTTCCCTCCCGCTCCAAAATTTCAATTACAGTATATTGTACCACGAACCACCGGAAAAAGAAATATAAGGGCGCAAAAAAGCACAGCGCCTGTGGGAGTTTTCCCTGCGCTGTGCTCATTCTTCGGTGCCGCGCCGCAGCTGTTCGTAATGTCTGCTTTTGTCCAGATACATCCGCTGCTCCGCCTTTTTGACGAGAGCGTCAATGTCAATGCCGCCCGCGCTGTGGGAGGCAGTGCCCACGGCCACGGAATAGCCTGCCTCCTCCACCTGCCGGACAAACTGCTCCATGTTTTCGTTCAGCTCCGTGCCGGTGCTGTCCAGCGCAAAGGCCACAAACTCATCTCCGCCAATGCGGTAGCTGTCCTCTTCCCCAAAGATCTCCCGCAGGATGCAGGCCACGGTGCGGAGCATCTTGTCTCCCTCCTCGTGGCCGTAGGTGTTGTTCAGCTCATGGAGGCCGTTGACGTCGATGTAAACACAGGTGAGGCTGTTGCTGCACCGGAGCGGGTAATCCCGCAGGCGGTTCTCGTAGGCATTGCGGTTGTGCAGCCGGGTGTTGAGGTCGCTTTCCGCCACGGTAGTCAGCTTGCTGCTGGTGATAAAGTTGCCGTACATCATGCTCATGACAAATGTGGACACAATGCAGGAGATGGCCCCGAACACCAACGCGTTGCAGACATCCATGGGGATGACCCGCCAGTCCTTGAAGCGGGTGACGCAGACCAGAAAAATGCCGTCGAACAGCAGCACATTGGCAATGTGCAGGATGGGCCGCATCATAAACAACATCGGCACATAGAGCAGAAACGCAAAAAAGGCGGCAGCGCGCTGATCCGGGGTCTGCACCGTGCCCAGGTAAATGCCCAGACCATAGATCATGGCTCCAAAGGCGTAGATCTCCCAGTTTAAAAACAGACCCAGCTTTTGCGGGAACATCTGCTCCACGGCCAGCAGTCCCAGGCTGACAATGAGGGCCGCTGCAAAAACCGGGATATGGTCATACAGCAGCGGCACCATGCAGGAACCAAGGGTCAGCGCCACAAAAAAGGCACAAGCCGTGCCCAGAAACGCGGTCAGCCGACGTCGGTTGGCGATCTGCACATCCATCTGACAGCGTGCAAAATCTTCTGGCTCTGCCCCGGCATACAACAGAAGCTTTTTCAGTTTTTCCAGCATCGGGGTCTCCTCTCCGGCCAAGCCTGCTGTTTTGCATCGGACTTATCCATATTTAACTTTATTATACAATATTTCGTTTCAAAAAGATATGATTTTGCGCAAGTTTACCCCCTCCCCACCAAAATTTCCACATTATGGCGAATATCAGCTAAGATTTTTATCCATCTTTGCACAAAAAAAGACGCGCAGCCATAATCGCTGCACGTCCTTTCGCTTATTTTAAGGGGTCAATTGCCGGGGGACCAGGCATCAGAACGCGGCAATGTCTGCCGTGGTGATGGCCTTGCCGGGCAGGGTGCGGCTGTCGGCGTTCTCATTGAGTGCCAGCTTGCCCTCACGCAGCAAGCGGACAGCCTTTTCGTGGTCGGCAGCTTTCCAGTTGTTGCCCACGATCTTCCAGTTATTGTCCACATGGGGCTCGATGGTGCCGCCCTTGACGGTGCGGATGTACTCGCCCAGCAGCTCGCGGACACCGCCCACATCGCCACGGACGTCGATCTCCAGCAGCTTGGGCAGCTCATCGCCCTCGGCGAAGATATCCGCATAGGCCAGCAGCTGGGTGGTAGCGCGGTAGTTGTTCACGGCCACCACAAAGCTATCGGTATCCTGCACGGCCTTGCCGTTCATCCAGGTCAGGTTCCGGATGCGGTTGCCCGGCTCCTTGGAGATATCCAGATCATACTTGACGCCTGCAAAGGCATCGTACAGGTAGTAGCGGACGGAGGAATCAAAGGCGATGGTGACATCCTGCGGCTCCCAGGTCTTGAAGAACGCAGCCGACCACTCCATGAACTTGCGCAGCTGCAGGCCGTTCATCTGCAGCTTGTACAGGGTGTTCTGGTAGGTGTAGATGCTGGCCATATCGCACTTGCGGATGGTGCCCTCTTTCATCTGGGAGGTCATGGAGGTCAGAGCCGTTGCAGAGACCTGTGCACCGGTATAGTACATCTGCACTTCGTTGATGAAGTCCAGCAGAGCGGTATCCTGGATCATGGCCTGCGGCAGGCAGTCGATCTCATTGGCCGGGGCCAGGTCGCCGCCGCGCAGCTCACCGATGGGCGTCACGGCGTCTTCCTTGGCGCGGGCGTCGTACTCGGCCAGCAGAGCGGTAAGCTCGGGGTCCGGCGCGTAATCCTTGATCAGCAGGTTCTCGGAGGTGCGGTTCTTCACTTTCCACTTGCCGTCCAGGCCGCGCTGCAGGTAGAGGTGGATCTCAGACACGGTAGCGCCCGCGTTCTTGTTCTCCACCACCAGCACGTTGTTGATCATCTGGTTGGGGATGCTCTTGTGGCCGTGGGCTGCCACGATAACATCGAACTCCGGGCAGGCATTGGCCAGGTCGGTAACACCGGAGCCATAAACACCATACTCGTTCTCCACGTCCATATGCATAACGCCAACGATGACATCCACCTGACCCTTGATCTGGTCGATGATCTTCCGGCTCTCGTCCACAGGGTTGGTGACGGTCCAGCCCTCAAGGTTCTTGGCGTCCCAGCGGGTGATGTTGGGGGTGACCATGCCGATGACGCCGATCTTGACGCCGCCCTTGTGGATGATGGTATAGCCGTCGGCCAGAGGCTTGCCCTCCGGGCTGTAGACGTTGCCCGTCAGCACCTTGGCTTTCTGCTGGGAGAGCACTTTTTCCAGCGTGGCCATGCCATAGTTGTACTCATGGTTGCCGGTGACATAGACATCGTAGCCGATGGCGTTCTGGGCCGCGATCATCGGGTGGATCTCGTCATTGAGGAACAGTTCTGCCGAGTTTGCCTGGATGGTATCGCCCGCGTCCACCACCAGCGTGGTCTTGGTGCGGGCTTCCCGGATCGCAGTGGCCTGCTGGGCCACGCTGCCGGAAGCGTCTTCCTTGTTGGCGGCGTAATCCCAGGGGTCAAACTTGCCGTGGGTATCGCTGGTGGCAAGGATCTGCAGATCCATGCTCCACAGGTTTTTGATGTCACAGGCAGCAGCCGAGGGGGCCAGACCGCTCACGGCAGCAGCCGTAGCCGATGCACCGGCCACGCGCAGGAAATTGCGGCGGGAAATCTTATTCTCTTGCATAATATCCTCTCTTTTCTGCTTTGGGGCTCAAATTTCCAAAGCGCTCCGTGCTCTTAGTATAAAGCTTTAGTCTGACTCTTTACAATGGACAACCTGGAGAAAAAACTCCCGCAAATTTAGACAGGTTTCCCAAACATCCAAAAGAGCCCCTTTCCCGGCCGGGAAAGGGGCTCTCAAGATCCAAATTACAGCTCGATCTTGCCGAAGCTCAGATCGGCAAAATCATCCACGCGCTCGGTGCGCTTGGGTGCCACAGGGGCGGCACTCTCCGCGTCACGGGGTGCATAGGTACGCTCCGGCACGCTGGAGCCGCGGGGACCACGGCTGCCGCTGCGGCCTCCGCGATAACCGCCGGAACGGCCGCCGCGCTCATTGCGGTCACCACCACGGTAGCCGCCGCGATTGCCGCCCGGACGACGGCCATTGGGACGGCCGCCACGGCCACGGCGCTCGCCGTAAGTATTCTCGGTCTGTGCGTCGGGAGCGGTGGAGTAGATGACCACACGGCGGTCACGGCCCTCGCCCTTGCTCTCGCTGCGGACACCCTCCATCTTGCCGATGGCAGAGTGGATAATGCGGCGCTCATAGGGGTTCATGGGCTCCATGGCAAAGCTGCGGCCGGTCTTGCGGACCTTGGCACCAATGCGCTGTGCCAGAGCTGTCAGGTCGCTCTCGCGCTTATCACGGTAGCCGGCCACATCCAGGCCCAGCTTGATGTAATCGCCCTCCAGGCGGTTGGCCACCAGGCTTGCCAGATAGGACAGGCTCTCCATGGTCTCGCCGCGGCGGCCGATCAGAGCACCCAGCTTCTCGCCATCCAGACGGATGATGGTAGCCTCGCCTTTCTGCACGGCGCTGAATGTCACGTTCTCCACGCCCATCCGCGCGATGACCTCACGCAGATAATCCACAGCGGCCTTGACCTTGTTGTTTTCTTCGATATGGATGGGCACTTCCACCTCTTCGTCCTCAGCAGGGGCAGCCTCTGCCGCCGCCTCTTCCACGGGCTGCGCGGCGGGAGCTTCTTCTGCTGCAGGGGCGGCGGGAGCTTCCTCCACAGGGGTCTTCTCCTCTGCCTTGGGCTCCTCGGCCACGGGAGCCGGAGCAGCCTTTTCTTCCACCACGGGTGCCGCGGGAACGGGGTCTGCCTCCTCCACGGTCACGCGGACCTTGGCGGGGGTCAGCTTCAGGCCCAGAAAGCCCGTCTTCTGGGGCATTTCCAGCACTTCATAGCTCACGTTGATATCGTCGGCCTGCACGCCCAGCTTGGCGCAGGCGTTGGCGCGGGCTTCGTCAACCGTCTTGCCGGTTGCTTCCTGAGTACGGATCATAATACGGTCAGTCCTCCTTTTTGTTTTCCAGCTCGCTCAGCGGGACCGTGCGCTCGTCCTTGTACTTTTCCTCGTCCAGCTGGCGGGCATACTCCAGGCGGCGCTTGTTCATCTCACTGGCGGAGACATTCTTTTCCACGATCTCACCGGTCTTTTCGTCCTTGACCTTGAGGGTAGTGCTCTTCACACCGCGCTTCTGCTCCTTGCGGTGGGCGGCGATCTCAGCCATGACCTCTTCCTTGACCTTTTCGGGGTCGTAGATCTTGCGCATGACCTGGGTCTGCACGGTCATGATGACGTTGGAAATGACGTAGTACAGAGAGAACGCGCAGGGCACGGTAAAGCAGAAGAACAGGTACATCAGGGGCATCATATACATGGTCGCTTTCATGCTGCCCTGCATCTGCTGGCCGGAGGCTTTCATGCTGATGTGGGTGGAAATGAACATGGTAACGATGGCCAGGATGGGGAGGATCAGCAGGGGCAGGTTATCGGCCGAGAGGTTATACTGAGGCACACGGGTCAGGTCGATGCCAAAGAAATCCATGTGCTGGCCAAACTCGGTGATGGTGCTGACCTGGTCGGCGGTAAAGGCGCTGGTCACGGTGGACTCGCCCGCCATGACCTGTGCGATGATATTGGTGTCGCGGGTAACAGCGGTAAAGCTGATGCCCAGGGCAGTCAAGGCATCACCAGCCGCGTTCATGGCAGCGGTGCCGATGTGGAAGATGCGCTGCAGCGGGCGGTACACGACCTCAATAACGCCGAACATGACCAGGAAGTTGATGAGCATGGGGGCACAGCCGGACATGGGGTTGTAGCCGAAGTCCTGCTGCAGCTTCATGATCTCTTCATTCTGCTTTTCGGGCTTATCCTTGTACTTTTTCTGGATGTCCGCGATCATCGGCTGGAATGCCGACATCCGGACGGTGTTTTTCTGCTGGTTGAGCTGGAGGGGGGTCTTCACGATGTTGATGAGCAGGGTGAAGAGGATGATGTCCCAGCCGTAGTTGGGGATCAGCTTGTAGATCCACTCCATCACATAACCGAGTGGCACGCCGAGGATGTATAAAGGGTTCATAGCTTCGTCCATTCTGCCCCGTCTGTGGCGCGGAGCGGTTATTTTTATCGAAGGACGCCTGTCCACAGCGCAGCGCGTCACAAGAAGCAAATTTGAATCGCCTTTCCGCTCCCCCTCCCCTGTTCGGAAAGTCTCCCCCGGCCGGGGGAGGTGGCACGAAAGTGCCGAAAGGGGAACGGGTGGCACGCCGCAGGCGTGACGGAGAGGTTTGTTTTCCACTTATTTTCCGTGTCTTGTGGAAAACAGTCTGGCCGGAGAAAGCTTCCGGGCCGGGTTGCGCCAGCGGCCGGGCTCCGGCACGGGGTCGTAGCCCCAGCGGCCCAGCGGGTTGCACCGGGCAATGCGGGCAGCGGCCAGCAGCAGCCCCTTGATGCAGCCGTGGGTCTGGATGGCCTCGATGGCATACTGGCTGCAGGAGGGGGTAAAACGGCAGTTGCGCCCCAGTCCCGGGCTGATCCACTTCTGATACCAGCGGATGGGCACGCACAGGGCACGGCGGGACCATGCCGAGAGCGGGTTCACTCGCTTTCCGGCCTGCGGGCCGGGGGGACCGTGGCAGGGGGCTTGGCCCCCGGCTGCTTTGCCTTATCCGGCAGGCCGGCCTGGGCAAACAGTTTGGCCACCACGCTGGAGAGCTGCCAGCTCTTGAGGCGGGGGGTCATGCCCCGGGCCACAAAGATGAGGTCATAGCCGCCGATGTTGTAATCCAGATGCTCGTCAATGGCGGCTTTCATCACGCGGCGGGCGCGGTTGCGCTGGACGGCGTGGCCGATCTTTTTGGTGGCAGTCAGGCCCACGCGGGTCTTTTTGCCCCGTGTTTTGAGGACGTAGAGCACCAGCGCCGGGTTGACATAAGACTTGCCGCGGGCATACACGCGGCCAAATTCCGCGTTGCGGCGGATGGGACGATAGCGCATTTGTTGGCGCCTCCCTCTTCGAGAATCAAACAAGCCCTGCACAAAGGCAAAGCTCATTTGTCAGTATAGCAAAAAAACGCCCGCAAGGAAAGTCTGTCCGGGCGTTTTTCTGGTACAATTCTTGCGA
>OLWJ01000406.1_pt1 | contig 15517 bp, 8 predicted proteins | sample 1674291 | NCBI WGS metagenome assembly OLWJ01 (sample SAMEA103958159, study PRJEB25191) | human gut metagenome | biome: human-associated habitat [ENVO:00009003]; feature: intestine environment [ENVO:2100002]; material: feces | place: Germany | collected 2013/2015
GTATGCACAGTATCTTCATAAACTTACGAAGCATACGCAGTTTATTGTTATCACGCACAGAAGAGGAACCATGGCGGCAGCAGACCGTCTGTATGGTATTACGATGCAGGAAAAGGGAGTATCTACGCTGGTATCGGTAGATCTTCTGGAAGACCAACTGGAGAAGTAGGAGGCAGAAATGGGAGAAGAAAAGAAAGGATTTTGCGCTTTCTGTAGACTATATATTTCTGCAGATAGAGAGCCAGCGATTCTGACGTGCAGAAATATTTGGTGTTGGTGGATATAGGCACCCTGGTCTCCTCACACAGACGGAAGTAATTGTCAACGGCGGTGCGCGCTGTCAGTATCACGGCGGTGTAGTCGGCCAGATTCACTTTGTTCTGCCTGAACTCCTTTGCTGTGAGACCCTCTACTTTTATAAACGGGCGGAAGAACACCTCCACGCCATGACGCGCCGCTATATCGAAATAGGGAGACTTGCCTGATGCCGGCTCAGGCTGGGAAATCAATATTTTCTTTACTTTCATCAACTTTACTACCAAATGGAAACCACTTTATCCCATCACGGCCAATAATTGTTTAACCCCAATGTAGACCAGCACCAATGGAACGATTTCCAGACTGCAAAGGTAATAAAAAAAGAGCATAATGGAGGAAAATCCGTGCAAGAAAATTCTTGCTCCCTTGAAAATGAACAGCATTTTGGCCACTAAGAAGACTCCTGCGGCCACCCATGCCACCTCCGGGGCTATGGGCGGGTCCACTACGGCGGCCAATGCAAGGGGTAAAAGCAAAATGCTAAGGAGACCCTGGGCGGCCGTGTGTCCGCGCACCCACAGGTGCATGGTGTCGGAATCGCTGAAAATCCAGCCGGTTACGCAGTAGGCAACCCATATAAACAGGCCATAGAGCAACGTTACGCCCATGGTAGCCAAAGCTGCGGGCAGCTCGGGCTGGGTGCCTGCCGTCAGAGCCAGGTAGAGAAGCAGTCCGCCGCTCAACAGCGCCACCACGTTGAGCAGCAGCAGGAAGGAGCTTTCGCGCACGGTGTCGTCGAACACGTTGTGCCTCCGGCGCGTGTTAGTGGTCTCGCGCAGCAGCGAGGCGATGAACTTCGATGAGTTGCGGAACTTCAGGCCTATGGCCACCATGAGTATCAGCAGACCTATCATCAGCCACGAATCGCCGAAGCCTATAGCGTTGTCGCGCGGTTCCTGGCGGAAGAGGGGTTCGGCGCGGTCAAACACCATTGCCTCATGCACGTTCAGGGCCTTCAGGGAATCCGCGCGTGCCAGGGAGTCGGCCAATGTCACGCTGTCGGCAGGCAAATGCGCTGTCTGCCCGGAAGCCTGTGCAGCAGCCTGTTTAGCCGCCGGACGAGCCGCTTGCCGGGTTACGTGCTTCGGCGCCTGACGAGCTGACTGATGCGCTGACTGAGGCGCTGACTGATGAGGCGTGTGTAGGGTGTCTGCGGACATTGTATCGATTTGGTATCACTTTTTCAGCCATCCGGCCTGTCGGCACCATTCCACGGTCTGCCGCAGTCCCTGTTCCAGCGATGTCGGCGCAGTGAAGCCGAAATCGCGTTGTGCCGCCGTGGTGTCCACGCGCCAGTTGCGCTGTCGCATGATGTTATATTTGTCGCTGTTGAGCGTGGAGGGCTTGCCGCGTGCCGCACCGATTTTTTGCGCTATGGCGCTTACTATCTTCACGCCCCACAGCGGTACGGTGATGCTGCAAACGTGTTTCTTGCCCAACGCGCCGGCGGCCATGCGCCGATACTCTTTCTGTGTGTAACAGCGCTCTTCGCTAAGCAGATATGTGCTGTTGGCGGGTGCTTTAAGCAGGGCTTCCAAAGCGGCCTGAGCCAAGTCGGGACCGTAGATGAAGGTGAGCAGCTGACGCCGGTAGCCGGCTCCGAAGCTGAAGCCTTTCTGCAGGCTCTCAAGCATCAGGAAGTAGTCGTGGTCGCGGGGTCCGTAGATGCCGGTGGGGCGGAAGATGATATACGGAACTCCGCTCATAATCACTTCCATCTCGGCCTTCAGCTTCGACGCGCCGTAACGGGTGTCGGGAATGGCCGGACTCTCTTCGGTGAAGGGGGCATATCCTTTCTCGTCGCCTTTGCCAAGCACCGACAGCGAGCTCATATACAGAAATCTTTCGGGCACTTTGTCGACGGCTTTCAGGGCTTCGAGGAAGGAGCGCAGATACTGGTAGTTGATGCGGTTGAAATCCTCGAAACGGAGGGCTTTGGTGGCGCCAAGGTTGTAGATGATATAATCCCAGCCCCCTTCCGGACTGTTTTGCCGCAGTGTGTCGGCAAGTGTGTCGGGGTTGTCGAAGTCGAACACGGCAAAGCGCAGGCGCTCGTCGCGCAGATACTTCCTCGAGGTCGACTGCCGCACACCGGCCGTTACCTCCCAGCCGCGTTGCAGGGCTGCCTCGGCAAAATGGCTGCCCATGAATCCGCCGGCGCCCACAATCAGGACTTTCTTCTTCATATCATTCATAATACATCATCTCGCCTCTTTCACTCGTTCAGGAAGGCTCTTCTCAGCCCTTCTCGCCCCCTTTGGCGCGCTGAAGGCTATCGAGTCTGCCAAAGGTATAACCGTGGTTCAGAAGCCATTCTATGGCCTCGGGAAGCACCTTCAGCACACGCGGCTCGGCCTTCAGCGAGTCATGAAACACTATTATGGCTCCCGGTCGGGCATAGCGCCGCACGTTCTGCATCACCTGCTCGGCCGTTAGGCGCCGCGAATAGTCGCGCGTCACCAGGTCATACATCACCGGGGTGAAGACCTTGCGCATGGCGCGGGCCTGTCGCGGACGCATCCATCCGTGTGGCGGACGGAACAGTGGACTGCCGATGAGTTTGTGGGCCTCCATGATGTCGCGCAGATAACGCTTGGTGGTTACGTGCGCTCCCTGCAGATGATGGAAGGTGTGGTTACCAACGGCATGGCCGCGCCGCCGCACTTCCTCCAACAGCTCGGGATGTCGCCGCACGTTGTCGCCAACCATGAAGAAGGTGGCGTGCACGCCGTAACGGTCGAGGATGTCGAGCACCTTGGGCGTTACCTCCGGCACGGGGCCGTCGTCAAAGGTCAGATAAACCTCGCGCGGCGCGCTCCTTTTCCCTTTGGGCACCCGGAAGAGTGCTATGGGGAAAAGGAGACGGAATATGCCGGGAGGGCGTTCTATCAGCATAGTTTAGATGCCGCGCGAACGCTTATATTGCATATAGAGGCGTTTCTGACGCTCCAGGTCAATATATTTCATCGAGGGTGCCTCCTGCAGGTCCTGAGGCGTGGCACCTACCACTGCGGGGTCTTCCACCAGCTGATAGAAGATGGTGTCGAGCTCGCGCAGCTCCTGAGGCTGGGCGGCATACTCGGCAGGCGACAGGTCTTTCAGCCCTTTTATGCGCGAGGCGTTAGCCTCAATCTGCATGGCGCCTTCGCTCATGTCGGGGTTCTCCAGGGTGGCACGCACCTGCTCATAGTTCTCGCGCAGCTGTTCCTCGTTGAGGCCGGCTACCACAGGATTCTGCTGTTTCAGTTCGTTGTAATTGCCGCCAAGCTGCTCAAAGAGTTCCACCATGCCCCAGTAGCGATGGGGTATCTGGGTCGATTCTATAGTCAGGGAAACGTTGCCGAAGTTGAGGCGAATGTTCTGCTCGTAAGCCACATACTGTGCGTAGGTCAGCACCATGCTGCGAGCCAGTTCCAGGCCGCGCTGAGCCAGCTGCTTGTCGCCGGTGGCCTTGCTCAGGTCCAGATAGAGGCGAGCCATGTCGGGTGCTATCTGCATGCCGTAGGGGCGCACGCGGTCCGACTGTTTGTCGGTGATGAGGTTCAGCAGCGTGGCCGATTTGCCGTACAGCTCTTTGGCTTTGGCGCTGTTGCCGCTTTCCTGCGCGGCTTTGCCCTCGCGATAATACTGGCGGGCGCCGAGCAGCATATATGTGCGCATGGTGGTAATCATGCGACCGGCGGTCTCGTCGAAATAGGGTATGCGGCCCGTGCTGTCGGCTCCGCCCCAGCGGAACTTGCCGGTAACGTTGTTGAAGAAGCGGTCAGCGCGCACGGTGTTGCCGCTGTTGCTCCAAGGCACAAGCTGCAGCATCAGGCCCGTGGAGCTCTGATACTTGTCAAGGCTCATGTAATAATCATCGCCCACCGTCGAGCACCAGTAGATAGGACGCTGCCAGCCTGTGGCGGCATTGGCGGCGATGATGTCGAGCATCAGCACATCACTCTGCAGCAACGCGCCTCGCGACTGATATGCCGGGGTCTGCGACAGGTCGATGTAGATGTCTTCTATCTTGGCGGTGTCGGCCGGCGACACATAACCCTGTTTCACCATAGCCTCGCGGTTTACGGGAATATAGACCACCGAAGTGGGTATGGTGGGATAGCCGTAGTCTTTGCGGCCGTAACCCTCGTATGCCTGCTTCAGGGCTTTGCCCAGCTCCATAGGCTTGGTCTCCCGGGTGTTGACAAGGAGTATCTCGAGGTTGTCGTAGGCTATGTCGCTCTGCTTGGCTATCATGGGCACGGGTGCCGACTCGTAAGCCTGCATGAAGAGCTGGTTGGCATACCAGTCGGAAGAGAGGTAAGAGAGGTTGATGATGCGCACGTCGGGGCGCACTCCCTCTACCTCCTGGGCATACCACAGCGGGAAGGTGTCGTTGTCGCCGTTGCAGAAGATGATGGCGTTCGGCTCGGTGCTTTCCAGATAGTTGATGGCGTAATCGCGCGCTGCATAGCGGCCCGAACGGTCGTGGTCATCCCACGTCTGACTCACCATCTGCAGCGGCACGCAGATGCCCAACAGGGCAGCCACCACGCCGCACCACAGTGAAACGGTGCTTCGTGCCGGTTCGTCAGCCTGAGCAGCCTCGCCGTCGGCTGTCTGAGCGGCGGTTGCCGTCTTGCCGTTCTTCTTGCGGCCCATATATCCGGCGCCCCAGAGCATCAGCTGCCACAGTGCCGCCACGCCCATGCCAATCCAGATGGCGTAGGCGTAGAAGCTGCCGGCAAAGGCGTAGTCTCGCTCGCGAGGCTGATAAGGGGGCTGGTTGAGATAGAGGATGATGGCTATGCCGGTCATGAAGAAGAGGAAGAACACCACCCAGAACTGCTCTATGCCGCGTTTGCCGGAGAAGGCTTCCCACAGCAGACCGATAAGGCCGAGAAGCAGCGGCAGCATGTAGAATACGTTATGGCCTTTGTTGTTCTTGCCAAGGTCATCGGGCAGCAGGCTCTGGTCGCCCAGACGCGTGTTGTCTATGAACGGTATGCCCGAAATCCAGTTGCCCGCATCGAGCTCGCCGCCCAGATTCATCACGTCGTTCTGGCGACCGGCAAAGTTCCACATGAAGTAGCGCATATACATGTGGTTGAGCTGATAGCGCATGAAATATTCCAGGTTGTTGTACTGGGTGGGTCGGAACGCCGTCTTGGCCGGGAAGGAGTAGATGTTGTCGCCCACAGGCACCGGCTGGCCGTTCAGATCCAGCTCCGGCACTTCGTCGCCGTTGGGGTCAATGGCGTGAATCTCAACAGTGTTGTTGTAATCCTCCTTCGACTCTTTTATCGAGGGCGCCCATACCTCGTAGCCGCGCTGATGGCTCGGCATGGAGGAATACATGCGCGGGAAGAACATGCAAAGCTCCGGATTATATACGGGCTTGAAGGTGTGCTTCTTCACAATGTAACCGGCGCCTCCGCGCTCAGCTATCTTGTTGTTTGCTGCCTTATCACTCTCGTTGAGCGACGCGGCGGCGGGGGCTGCAGCACCCTCAACGGCTTTGCCTATCACAGCGTCGCCGTAGTCCGTAACCTGCGAATACTGTGGCTGCATCACCGTGGCGCCGCCGTAGTTCATGGAGTTCACACCGTTGTCTTTTTTCTGATACTCAGCCGTGTAAGCCGGTCCGTAGAGCAGCGGTGTCTCGCCGTATTGCTCGCGACTCAGATAAGAGGCCAGGTCAAAGACGTTGTCGGGCGAGTTCTGATTCATGGGGGTGTCGGCCGACGAGCGGATAAGTATCAGCGCATAGGAGGAATAACCCACAAATATCACGGCTATGGACCATGCAATGACGTTGAGCACGCGTACGGGCAAGCCGCGGCGGAACACGATGAACATCACGGCTGCTAACACTGCCAGCAGCAGGAACCATACCAGACCGCTGGAGGTGAAACACAGCATGCCCGAGAAGGCCACGGTGAGGATGAAGGAGATGCGTATGCCGTTGGCCGATTTCTGGCGGTAAAGCTCATACAGGCACCACAGGATGATGCCCACGGTGATGGCCGCGTAGATAATCACACCTACGTTGTAGCCGAAATGCAGGGTGTTGACGCAGAAGAGCTCGAACACCTGTGCCACTTTGATGAAGCCGGGCACAAGGCCGTAAAGCACCAATACTATGACGCCGAAGGAGATGCCCAGAGCCGCTAATGACTTCCACACGTTCATGTTGGGGAACTTGCGGTATGCAAACACCAGGGCGATGGCCGGGATGCACAGCAGGTTAAGCAGGTGGACAGCCACGCTGACGCCTATTATATATGCTATGAGAATGAGATAAGCGTCGGAATGGGGCTTGTCGGCTCTGTTTTCCCATTTGAGGATGAGCCAGAACACTAATGCCGTACAGAACGACGAAAAGGCGTAAACCTCAGCCTCCACAGCCGAGAACCAGAAGGTGTCAGACCAGGCGTAAGCCAAAGCGCCGACTACTCCGGAACCCATGATGGCCAGATAACGGCCCAGACCGATGTTGCCGTCGTTGCGGCCCACAATAAGGCGGCGCACAAGGTGGGTAATGGTCCAGAAGAGGAGCAGTATGGTAAGCGCCGACAGCAGACCGCTCATGGCATTCACCATCAGCGACACCGTTTGCGGCGACGAAGCAAAGTTGGCGAAGAAACGCGCCGTGAGCATAAAAATGGGGTTGCCCGGCGGGTGACCCACCTCAAGCTTGTCGGCCTGAATTATAAACTCGCCGCAGTCCCAGTAAGACGCGGTAGGCTCCAGAGTGAGCCAATAGGTGGCCAACGCAATGACAAACACCACCCATCCGGTGATGTTGTTGACCAGCTTGTATTGTTTCGTTATCATACGCAGGTTGTTACGGAATGAACAATGCCGAGGAAGCCCACTTCCTCCACAATTTGCAAAATTACTGATTTTTTCCGACACTGCCAAGCCGCCCCTCTTAATTACTGTTAAACCGCTGTTTTAGCCATGGCAGCTTTGGTAGCTAAGGTAGCTTTGGTAGCCATTTTAGCCTTGGTAGCTATTTTAGCCAATTTAGCCGGGTAGCCATTTTAGCCAATTTAGCCGCTAGCGCGCCGCCCCTCTCTGCACCCTCCTTAAGCTCCTTAAGCTCCCTAAATTCCTTAAACTCCTTAGCCGCGCCCGCATTAAGGGCCTTAAGGGCCTTAAAAGCAGCAAGTGAGGCCGCAGCGCTAAAAGCGGATGCGGCCTCACAGGTGTTATAAGGGGTTAAGGGGGACGAGGGGGTTAGGGCATGATTTTCTTGGTGGTGGTAACGGTGCCGTCTTCGTATACGGCGCGTTCTATCACGAGCATGCCCTGTGCAGGCTTCTCAATGCGCAGACCCTGCATGTCGTAGTAATCGACTCTTACAGGCGCGGCGCCGTCGAGGCCGAGCTCATTGACGTCCGAGGTCTTGTTTACTGTGAGGTTGAAGGTGCGGGTAAACTTGCCGTCGGGGGTGCTGACCTTAATGGTGGCGGCTCCGAGCTTCACGGGATATACCTTGCCGGGATCGCTCACCGACATACGCAGCTCAGGCGAGAGCTCCCATGTGAGACCATCCTTGGGATAGCCCACGTAGAAGATGTCGTTGATGTTGCCTGCGTTGTCTTCCGACTTGCTGAAGCTCAGCGAGATAGCTGCCATATCGGCGGCGTCGTTACCGGCCAGCCACGACAGACGCGGCAGCATGGCGCGGGTCTTGACAAACTCATCACTCAGCTCAACATTCTGCAAATCAACGGCGCTGCGGCCGCGGTTGCCCGGGTCATAGCTGTATGACGTGGGGTTGACGTCGGAGTTGTAATAGATGTTCTTCCAAACCACATTCGTGCCGGAGTTGCGCACATACAGGTTGGCCGAAACGGGGTCTTCGTCAGAGCCGGTAACGGTGAGCTTGCCTGCTGTGTAGCAATGTTCCAGAGGAATGTCGAAGTTGGCGTTGGCGCGGGCAATGAGGCCGCCCATGTTCAACGGGCCGGTCAGATCACCTGTGTTGTAGCAGTTATAGACCTTTGCCGCAATTACGGTGTAGCCTACAATGCCGCCTACCATACCGTTCTTGTTGCCCGAAGAGGGGAACTGGCCTGTGGAGGTAACGTTTCCGAGGTTAGCGCAGCGGTCAATGCTGCCGCTCTGCACCAGACCCGTTACGCCGCCTGTGCCATGGCCCACCGAGTTGATGTGGCCGGCGTTGAGACAGCGAGTGAGGTTGCCGCGTACCACGCCCGTAACGCCGCCCACTGCCAGATGGCGTGAGGTGGCCTGCGAGGTGATGTTGCCGTAGTTGAGGCAGGAATCCACTTCCGAGGAGGTGCCGAGCTCACCGGCTATGCCGCCAATGTAAGAGGTAAAGCCGTTGACGTTGCCGTAGTTGATGCAGCGGTAAGCGCCCACAACCGGGTAATCGGCCTTTGTGGCGGCCAGGCTGGCGACGATGCCGCCGGTGTAGCTGCTGCCCGTGGAGGTAATGGTGCCGTAGTTGACGCAGTCTTCAACCTTGACACCGGCCAGAACGCGGCTGCAGATGCCTGCGGTGTAGTTCTTCGAGGTGATGTTGCCGTGGTTCTCGCAATGGCTTATTACCACGCCATTCGACTTGTCGGAGGTCTTACCGGCGATGCCGGCGTAGTCGCCTGCCGAAGTCGAGTTAGGCTTCAGGTCGGCGTAGTTGCGGCAGTCGGAGATAGAAGCCTCGGTGTAAACCTGGCCGACGATGCCGCCGAAGGTTGAGCCGGTGTTGAAGGTAGCTTCCTTCTGCGTTGTACAGCCGCGAACGGTGCCGTAGAGAGCTGCCACGATGCCGCCGTTGGTCGTCGTGCCGGCCAGCTTGCCGCTCATGGTGCTGTTCTCCACCAGGCCGTCGGCGTAGACATAAGAGGCTATGCCGCCGTTGGAAGTAGTTTTGCCTGTGATAGAGCCTTTGAAGGTACATCCGCGCACAACGCCGCCGGCATAAACGCGGGCTGCTATGCCGCCCACAGAACCGGCGCTTGTGGTGGTGAGGTTCGACATTACATAGCAGTTTTCGATGGTGCCGTAAACGTCGCCGGCAACGCCGCCCAGGTGGCTGTAGATTTTAAAGTCGCCGTTGAGGGTGAGATCGCTGACGCGGCCCATGCTTCCGAGCTTGCCGAAGAAGCCCATGTAACGGCCCGGATAGCCCATGGGGTGAGGTTTGGAGGCACTGTTGATGATTACGGTGTTCTCATACTTGAAGCCGGAGATGGTCTTGCCGTTGCCGTTGAAGATGCCGTTGAACTGGTGAGTGCCACCTTTGGCAATGGGGCTCAGGGTATCTGTTGCGGCAAAGACGATGTCGTTCATCACCTTGAAGTGAGTGTTGGCGTAATCGAAGCCGGTAGCCCAGATGAATTCCGACAGACGGTTGATGTCGTCGGCGCTCTTTATCTGATAGGGGTTCTGCTCGGTGCCGTTGCCTGCGAAGATTACTGGCACGGTCTGAACAGGCATAAAGCGTGTTACGTTGCCGGAGACGGCGGTCAATGTGTCGCGGCCGATGGTCATGCCCTGGGCCGGCTGCACGTTGAGGTTGCCTTCGGCAAGGCTGAAGAGCGACTGAGGCGCGCTCAGCTTCCAGGTGATGCCTGCAGCGGGCGAGAGAGCCGTGTTGCGCTGCACGTTAGAGCGCGTTTCGTTGGCGCCGAAAGCCACATACATACCACTGAGAGCCTTCGACAGCGGCTCGGCGGCAAAGTCTTTCAGCACAGGATAGGCATTCTTGGCAAATACCCATTCAGAGGCGTTGGGTAACGATGCGGGAGCCTTGCCCGACACGAGTTCGGAGGTGCTGAGGCCGGAGAAGCCGGGACGGCCCGACGAGCAGACAGCCTGTACCACTACCACAGAGGCGTCGAAGTAGTTGTTTTCGCCGCTGAGCAGCGATACATTGCCCACGTGGGCGCCCTGAGTGGCGTCGCCGCCTGTGCAGTTGAGGTAACCGGTGTTGATGTTGCCGTTCATGACGCAGCTGTTGACCAGGCCTGCGATGCCGCCGGTCTGACGCACTGCCGTCACGGTGCCCTGATTCAGGCACGAGTTGATGATTGAAGCGTCGGTGGCAGTGCCGCCGGCGATGCCGCCTATGCAGTTCTGCACCTTTGAGGTGATGAAGGCGTTGAAGGCCTCACCCTTCACTTCGCCGTCGTTCTGGCAGAGCTCAATGGTGCCGCAGTTGCCGCCCACGATGCCGCCGGCATATACGCGGCCCAGAGTCAGCGTTCCGGCGTTGTAGCAGCGCGAAACCTTACCAGTGCTGTAGCCGGTGATGCCGCCGAGAAAGTCGGTGATGGCGCTCATGGAGGCGTAGTTGCGACAGTTCTCGATGGTGCCCATGTTGTAGCCTGCCACGGAGCCGCCGGTACCCCAGTGTTCAAACACACAGTCGGAGGCGATGTTGAGGTTGCGCACCGTGCCGGGTTCCAGGATGTTGTTGAACAGACCCGAATAGGTGTACGAGCCGGTGGCCGTAGCTTTGCCGTCGGCTTCGTAAGCCACAGCCTTCACCTTGAGGTTGTGGATGAAGTGGTTGCCGCCGTCGAAGGTGCCGCCGAAGCCCACTGCCGGGCTGTAGCCGGAGCCGACGCCGCGGAAGTCTTCATCTTTGGCGAAGTCGATGTCGCCGGTCATGCGGAAGAAGTCGCCCTCGTGAGGCTGGCCGTAGAGACCCACAGCCTCGTTGAGCTGACGGAAGTCGGAGGGAGTCTTAATCAGATACGGACTCTGGGCAGTGCCCTCGCCGTCGAAGAGTTTCGGCACTACGGCCAGACGGAAGATACGCATGCTCTTGTCGTCAGAGCCTAAAGCCACCAACAGAGCGTTGGCATAAGCCTTCTTCACCGACAGAGTGTTGCCGGAGATGGTCAGCGCGTTGGTCTCCGTAACGAAGCTTTCGTCGTCATAGAGCTTCCAGGAGACATCCTGAGCCTGAGTGAGCGTAGAGGGGCTCTTGAACTTGGCAGACGTTTCGCCGTCAGCCATTGTGAGCGCCACACTCGACAGACGCGTAACAGCGTCGTCGCCCATGCTCTTGAGGGTGGGATAGAAACCGGCCTTTGCCTGCCAAACGTCGCTGCCGAAGTCGGGCAGCAGCGTGCCAGAGGTAAAGCGCTTGGTGGGCAGCTCGTAAGCGCTGCCGCGCAGACCCTGCACCTGATAGTCGGTGTAACAGTTGAAGATGCAGGCGGCGATGGGGTCGAAGCCCTCCTTATAATAAGTTGAGCCATAGACGCCCTTGTCGGCCGATGCCACCGACGAGATTACCTGGCCCGAGTTGTAGCAGTTGGTGTAGGTGCTCATGTATTCCATGGTAGTGTTTCCGGTGGTTGAGGAAGACACATAAGCCACGCTGAGGTAACCCACGATGCCGCCGACCATTTCAGAGGTGCCTGATTTCATAATCGTGCCGGCGTTGTAGCAGTCTTTCACAGTAGCTTCGCGGCTCCATGCCACGATGCCGCCGGTGGGATTGTCGGTCTCGCTGCTCGAAGCGTGTTTGGCGTTGAGCACGGCAGCGTTGAAGCAACGGCTCACGGTGGCGCCGTTGGCCAACAGAGAAGTGATGCCGCCCACGTTGGCGTAACCCACATTGTCGGTTATTGCGCCCGTAACGCCGCAGTCTTCAATGGCTACGGGCAGACCTACGTTGGCGCTGTACATGGCAGTGCCGGCGATTCCGCCGAGGTATTTATACATGGTGTTCATATAACCCACAGCAGCGATGTTGACGTTGGCGCGACATTTGGTTATAGAGGCATAAGCGTCGCCTGCTATGCCGCCCCAGGAGCCGCCCGAGGAGCCGCCGCCGGTGAATGAGCTCTCGCTGATGGGAGCTGAAGCCTGAGCGGTGAGACCGCCCACACACTCGCCGATGCTGATGATGTTGCCCTCAACATGAACGTTGCGCATGGTGCTCCAGGAAGCAGCTGCCACGGCGCCGGTGAAGCGGCCGCCGCCACGCAGGTTCACGCCGGTGAGGCGCAGGTTGCTGATGTCGGAACCGGCACCGGTAACGCCGAACAGACCGGCATACATGAAGCCGCGACCGTTGTAGGTAAAGCCCTTGATGGCGTGGTTCTTGCCGTCGAGGTGTCCGCTCCAGGGATGAGCCTCGGTGCCCACCGGCTCAAAAGCGTATGTGAGACCGCTCCAGTCGATGTCGCCGGCCAGTTCGTAATAGGCTGTGTTATAGGCACCGTTGCCGCTGTTGACGGCTTCTGCCAGAACGGCGAAATCGTTTGCCGAAGCGAGTTTGTAGGGATTGGCTTTGGTGCCCTCGCCGGTGAAGGCCGGGTTGTGGGCTTCGGGCCAGTTGACTTTATAATCGGAGGTGATTATGGTGTTGAGGAAGAAAGCGGCGGCATAGTTGCTGGCACCGCGGGCGGTGATGGCCCAGGGGCTGAAGGTGTAGCCGCTGTCGGTGACTGTAAGGGTGATGTTGCCTTTCATGTCCACCTTGGCTTTGCCGTCGGCAGTATATTCTGCCGGATAGCAGTAGAAGTCGCCGAGCAAGGCGTTGGCGAACATCTTCTGCGGCGAAATCTGTGCCGTGCGGTTGGAATAAGTGCGGGCATAGATTACCTCGCCGTAGAGGTCGCCGCCAAAGTTATAGAGAGCCAGCTCGCCGGGATTGGCCTCCTCGATGAGACCGTAGCCGGTAACTGTTTCATCCTTGTTGGCGCGTTTGCTGGAGTAAGTGGCGTTGCACACTTTCCACTCCGAGCGGTCGAAGTAGTTGAATACGGCATTCTTCTGCGCACCCTCGAGCACGAAGATGCCCCATCCTTCCACGTTGATGTTGCCTTTGCTGTCCATCTGACCCTTTATGGGGTCGAGAGTGTATACAAGACTGCCTGAGGCATTCTTCTTCATGGGCGCAATCCAAATCAGGCCATAGCTGCTGTGATTGAGGATGAGCTGAGCCGGAATGGTAACGGCGCCGTTGTCGGCCACGAAGGCGCGGGGAGCGATGAAGCCCTTCTGCGAGCCCCAGTTGTAGAGGTTTTTGAGGGCCACGGAGTCGCCCTGCTGCACGGCCGTAACCTGTGCGGTATAGAGCTTACCGTTGCCGCTGAAGTCCTTGGCCATCATCTGCACCGAATCGCCGGGGATGTGGAAGGCGTTACGGGGCAAAGCGGCCTGTTTGGCGGTATTTGAGGCCATTTGCTGAGCCACGGCTGCAATGCCCTTTACGGGGTTCATGCGGTCGGGCTTCGGGGCCTCGGGCAGTTCGGCGAACTCTGTCAGGAAACGCCCTGCCAGAGCTGCTTCGCGGGCGGCTATGACGGCGGTGGCATCCGCCTCCATAGCGTCGTAATTTACTGCCGGGGCTTTACGCTCCGGGGTCAATGCCACGCTGTCGGTAACAACCGCTTTGGCCGGTGACGACACGTGTGCGGTGTTAGGCACCTTCGGCGTCGCAGCCAAGCATGTCATTGCTCCAAGCAGCAACAGCATTGAGCTGAGAAAATGTTTTAGCATAAGCATTATTGTTAGTTGAAAAAGATGTTTTCCGCTCTATAAGGAATCGTTTATATAGTACTCCCCGTTTTTCGACAGGGGTTTAAACTTAAACAGAACAAAGAGAGAAGCGACGGAGGCCGTCTCCTCCTCTTTGCCCCGACCTTGACGAGTCAAGGGTTTTGTTTTTGTCCACCGCAAAGTTAGCTCTTTTTTCATTGCCGTCCAAATTTTTAGGCGATTAATCCGTAGCTTCGGGCCGGAAGGACTTCTCCGACGCTCTGATGGGGGCGTTCGTAGTTGTAGAACTCGATGTAGTCGCTTATCCCCTGACGCAGCTCCACGACAGAGTCGGTCGGATTGATATAGACGTATTCCTGCTTGACAGTGCGCCAGAACCGTTCTATCCAGATGTTGTCCTTGCAGCGGCCCCGGCCATCCATGCTGATGAGGATTCCGTTCTCTTTCAGGAGGTCTTCCCATGCCTTTGTTGTATATTGCGAGCCCTGGTCGCTGTTGATGATCTCAGGCGCACCGAACTTGCGGATACTTTCTTTGAGCATCTCGTGCACGTTGTCGGCCGATAGGGTGTTGCTCAGTTTCCAGCCCACTATATAGCGGCTGTAGACGTCTATGATTGCATAGAGATACATGAAGCCGCCAATCATCCGGATGTAGGAGATGTCGGTGCTCCACACCTGATTGCGGCGGTTTATTTCCAGGTTGCGCAACAGGTAGGGATGTATGTGTCCGGCACTTCCTCCTTTCGAGAGGCACTTCCGCGGATAGATGGCCATAAGGTTCATCTTGCGCATAAGTCGGCGCACGCGCTTTTCGTTGACGGTATAGTCCTTCTCGCGGAGAACCATTGTCATGGTCTTCACGCCCGTCGTCGGATGGTCAAGGTAATAATCGTCTATTATCTCCATTATCCTCAGATTGAGACCGGATTCGCCCTTCGGCTTGTAATAGAGGTTGCTGCGGTTGAACTTCATGTACTTGCAGAATCTGTTGCGGCTCATGCCTGCGGGGCGTTTCATCTCAAGGTCCGCTATCTCACTTTGAGTCCGGCATCCTCGCAGGCTTTCGCAAAAAAATCGCAGTCGATTGTCAACTGTCCCACCTTTTTGAGAAGACGGTCTTTCTCGGCCGTCACCTTCTTGAGCTCGCTCTTGCTCTCCGTGTCTTTTACGAAGGCTTTGTCCGCGTTGTTAAGCAACTCGTTCTTCCATTCTGTAATTTTCGAGGGCGCCATGCCATATTTCTTGGCCAGCGACTCCAGTGGCTCCGTTTCCTTGAGCGCTTCCACGGCGACTTTCGCCTTGAAAGAAGCTGTAAATTTAGATTGTCTTGCCATTGTGATTTTCTTCTTTTTTACAAATATAGCGATTTCTCGTCATACCGCCATAATTGTGTCTGTCTGAAAATCGGGGAGTATTATACAGAGGAGGGTTTCAAATTAAATGCTTGTATTGACGCACGGCTCAAGCGTCCGTCAATATGTTTTATAAACACGTTTTTTCATCAACAATATGTCGCTGCAATGGCGGACGCACGAGCCGTGCGTCCCTACAAGCAAACAAAATTTCAACAACAAAAAAGGTGTGTCGGAATTTTGACACACCCTCTTTTTTGCTGTCAGCGCAGTATTCGCTGTCTATTGTCAGTCTATTTGTTGGAGTCCACAACAATTTTGAACCAGCGTCCCGGACCCATGGGAGGATAGGACGCCCCGTCGACC
>OLWJ01000428.1_pt1 | contig 15338 bp, 11 predicted proteins | sample 1674291 | NCBI WGS metagenome assembly OLWJ01 (sample SAMEA103958159, study PRJEB25191) | human gut metagenome | biome: human-associated habitat [ENVO:00009003]; feature: intestine environment [ENVO:2100002]; material: feces | place: Germany | collected 2013/2015
TCGGGCGTTCTCTGCTGACGCTGTTCATCATTGTAACGCTGGTGTTCTGCCTGCTGCGACTCATGCCGGTGGAAGGCTATTTTGCAAACTACGAAAAAATGACCGCGGCCCAGATCCAGGCGGGTCTGCAGTCCATGGGTCTGCTGGACCCGCTGCCGGTGCAGATCGGCCGGTTCTGGAAAGACGCCCTGCACGGTGACCTGGGCGTGAGCCACATCTACAAGGTCAACGTGCCGGTGACCGAGATCCTGGCCCAAAAGCTGCCCATCTCCATCCAGATGGGCGTGCTGGCTATGCTGCTGAGCCTTGTGCTGGGCATCCCGCTGGGGCTTGTCATGGGCCGGTGCAAGAACCGCTGGCCCGACAAACTGGGCACAGCCCTCATCGTGCTCATCCAGGCCGTGCCGGCTGCCGTGTACTTTTTGTACATCCAGATGTACGGCACCTCCGTTCTGGGGGTGGGCCTGCTGTTCGACGCCGCCAACTGGCGCTACTGGGTGCTGCCGGTGTGCAGCATGAGCCTGGCAAACCTGGCCTTCTACGCCATGTGGCTGCGCCGCTATATGGTGGACGAGAGCAACAAGGACTACGTCAAGCTGGCCCGTGCCAAGGGTGTGAGCGAAAGCAATATCGCGCTGCATCATGTGTTCCGCAACGCCATGGTGCCGCTGGTGCAGTACATTCCCTCGGCGTTCCTCAACACGGTGGTGGGCTCCATTTACATCGAGAGCCTGTACAGCATCCCCGGTATGGGCGGACTGCTGGTGACCTGCGTGCAGCGCCACGACAACACCATGGTACAGGGCATCGTGCTGCTGTACGCCTGCGTGGGCATCGTGGGCCTGATCCTGGGCGATGTGCTCATGGTGCTCATTGATCCCCGCATCAACTTTGGCAAGAAAGAAGGTGGCCGCTGATGCTTTCGTTCCTGAAACGGGAAAAATCCAAAAAGCTGGAAAACCAGCTCAACACCCTGCAGAAGGAAGGCCCTGCTGCCTGGGCAGACCTGCCGGAGGACGAACTGTTCACCCCCGCCGGGTTCCACGCCGAGCAGGCCGAGGCCACGGCCAGCTCCAACTACAGCTACTGGGGCAGCACCTTCCGTGCTTTCTTCAAGAACAAGGCAGCCGTGGCCCTGCTCATCGCGCTGGTGGCCGTGGTGGCCTTTGCCTTTCTCCAGCCTTATCTGCCGGGGCAGGCAGACCCCAACCTCTGCGCCGTGGACCCCGTCACCGGCATCCAGTACCGCAACATCGCTCCCGGGCAGGACGGCTTTATCTGGGGTTCCAACTCCATCGGGCAGGACCTGTGGGCCCGCATCTGGGCCGGTGCCCGCACCAGCCTGACCATTGCCTTTTTCGTGGCTCTCATCGAAGCCGTGGTGGGCATCACTGCCGGTGTGCTGTGGGGCTATGTGCGCGGGCTGGATTTTCTGTTCACGGAGCTGTACAACATCTTTGACAACATTCCCACCGCCATTGTGCTGATCCTCATCTCCTATGTGGCCTCCCCCAGCATCTGGACCATGATCCTGGGCATGTCCATCAAGGGCTGGATCGAGATGGCGCGGTTCATCCGCAACCAGATCCTCATCATCCGTGACCGTGACTACAACGTTGCCTCCCGCTGCATCGGCACCCCCACGGTGCGCATCGTGCTGCGCAACCTGCTGCCGTATCTGGTGTCGGTGATCATGCTGCGCATGGCCCTCACCATTCCGGAAGCCATCGGCAACGAGGTGTTCATCACCTACATCGGCCTGGGCCTCTCGGTGGAGACGCCCTCGCTGGGCAATCTGGTCAACGACGGCCGCAAGGTGATGATGCAGGCCGGTCTGCGCTACCAGCTGCTCTACCCCACCTTGATTTTGAGCTTTGTCACCATTGCGTTCTATCTGATCGGCAACGCGTTCTCGGACGCCGCCGACCCGAAGAACCACCTGCAGTAAGGAGGAATGCATGATGAGCGAAAACAACTGCATCCTCTCGGTGCGGGGGCTGGATATCCGGTTCAACCTGCGCGGCCGGGTGCTGCACGCCATCCGCGGCATCGACCTGGACCTGTACCGGGGCGAAGTGCTGGCCGTCGTGGGCGAGTCCGGCTCCGGCAAGAGCGTGTTCACCAAGAGTTTCATGGGCCTGTTGGACACCAATGGCTCCATCACCGGCGGCACCATCGACTACTGCCCTACCCCCGGCGCAGAGCCGGTGCGCCTGTCCGGCCTGAAAACCGGGAAGGACTGGCTGCGCATCCGGGGCCGCGAAATTGCCATGATCATGCAGGACCCCATGACCAGCCTGAACCCGCTGAAAACCATCGGCGACCAGATTTTGGAGGCCGTTACCCTGCATCAGGGCCTGAAGGGCACCGAGGCCAGGGCCAAAACGCTGGAGTATCTGCGGGACGTGGGCATCTCTGACCCGGAAGTGCGGTTCAAGCAGTACCCCCACGAGTTCTCCGGCGGCATGCGTCAGCGCGTGGTGATCGCCATTGCGGTGGCCTGCCGCCCGAAGATCCTGATCTGTGACGAGCCCACCACCGCGCTGGATGTGACCATTCAGGCTCAGATTTTGCAGCTGCTCAAGGAGCTGCGGGCCAAGTACCACCTGACCATCGTCATGATCACCCACGACCTGGGCGTCGTGGCCAACATTGCCGACCGGGTGGCCGTGATGTACGCCGGCGACATCGTAGAGATCGGCACCGCCGACGAGATCTACTATGACCCCCGCCACCCCTACACCTGGGCACTGCTGTCCAGCATGCCCCAGATGGGCATAAAAGGCGAGGACCTGTTCAACATCGTGGGCACCCCGCCCAACCTCTTTGCCGAGATCCGCGGCGACGCCTTTGCGCCCCGCAACCCGCAGGCACTGAAGATCGACTATGTCAAGCGCCCGCCGTACTTTGAAGTTTCGCCCACCCACAAGGCCAAGACCTGGCTGCTGGACCCCCGGGCACCCCACATCGAGCCGCCTGCTGCGGTGAAAAAACTGCAAAAGGAGGGCTTGTAAGATGGCCGAGAAAAAAGAAGTCCTTCTGGAAGTGAAGGACCTGAATGTGACCTACGGCTCCGGCCGCAAGGCCTTTGCCGCCGTACAGAACGCCAATTTCCAGATCTACAAGGGCGAGACCTTTGGTCTGGTGGGCGAGTCCGGCTCCGGCAAGACCACCATCGGCCGGGCCATCCTGCGCATTCTGCCCACCTCTGGCGGTGAGATCCTGTACAAGGGCCAGAAGATCAACGGCAAAATCCCGCGTGCGCTGGACAAGCAGATCACCCGTGAGATCCAGATGATCTTTCAGGACCCGCAGTCCTCGCTGAACGAGCGCGCCAAGGTGAGCTACATCGTGGGCGAGGGCCTGCAGAACGTGCGGCCCGACCTCTCCGCCGCCCAGCGGGAAGAAAAAGTGCGGCAGGCTCTGCTGGACGTGGGCCTGCTGCCGGAATTTGCTTCCCGCTTTCCCCACGAATTTTCCGGCGGCCAGCGGCAGCGCATTGGCATTGCCCGGGCGCTGATCGTGGAGCCGGAATTCATCGTGGCCGATGAGCCCATCAGCGCTCTGGACATGTCCATCCGCGCCCAGGTGCTCAACCTGCTGCGCCGCCTGCAGAAGGAGCGCGGCATCACCTACCTGTTCATCGCCCATGATCTCTCGGTGATGCGCTACATTTCGGACCGCATTGCAGTCATCCACAAGGGCAGCATCGTGGAACTGGCCGACGCGGAGGAGCTGGTGGCCCACGCCATCCATCCCTACACCCGCAGCCTGCTGTCCGCCATCCCCATGCCGGACCCCCGCCGGGAGCGCAATAAAAAGCTGTTGGTGTACGACCCCGCCATGCACGATTATTCCACCGAAGCGCCCCAGTGGCGGGAGCTGCGCCCGAGGCACTGGGTTCTTTGCAGCGCCGCCGAGGCCGCACAGTGGCTGCCGCAGGCCTGAGCTGCTTCGGGTCGCGATCCAATCACTTTACACAGTTTTTACCAGATGAACCGTTGATGGTTCGTCCTTTTTTGATTTCTCACAGTTTATTCATTGACATTCCGACTGCCGTCCACTACAATAACGGTGGGCCGTTTTGGCCTTTTGCCTGTCAAAAAGTGTCCGGCAGAACATGCTTTTTCTGCCGTTTCTGGGAAAATGAAAGAAGAAGAAAAAAAGAAAGGTCCTGAATCCTATGACGACTACACCACACGAACCCGTCTACGCATCCGTCGCAAAACCCTGGCTCAAATACTATGACCCCAAGTTCTTCGATCAGACGCCGCCCGAATGCAGCGCCTTCGAGTACGTCTGCCGCCAGAACAAAACGCACTTGACCGAGACCGCCATCACCTATTACGGCCGCAAGATCACTTATGCCGACCTCATCGTCAACGTCAAAAAGACGGCGGCGGCCTTCCGTGCCATCGGCATGAAAAAAGGCGACATTGCCACCGTGGTCAGCGTGATGACCCCGGAGGTCATCTATGCGTTCTATGCTGCCGACATGATCGGTGCCTCCCTGAATCTGGTGGACCCGCGCTATAGTGCTGAGGGCATCCACGATTACATCACCGAGGTGGACTCCCACCTGCTCATCTGCCTGAACGTGGTCTACGACCGCTGCCAGCAGGCTGCCAAGCGCACCAATGTGGAACGGGTGCTGGTGGTGTCCCCCGCCGACTCCCTGCCGCTGCATCTGGCCGTGGGCTACAAGCTGTCCACCCCCGACAAGAACCGCTATTCTTCCAACGTGATCCGCTGGAAGGATTTCATTGCCGCCGGTGAGGGCAAAGACACCGGTGCCGAGCCTTACGACCCGGACCACACCTGCGTGGTGGTGCACACCGGCGGCACCACCGGCTCGCCCAAGGGCGTCATGCTGACCGATGTGGACTTCAACTCCATCGCACAGCAGTTCGGTGCTTACGAAAAGCTGTTCCGCCGCGGCCAGAAGCTGATGAACATCATGCCCCCGTTCATTGCCTATGGCTACGCCTGCGGCGTGCACCTGCCGCTGGTGCTGGGCCTTACCGTGATCATCATCCCCAATCTGGACCCTGCAAAGCTGGGTGCCCTGATCTGGAAGTACAAGCCGGAGCACATGTTCGGCGTGCCGGCCCACTACCAGCAGATGGCCTCTTCGCTGCTGCTGAAGAACAAGGATCTGTCCTTCATCCGCAACTATGCTGCCGGCGGCGACGCCATCACGGTGGGTGCCGAGCAGAGCGTGAACGACTTCCTGGCCGCTCACGGCGTGGAGTACGGCCTGGCCAAGGGCTACGGCATGACCGAGGTTTCTTCTGCTGCCACCGCTGCTTCCGGCCTTGCCAACAAGGTGGGCAGTGTGGGCATCCCGCTGGTGAACACCCTTGTGTCGGTGTTTGAGCCCGGTACCGACACCGAACTGCCCATCGGCGAGCGCGGTGAGCTCTGCATCTCCGGCCCTGCCATCATGAAGGGCTACTACGGCAAGCCCGCCGAAACGGCTGCCCTGCTGCGCCACCACTCGGATGGCCGCGTCTGGGCACACACCGGCGACGTCGGCTATATGGATGAGGACGGCTTCGTGTTCCTGGACTCCCGCATCAAGCGGCTGATCATCCGCCACGATGGCTTCAAGGTGTTCCCCTCCATGATCGAGAACGTCATCAGCCGCCACCCCGCCGTGCAGCAGTGCTCGGTGGTGGGCTGCACCGACAAGGACCATGTGCAGGGCCGCCTGCCCTTTGTGTATGTCGTGCTGGACCCCGCTGCTGACCACAAAAAGCGTCAGATCGTGCGGGAGCTGCAGCAGATCTGCAAAGAAGAGCTGCCGGAGTACGTCCAGCCCGTGGGCTACAAGTTCCTCGATGAGCTGCCGCTGACCCCCATCGGTAAGGTGGACTACCGCAAGCTGGAGGAAAAGATCACCTCCCGCGACTACTGATCCTGCTTTTTACGGCCGTGCCTTCGTGCACGGCCGTTTTTTGTATTTCCCGACACATTCCGGAAAATGGGCCTTGACATTGCCCGGTTCTCTTTTTATGATAGAAGAAAACCCCGTTGGTCAAAAAAGGAGGAGCATTATGAAAAAACGTCTTGTCAGCCTGCTGCTGACCCTGGCTCTGCTGGTACTGCCGGTGGTCTCTGCCGGGGCCGCCCAGCCTGCCGCTGCAGACCCCACCCCGGTGCAGACCCAGACGGAAACTGCGGAAGCAGCCCAGCACCAGTATTCCTACATTGCCCTGGGCGACAGCATCGTAGCCGGCATCGGCCTGCCGGATGCGGTCTACCAGCGGAACGGCCGGTACTACGATGTGTCCGGCAACTACCAGGGCTACTCTAAGGATTGCTATGTGGCCCGGGTGGCCGAGGGCCTGGGCCTGAGCCGGGATCAGACCGCCAACTACGGCATGCCTGCCCTGATGAGCGGCGACCTGCTGGAGCTGGTGCGGACAGGCTCCTGCCAGAGTGCCAGCATCAATTTCTCTCTGCCTGACCTGCGCCAGGAGCTGAAGCACGCTCAGGTGATCACGGTGGAGATCGGTGCCAACGACGTACTGGTGCCTATCATGTACGGCATTGCCTCTGCCATGGGCGGCCCCCAGGTCTTTGAGGCCCTGCTGCCTATGCTGGAGGGCGACTTCCGCCAGATGGACGCCTCCTCCTTTGCCGCCCTCCGGGAGAACCTGGACTCTTTGAACATCACCGCCCAGCAGCGCAAGGCCCTGCTGCAGCTGCTGAGCAGCGGCGTTGCCGACATTTGCGCCCAGAGCCAGGCCACCACCCTGGCCAACCTTGAGGCCCTGCTCCAGGAGCTGAAGGCCCTGAACCCCGACGCCCAGATCGTTCTGGTGGGCTACTACAATCCCGTTCCCCTGCTGCCGGCTCCTGCCAACCCCTTTGTCAAGCACTTCCGCACCCTGAACCGCTCGGTGCAGAAGCTGGCCCAGCAGTACGACGTGGCTTTTGCCTCTGCCGCCTACACCCTGGTGGCCAACGACGCCCACCCCACCGCCTGCGGCCACAAATATCTGGCACGTCAGATCCTGAAGGCTCTGGAAAAGTAATTTTTTCTGAGTTTGCCATATAAGGAGGTTCATTATGAAAAAACGTCTTGTCAGCCTGCTGCTGGCAGCCGCCATGCTGGTGCTGTTGGCTGTGCCCGCCTTTGCGGAGGACGGGCACGCTTATACCTATGTGGCCCTGGGTGACAGCATCACCACCGGCGTAGGCCTGAAGGACACCCACTTTTCCATCACCGCCAAGAGCTATGACATGCAGGAAAACTACCACGATTACTCCAAGGACTGCTATGTAGCCCGGGTGGCCGACGCCCTGGGCCTGGACCGGGACCACGCCGTGAACTACGGGATGCCTGCTGCCATGAGCAGCAACATCCTGGACCTGGTCAGGACCGGCTCCACCGCCTCCGGTCTCGCCTACTACGACCTGCCTACCCTGCGGCAGGAGCTGGCAGACGCCGACCTGATTACCCTGCTTATCGGCTCCAACGACACTGTGCTGCAGCTCATGGGGGCCATGGGCAAAGCCACCAACGGCAAGGCCACCAAACTGCTGATCCCCCTGCTGACAGGCACCATGCGAGAGATGAATCTCCAGAACCTCCAGACCCTGAGAAAGGGCCTGGAAAACTTGGACCTGACCCCGGAAGAGCTGAAGGCCGCCCTGAAGCTGCTGGATTCCGGCATGGAGGAGATCTGTGACCAGACCCGGGGCCAGACCGTGGCCAATGTGGAACAGATCCTCCAGGAGATGAGAGCCCTGAACCCTGACGCCCAGATCATTCTGGTGGGTTACTACAACCCCCTGCCCTTCCTGCCCACCTACGGCAGACACTTCCGCCTGCTGAACCGCTCCGTCAAGGCCCTGGCCCAGCAGTACGGCGCAGACTATGTGTCCATCCCCTATACCTCCATTGCCAACGACGGTCACCCCACGGTGTGCGGTCACAAGTACATCGCTCGCCAGATCCTGAAGGCCGTCCGCAAGTAAACGTTTCGTTTTTTCAAGGCCCTGCCTGTCCGGCAGGGTCTTTTTGCTTTCCTGCGTTTATTTCCGGCATTCAGCTTCAAAAGCTTCTATTTTGACAACTTTTTCCTGCGATTTTCCACGTTTTGTCAATTGACATTTCCCCTTCATTTCCTTATCATGGAAGCAGTTCCGCAGCCTTGAGATGTTGCGGGGAAAGAGGGAATGATGACCATGAAAACAAAACGCATTGCAAGCCTGCTGCTGTCGGTCGCGCTGCTGCTGTCGCTGGCCGTTCCTGCCTTTGCAGAGAACCCCACTACCGAAGAGACTGCTGAGCCGGAAACCGCCGTGCAGGAAGTGGAGCCGGAAGCTCTTACCGAAGACGATGCCGTGGCGCCTGTTGCAGAGCCCACCGTCAAAAAAGAGTACACCTATGTCGCCATCGGTGACAGCGTGACCGCCGGCGTGGGCCTGAGCGGCCTGCAGTACAAGCTGGTCCAGAACGGCTTCGATATGTCCGGCAATTACAAAGGCTACGATGGCCAGTGCTTTGTGGGCTATGTAGCCGACCAGCTGGGCCTGGATCGTGACCACGCCATCAACCTGGGCCTGCCCGCCGTGATGACCAAGGACCTGGCAGACCTGATCGAGACTGGTGCCATGCCCGCCATGAACCATTATTCCGGCGTGCAGTATACCTCGGTGCCGGAGCTGAAGGAGTACATCCAGAAAGCGGACCTCATCACCTTGCAGATCGGTGCCAACGACGCCCTGATCCGCACCATCGTGGCCTTGGGTGAGGCTACCAACTGGAAAAGTGAAAAGCTGGCCAACAGCATGGTCACCGGAATGTTCCGCAACCTGACCCCGGACAACATCGACTACTTTATGGACTGCCTGAAGCAGCTGACCCTGACCCCCTCGGAGTTCCGTGCCGTGATGCACCTGCTGACCACTGGCATGAACCAGATCTGCACCTCCACCTACGCCGATACTGTGACCCAGCTGGAGCGTGTGATGAAGGACCTGCGTGAGCTGAACCCGGAGGCCCAGATCATGATACTGAGCTACAATAACCCGGTGCCCCTGATGCCCTCCTGGAGCCGCCACTTCCGTCGGCTGAACACCGCCGCAGCCAAGCTGGCCGCCCAGTATGATGTGACCTATGTGCCCATCCCCTATACCCGCACTGCCAACGATGGCCACCCCACCGTTTCCGGCCACAAGTACATTGGCCGCCAGATCCTCAAAGCCGTCAATTACTGATCCATAAACATGCAGCAAAAAAGGGCCTGTCTCTTGTGAGACAGGCCCTTTTCGTTGGGTTGCAGTTTGTTTTCTCAGCTCAGTCGGCCGCTTTCTACCGAGTAGGTCACATCGGCGGCAGCCATGGTGGACTTTCGGTGGGAAACCAGCAGCACCGTCTTGTCCCGGCACTCGGCCCGCACCGCCTTGAGGATCACGCCCTCGTTCAGGCTGTCGAGGTTGGAGGTAGGCTCGTCCAGCAGCAGGAAGGGTGCATCGTGCAGGAATGCCCGCGCCACACCGATGCGCTGCCGCTCGCCGCCGGACAAGGCCCCGCCCAACTCACCCACGGGGGTGTCATACCCCTTGGGCAGGCTGCGGATAAAGCCGTCCAGCGCGGCCTTTTTGCAGGCCGCTTCCACTTCTTCGCGGGTGGCATCCCGCTTGGCGATGCGGATGTTGTTCTCGATGGTGTCGTTGAACAGCTCCGTCTCCTGGGTCACAAGGCTCTCCTGTGCCCGCAAAGTGGCCGTGTTCACCCGGCGGATGTCCTCCTCGCCAAAGCGGATGGTGCCGGTGTTCACATCCCAGAAACGCATGAGCAGCCGCAGGAAGGTGGACTTGCCGCTGCCGGAGCGGCCGGTGATGCCCACGATCTTTTTTTCCGGGATGGTCAGGCTCAGGTCGTGCAGCACCTCTTCGTCCGCATAGGAGAAGCTCACATGCTCCGCCTGCGCCCCCGCAAAGGCCGTGTGGGCACCGTCGGTCACGTCGGCGGTCACAGGCTCTTCGTCCAGCAGGTCCAGCACACGGTCGGCGCTGGCAAACACCTGGGTCAGGCTGGCACCAAGGTTGGCCAGTGCCACCACCGGGCCAAAGGAGCTCAGAGCCGACAGGGTGCAGATGAGCACCCCTTCCACGCCCATCTGCCCGTTCCGGTACAACTGCAGGCTCACTCCCAGCACCGCGATGACCGTGAACAGGATCAGGGTGTTGGTGATGGCCACGGTCAGGCCCTCGCGGTATTTCAGGGCCTTCTGCTTCTCGCCCAGTGTCTCGCTGTGGGCCGTGATGCCGGCCGCACGGGCGGCGGTGTCCTGATATTGCAGCGTATCACGCAGGCCGCGCAAGCTCTCCAGCACATAGCTGTTGGTGTCGGCCAGGGCCTGCCGGTACTCCCGGGCCACCTTGTCGCCGCGCTTTGCGCTCCACACCGGCAGGGCCACGCCCACCAGCAGGTACCCGGCCAGCAGCACCAGTGCGGGCAGGATGTGGTAACTGGCCGCAAAACCGGTCATGCCGATGACACAGATGCAGGCGATGCAGATGGGCGAGATGGTGTGGGCATAGAACACTTCCAGTGCCTCGATGTCGGCGGTGATCAGGGAGATCAGGTCGCCGCGGTCACGGCCCTCCAGCTTGGCCGGGGTCAAGCGGCGCAGCGCGCCGAACACCTGATCCCGGATGAGGGCCAGCAGCTTGAAAGCGATATAGTGGTTGGAAGCCTGCTCTGCATAGCGCAGGATGCCGCGCAGCAGGGCAAATACCAGAATGCAGGCAAAGGCAACGCCCACCGAGCGCAGCGGGCTGGCCAGCCCCAGCGCCCGCAGGATGCCAAAGCCGCCGAAAATGGTGATGAAGGTGGCGCAGAAGTGCCCCGCCACGCCCATGACGATGGCCGCCAGCATGATGGGCAGCATGGGCTTGACCATCACGATGAGGCGGCCCACAAGGACAAAGGGGCTGCGATGCTTGGGTTCGTTCATATCAGGCATCCTCCGTTTCCAGCGTTTCCAGCTGCTTCTGGGCCGTGTACAGACGGCTGTAGGCGCCCTGCTTTTTCAGCAGTTCCGCGTGGGTACCCCGCTCTGCGATGCGGCCCTTGTCCAGCACATAGATGCAGTCGCTGTCCACCACGTTGGCCAGCCGGTGGGAGATCAGGATCACCGTTTTGCGGCCCGCCAGGCTCCGGATGGCTGCCATGATGTCGTTTTCGCTCTCGGCGTCCACGTTGGAAGTGGCTTCGTCAAACAGATAAATGGGGGTGTCGTGCAGCAGGGCGCGGGCCATGGCAAGGCGCTGCCGCTGGCCGCCGGACAGGTTGCTGCCGCCCTCATGCAGGGCCGTCTGCAGGCCGTCCTGGCTGCGGCAGAAGTCGGCCAGGTTCACCTGTTCCAGTGCAGCCCAGAGCTCGGCCTCGGTGGCATCGGGCTTTGCCATGCGCAGGTTTGCTTCCACCGTGCCCTTGAAAATGGTGGCATTGTGGGGCACCAGCGTCAGGGCACGCAGGCGCTGGGCCCGCTGCAGCTGTTCCACCGGCACACCGCCCAGCGTCACGCTGCCGGTGTAACCGGTGCGGCTGCCGGACAGCAGCGCCGCAATGGTGCTCTTGCCGCAGCCGGACTCACCCACCAGCGAGACAAAGCTGCCCTGCGGGATGGTCAGGGATACGTCCTGCAGAATGGTGCGGTCCTTCTCGTACCCAAAGGTAACGTGCTCCAGCTGCAGGGCAGCCTGTTCCGGCACGGTCTGTTCGCCATCGGCGGGTTCCTCTGCTGCCAGCAGTTTGAAGATTTTTTCTGCCGAGGCAGCACCGTTCATGGCAATGTGGAAATAGCTGCCCAGCAGCCGCAGCGGCAGGAAGAAATCTGCCGCCAGCAGCACGATGGTCAACGTGGCCGTCAGGCTCAGCTGACCCTTGGCAAAGGCGGACACCGCACTGATGATGCCCAGCCCGGCCCCGCCGTAGGCCATCAGGTCCATCAGGGTCACCGAATTCAGCTGCATAGTCAGCACCTTCATGGTGATCTTGCGGAAGCGCTCGGCCTGGGCGTTCATCTGCTCATGCTTCCAGCCATCGGCCTGATAGATCTTCAGGGTGGTCAGGCCCTGGATGTTTTCCAGAAAGCTGTCGCCCAGGGTGGTGTACTCGCCCCAGTATTTTGCCAGCAGCTTTTTGGCAAATTTCTGCACCGCCACGATGGACATGGGGATGAGCGGCACACAGCACAGCAGGATGATGGCCGACCGTGCGTGCACTCCCACCAGCAGCACGAACAGGGTGACCGGGGCCAGCAGGCTGTATACCAGCTGGGGCAGGTACTTGGCAAAGTAGGTGTCGATCTGTTCCACGCCTTCACTGGCCAGCATGACCACCTCACTGGTGGCAGCCGTCTCGGTGTAATTGGGGCCCAGACGGGTCAGCTTGTCGTAAATGTTGCTGCGCAGAGTGCGCTTGACGTTCTTGGAAGCCTGGTCGCTCATGCCGGATGCCAGCAGGGTGAACACAAACCGGAACGGCACCGTGCCCAGGCACAGCAGAAGGTTCTGCCACAGCACCCCGGTGGTGAGCATGCCCGCAAAGGCCGCCCCCACCAGCCGGGCGATGGCCCGCACAAAGATCACGTTGCACAGCATGCCCAGCCACTGGAACGCCACGTTGGCCCCCACAAAGCGCAGGGCCCCGCGGTCAAAGGAGAGCAGCTTTTTGTTGATCACGGATTCTTCTCTCTTTCTGTCCGGTCGGCGTCAGCGCCGAACAGACGGTCGTATTCGCCGGTAAAAATGCGGTCCGGCAGGGCGCTGGTCATGGCCAGGGCCGCAGCGGTCTTTTCCTCCTCGGTCAGGGGTTGGCTCACCGGCGGAAAATGCTCCAGAATGCTTTCCATCTCCGCATGCACCTGTTTGGCCACCCAGATGCCCCGGTCGGTCATATAGATCTTGCCGTAGTGCTCCTTTACGATCATGCCGCGCTCCATGAGCAGATTCATGATGCGCACCACCGAGGGTTTGGTCACCCCCAGCTTTTCCGCAATGCTGCGGGAGCTGATGTCCAGGTGGGTGCGCGAGACCTCATAGATCGCCAGCAGATAGCGCAGATGTGCCGACGTCAGTTCCATGCCGATCACTCTCTTTTCTGATAGATTTTCCAATGTTATCCAAAGCTAACTTTTTGTTTCTGAAAAAAGGGCGCGAGCCGAAACTTCCAGCCCGCGCCCTTTGCGGATCATTTCAATGCTCAGTGACAGCCGCTGCAACCGCTGCAGCTGCCATTGCAGCCGCCTTCGCCGCAGCCGCTGCACCCACTGCAGCCGCCGCCATGCTTGTGGGAGTGCCATGTGATCCAGCCCACACCGCCAAACACGATGACTGCCACAATGATCGTGGGCAGATTAAAATTTGCAGCGAGGAATTCCATCATACAAAACACACCCTTTCACAATGTCATGCGGTTCGATCAGATCTTGGTCACGTCGATCTTGACTTCGTTGTTGCCCGCGTACTTGTTGGGACGCACCATCAGGTAGATGAAGGCCACCAGAACAACAGCAGCCACGATGGTGAAGAAGTTGAAGCCAACCTCGCCGGTGATCAGGCCGCCCAGCTGGTAAACCACCAGAGCTGCACAGTAAGCCAGAGCACACATATAACCAATGGCAATAGCGGTCCACTTGCCGTTGTTCATCTCGCGCTTGATGGCACCCATCGCTGCGAAGCAGGGAGCGCACAGCAGGTTGAAGATCATGAAGGCGTAAGCAGACAGTGCGGTGTAGTCCTGTGCAACAGCAGCCCAGATCTCATCGCCGTTCTCAGACAGCTCGCCGCCGAAGTGATACAGAACACCGAAGGTACCAACAACGTTCTCCTTGGCGATCAGGCCAGACACGGAAGCAACGGTTGCACGCCAGTTGCCGAAGCCCAGAGGAGCGAAGATCCATGCGATCTTGGTGGCGATGGCAGCCAGGACGGAGTTGTCCTGATCCTCGACCATGCCGAAGGCACCGTTCTCGAAGCCGAAGCCCTGCAGGAACCACAGCACGACGGTCGCCAGCAGAATGACGGAACCGGCACGCTTGATGAAGGACCAGCCGCGCTCCCAGGTGGCACGGAACACGTTGCTCCAGGCAGGCACATGGTAAGCGGGCAGCTCCATGACGAAGGGAGCGGGGTCGCCTGCGAAGATCCTGGTCTTTTTCAGGATGATGCCGGAGCAGATGATGGCAGCCATGCCGATGAAGTAAGCGGAGACAGCCACCAGCGGAGAGCCGCCGAACATGGCACCTGCGATCAGGCCGATGATGGGCATCTTAGCGCCGCAGGGGATGAAGCAGGTGGTCATGATGGTCATGCGGCGGTCACGCTCGTTCTCGATGGTACGGGAAGCCATGACGCCCGGCACACCGCAGCCGGTACCCACCAGCACGGGGATGAAGCTCTTACCGGACAGGCCGAACTTGCGGAAGATACGGTCCATGATGAAGGCCACACGGGACATATAGCCGATGTCCTCCAGGATGGACAGCAGGAAGAACAGGACCAGCATCTGCGGCACGAAGCCCAGAACTGCGCCGACACCGGCGACGATGCCGTCCATGATCAGGCCGTACAGCCAGCCTGCCACGCCGATGCTCTCCAGGAAGCCGCCCAGTGCGCCCGGCACGATCTCACCGAACAGCACATCATTGGTCCAGTCGGTGGCAAAGGTGCCGATGGACCAGCCGCCGTCTGCAATGGAGGTGCCCATGGACAGGGAGTACATCAGGATCATGACCAGCGCGAAGATGGGCAGCGCCAGAATGCGGTTGGTGACGATCTGGTCCACCTTATCGGAGACGGTCAGGTGCTCCACGCGGGCCTTCTTCTTGACGGCCTTGGAGACCACGGTGTTGATGTAGGCATAGCGCTGGTTGGTGATGATGCTCTCAGCATCGTCGTCCATTTCCTTCTCGCAGTCCTGGATGTGCTCGTCGATGTGCGCGATCAGGTCCTTATCCAGCTTCAGCTCTTCCATGACCTTGTCGTCGCGCTCGAACAGCTTGACGGCGTACCAGCGCAGGAAGCGGTCATCCACCTTGCCCTGAATGGACTCTTCGATGTGGGCAATGGCGTGCTCCACACTGCCGGTAAACACATGGGGCAGCTCGCCGGCCTTTTTGCCTTGGGCAGCGGTCACGGCAGCCTTGGCAGCTGCCTCGGTGCCCTCGCCCTTCAGGGCGCTGATCTCGACCGCCTCGCAGCCCAGCTCGGCGCTCAGCTTCTTCAGGTCGATCTTATCGCCGTTCTTGCGCACCAGGTCGATCATGTTCACAGCCATGACCACCGGGATGCCCAGCTCGATCAGCTGGGTG
>OLWJ01000429.1_pt1 | contig 15321 bp, 10 predicted proteins | sample 1674291 | NCBI WGS metagenome assembly OLWJ01 (sample SAMEA103958159, study PRJEB25191) | human gut metagenome | biome: human-associated habitat [ENVO:00009003]; feature: intestine environment [ENVO:2100002]; material: feces | place: Germany | collected 2013/2015
CGGCAAGCCGTCACAGGTGCTGTGGCAGTTCTGCCTGCCCATGTTCGGCAGCATTATCTTCCAGCAGCTGTACAACATTGCCGACAGCCTGGTGGCAGGCAAGTTCATTGGCGAAAACGCCCTGGCTGCCGTGGGCAACAGCTACGAGATCACCTTGATCTTCATTGCCTTTGCATTCGGCTGCAATATTGGCTGCTCGGTCATCGTGTCGCGCTACTTTGGTGCCAAGGAATACGATGACATGAAAACCTCGGTGTACACGGCCCTCATCGGCTCGGCAGTGCTGTGTGCAGTGCTGATGGTGTTCGGTCTGCTGGGCTGCCGCAGCCTGCTGGAGCTCATCAATACCCCGGAGGAGATCCTGGCGGACTCGGCCCTGTATCTGGACATCTACGTTCTGGGCCTGCCTTTCATGTTCTTCTACAACATTGCCACCGGCATCTTCTCGGCGCTGGGTGACAGCAAGACGCCGTTCTACTTCCTGGCCGTCTCGTCTCTGTCCAACATCGGCGTGGACATCCTGTTCGTGGCCGGGTTCCACATGGGTGTGGCCGGTGTGGCCTGGGCGACCTTCCTGTGCCAGGGTGTGAGCTGCATCCTGGCCATGGTGGTGGTGTTCCGCCGCATGAAGGCCATCCCCGCACAGCGCAAGACGGTGTGGTTCTCCTGGGGCATGCTGGGCAAGATCGCCGTGGTGGCCATCCCCAGCATCCTGCAGCAGAGCTTCATCTCGGTGGGCAACATCATTCTGCAGAGCGTCATCAACACCTTCGGTGCCAGCGTCATTGCAGGCTACTCTGCCGCCGTCAAGCTGAACAACATGGTCATCACCTCCTTCACTACCCTGGGCAACGGCATTTCCAACTACACCGCCCAGAACATGGGTGCCGGCAAGATGGACCGCGTCAAGGCGGGCTTTGGTGCGGGCCGCAATCTGGTGTGGCTCATTTGTGTGCCCATCGTCATCCTGTACTTCTTCTTCGGCCGCACGCTGCTGCTGCTGTTCATGAATGACCCGCAGGGCCCGGCCATCGACACCGGTATGCTGTTCCTGCACATCCTTTCGCCCTTCTATTTTGTGGTGTCCCTGAAGCTGGTCACCGACGGCATCCTGCGCGGCTGCGGCCTGATGGGCCGCTTCATGGTGGCCACCTTCAGCGACCTGATCCTGCGTGTGGGCATGGCCATCGTCCTCAGTGCTACAGCTCTGGGCAGCACCGGCATCTGGCTGTCCTGGCCCATTGGCTGGTGCATCGGCACGGTCCTGTCCCTGGTGTTCTACGTCACGGCCATCCGCAAGGCCCTGGCAGAGCCGGTGGCTCAGGCAGAGGCCCAGGGCCTGGAGGAAGAGCCGGTGGCTCAGGCAGAGTTTGCAGCCCAGGCTGAAATGGAGACCCTGTAACCTTTTTGAAACTTGTGAATTGTATTCACCTCAAAAACAAAGAAAATGAATGATTTGAAATAGTGCACAAAAACGCATTATAAAAATTAGCCAGATTGTCAATAAAGACGAGAAAATGCCCCCAAAAGTATGGACGGTTTGTGAATTGCGGACCCGGGGCTGGATGGCTATAATAATGGTACAGAACAGAGGCAAGGTCGCTTTTAGAGGGGAAGGGCCTTGCTTCCGTTTTTATCCTGAATGCTATTCCAATAGATCAAATACTCCGAAGGAGGAGATCGTTATGAAAAAGCTCATTTCTCGTCGTCAGTTCCTGGCTGCTGCCGGTGTGGCAGCTGCCGCCGGTGTCCTGACTGCCTGCGGCGGTTCTTCCGCAAGCACTGCAGGTTCTGCAGCCGGTTCCGCTGCCAGTTCTGCCGCTTCCGGCAGCACCATCAAGGTGGGCGTGATGGGCCCCCTGACCGGTGATGCCTCTGTTTACGGCAAAGCCGTGGTCAACGGTGCAACCCTGTACCTGAAGCAGGTCAACGAAAAGGGCGGTGTCAACGGCAAGCAGCTGGAAGCCGTTACCATGGACGAGCAGGGCGATGAGACCCAGGCCGTTACCTGCTTTACCAAGATGGTGGACCAGGGCATCACCGCTCTGGTAGGCGATGTGACCACCGCCCCCACCCTGGCTGTGGCCGCTGAGAGTGCCGAGTACAATGTGCCTATGGTCACCGCTTCCGCTACCGCTGAGGCTGTTACCTACGATGCCGAGACCGACACCGTCAACGAGAACGTGTTCCGTGCCTGCTTCACCGACCCCTTCCAGGGCGTGAAGATGGCCGACTATGCCTACGAGAAGCTGGGCTACACCAAGGCCGCCGTCATCTTCCTGAAGGGCAAGGATTACAACGAGGGTCTGGCCGAGAACTTTGCCAAGGAGTTTGAGGCAAAGGGCGGCACCATCGTGGACCAGGAGAGCTACTCCGAGGGCGACGTGGACTTTAAGACCCAGCTCACCAGCATCCTGGGCAAGGGCCCCGAGATGGTGTTCTGCCCCAACTACTATCAGGACGTGGGCCAGATCCTGGCCCAGGCCCAGAGCGTGGGCCTCACCGTTCCCTTCCTGGGCGGCGACGGCTGGGACGGCCTGGAGGGCTACGCCACCGCTGACCAGCTGAAGGACTCCTACTTCTGCGCCTGCTACGCCAAGGGCTCCAGCACCGAGTTTGAGGACGCCTACAAGGCCGAGTACGGCGAGGCTTACCCCAACGGCTTTGCTCCCCTGGGTTATGATGCTGCCATGACCGTGGTGTACGGCATCCAGGCAGCGGAGGATGCTGGCTTGGAGGCAGGTACCGACGAGTACAAGCAGGCCGTCATCGACGCCATTGCCGGCGGCACCATCCAGGGCATCACCGGTACCTTTACCTTCGACGAGCACCACAACCCCGTTAAGAGCACTGCCATCCTGACCTATGTGGACGGCAAGCCCGAACTGAAGGAAATGTTCTGAGCCCTGCCGGCACAGAGCAGTGCCCCCATGATTTTTGTGGAGAACGCCGGAACAGCTTTCTGGTCAGGCGTTCTCCGTTTTTTATAGGATCGCAAAAAAGTGTAACCACCGCAAGGAAAGGAAGGATCCATCCATGACAGTGTTCTTCAGCCAGCTGATCAACGGCTTGTCCCTTGGCAGCATCTATGCACTGATCGCTCTGGGCTACAGCATGGTGTACGGCATCATCCTGCTGCTGAACTTTGCCCACGGCGACGTCATCATGGTAGGCGCATATATGTCCTGGTTCGTCATGAACCAGCTGGGCCTAGGCCCGGTCACCGCTGTGTGCGCCACCATCATCACCTGTACGCTGCTGGGCGTAGTGATCGAAAAGATCGCCTATACCCCTCTGCGGAACGCCCCCCGGATCTCGTTGCTGATCACCGCCATTGGCGTCTCCTTCTTTTTGGAGTACACCGCAGAGCTGATCATGGGCTCCGGTGCCAAGGTGATCCCGGCCTACTATACCAACCAGACCTTCCGGCTGGGCAAGGTGCCCCTGGGCCTTACCTCCATCATCACCCTGGCGGTGACGGTGCTGTCTATGCTGGTGCTCACTTTCCTGGTGCAAAAGACCAAGCTGGGCAAGGCCATGCGGGCGGTGTCGGAGGATATGGACGCCGCCCGTCTCATGGGCATCAACGTCAACAGCACCATCTCCTTTACCTTTGCCGTGGGCTCTGCCCTGGCAGGCATCGGCAGTGTGCTGTACTGCTGCTCTTACCCCCAGGCGACCCCCACCATGGGCTCCATGCTGGGCCTGAAGGCCTTTGTGGCTGCCGTGCTGGGCGGCATCGGTTCCATCCCCGGTGCCATGATCGGCGGCATTGCCATTGGCCTGTGCGAGTGCTTTGTTTCCGCCATCGGTCTTTCCGCCTGGAAGGACGCCGTGACGTTTGCCATTCTGATCATCGTGCTGCTGGTCAAGCCCACGGGCTTCCTTGGCCGCAAGGTGCAGGAAAAGGTGTAAGGAGGGCATGAAGATGAATACCAAATGCAAAACGCTCAAAATGCCCGTGCGCTACCTGATGAATCTGGTGCTGGTGGCTCTGCTGTTCGTGGTGCTGTCCTTCCTCACCAGCAACGTGCTTTCCACCTATCAGAACAAGGTGCTGCTCACCGTGGGCATCAACATCATTCTGGCGGTCTCTCTGAACGTGGCCACCGGCTACCTGGGGCAGCTGCCTCTGGGCCACGCCGGGTTCATGGCAGTGGGTGCCTACGCCTGCGCTTTGTTCACCAAATCCTCGGGCCTGCCCAAGGGCGTGGCTTTTGCCATCGGTCTGGTGCTGGCCTGGGTGGTGGCCGGGCTGTTCGGGGTGCTCATCGGCATCCCGGCCCTGCGGCTCACCGGTGACTATCTGGCCATTCTGACCCTGGGCTTTGGCGAGATCATCCGCATCACCTTGAACAATATTGATGACGTGCTGGGCTTCAAGCTGTTCTACGGCTCCAAGGGCCTGAAGAACATCCCCAAATACTCCAACTTTGCCAACGTGTTCCTGTGCGTGGTCATCACCTGCTTTTTGATCCACACTATGATGAAGAGCCGCCACGGCCGGGCCGTGCTGGCTATCCGGGACAACGAGATCGCCGCCGAGAGCTGCGGCATCCAGACCACCTACTACAAGGTCATGGCCTTTGCCTTTTCTGCAGCCTTTGCAGGCATGGCCGGCGGCCTGTATGCCTGCTACATCGGCGTACTGAACCCCTCCACCTTCGGCTTCATGAAGTCCATCGAGATCCTGGTCATGGTGGTCCTGGGCGGCATGGGCTCCATGCTGGGCTCCATCCTGTCGGCTACGGTGCTGACCATCCTGCCGGAGGCCACCCGCAGCTTCGACAGCTACCGCATGGTCATCTACTCGCTGGTGCTGATCCTGATGATGATCTTCCGCCCCGGCGGACTGCTGGGCAGCTACGACTTCTCCATGAGCCGCGTTGTGGAAAAGATCATGAACGGCGAACTGTTCAAGAAGAACAAGGAAAAGGAGGGTGCTGACCATGAGTGAGTTCCAGACCAAGTTAAACAGTGTGCCCTCCGGCGGCTTCCTGACCGACCGCGATAAGGACAAAAAGCCCATTCTGGACGTGCGGGAACTGGGCATCGACTTCGGCGGCCTGACCGCCGTGGACGGCTTCAACCTGATGATCGGCCGCAACGAGATCACCGGTCTGATCGGCCCCAACGGTGCCGGTAAGACCACGGTGTTCAACCTGCTCACCAACGTTTACCAGCCCACCCGCGGCTCCATCCTGATCGACGGCATGCCTACGGCGGGCAAAAAGACCTATCAGGTCAACCGCATGGGTGTGGCCCGTACTTTCCAGAACATCCGTCTGTTCAAGGAATTGAGCGTCATCGACAACATCAAGGTGGGCCTGCACGAGTCTATGAAGTACAACCTGCCCTCTGCACTGATCCGCCTGCCCAACTACTGGAAGGAAGAGAAAAAGTGCACCGAGCGTGCCTTTGAGCTGCTGGATATCTTCCACATGGCAGATCTGGCCGATGTGCCCGCCGGCAGCCTGCCCTACGGTGCTCAGCGCCGTCTGGAGATCATGCGTGCCCTGGCCACCAGCCCGAAGCTGCTGCTGCTGGACGAGCCTGCTGCCGGCATGAACCCCTCGGAGACTGCGGAGCTCACCGAGACCATCCGCCGCATCCGCGACGAGTTCAACATTGCCGTGCTGCTCATCGAGCACGACATGAGCCTGGTCATGGGCATCTGCGAGGGCATCGCGGTGCTGAACTTCGGCCGCATCATTGCCAAGGGCACCCCGGACGAGATCCGCAACAACCCCCAGGTCATCGAAGCCTACCTGGGCAAGAAGGAGGGCTGAGCGATGGCAGATACTATCCTGAAGGTCGATAACATCAACGTGTATTACGGCAATATCCACGCCGTGAAGGGCGTTTCCTTTACGGTGAACGAGGGCGAGATCGTGACCCTGATCGGTGCCAACGGTGCCGGTAAGTCCACCACCCTGAAAACCGTTTCCGGCCTTTTGAAGCCCCGCAGCGGCGATGTGCTTTACAAGGGTAAAAGCATCAAGGGCGTGCGCGCCCACAAGATCGTGGAAGCCGGTCTGGCACAGGTGCCGGAAGGCCGCCATGTGTTTTTGCACATGACGGTGGAGGAAAATCTGGACATGGGGGCCTACACCCAGCCTGCCTCCACCATTGCCCCCAACAAGGAAAAGGTGTTTGAGCTGTTCCCCCGCCTGAAGGAGCGCCGCAAGCAGCTGGCCGGCACCATGTCCGGCGGCGAACAGCAGATGCTGGCCATGGGCCGTGCGCTCATGAGCAACGCTTCCATGCTGATGCTGGACGAGCCCTCCATGGGCCTGTCGCCCCTGCTGGTGCAGGAGATCTTTGACATCATCCGCAACATCCACAAGGAGGGCATGACCATCCTGCTGGTGGAGCAGAACGCACAGATGGCCCTTTCCGTGGCCGACCGCGCCTATGTTCTGGAGACCGGCCGCGTGGTCATGGAGGGCACCGGTGCCGAGCTGCTGACCAACGAGCGGGTGCGCAGCGCGTACCTGGGCGGCTGAGCCTTTTTCAAGACATGACGCGATGCGGGAGCCGCTGCACAAAACAAGGTGCAGCGGCTCCTGTTTTTTCGGGCATGCACTTTACTTTCGTAAAAGAATGTGCGATAATTTAACCAGTGTTTTTTGGTTTCTGGAACCGCCGCCTGTTGGGAAAGCAGGTGAGCTGACAACACAAAGAGGGGTACTATCTATGAGCAAGATCATCATCCCGGAAAACTACACGCCCGCGCTGAACCTGTACGACACCCAGCGCGCCATCGGCACGGTGAAGCGGCTGTTTGCCGACACCCTGTGTGCCACGCTGAACCTGTACCGCGTGTCTGCGCCGCTGTTCCTGGAGGCCTCCACCGGCCTGAACGACGACCTGAACGGCGTGGAGCGCAAGGTCACCTTTGACATCAAGGACAGCGGCACCGAAGCACAGGTGGTGCAGTCGCTGGCCAAGTGGAAACGCAAGGCCCTGAAGGACTACGGCTTCCGTGTGGGCAAGGGCCTGTACTGCGACATGAACGCCATCCGCCGTGATGAGGAACTGGACAACCTCCACTCCGTGTATGTGGACCAGTGGGACTGGGAAAAGGTCATCCGGGAGGAGGACCGCAATGAGGCCTACCTGAAGAGCGTGGTGCGCTCCATCGTGTCGGCCGTCTGCGCCACGGAGATGAACCTGCACGCCATGTTCCCGCAGCTGCAGGACCTGCCCCTGCACACCCCCAACGTGATCTTCATCACCACCCAGGAGCTGGAGGACAAGTACCCGGACCTGACCCCGAAGGAGCGCGAGAATGCCTTCGTGAAGGAGAACGGCACCACCTTCCTGATGAAGATCGGTGCCCCGCTGAAGAGCGGCAAGCCCCACGACGGCCGCGCTCCGGACTACGACGACTGGGATCTGAACGGCGACCTGCTGTTCTGGAACGATCCGCTGCAGTGCAGCTATGAGCTGAGCAGCATGGGCATCCGCGTGAGCCCAGAAAGCATGGACAAGCAGCTGACCATGGCCGGCTGTGACGACCGCCGCGCCCTGCCCTTCCACAAGGCCGTGCTGAACGGCGAGCTGCCCTACTCCATCGGCGGCGGCATCGGCCAGAGCCGCCTGTGCATGCTGCTGCTGGGCAGTGTGCACATCGGTGAAGTGCAGGCCAGCGTGTGGGACGAAGCCACCCGCGAAGCCTGTGCCAAGGCCGGTATCCCCCTGCTGTGATCGCCTGTAGATAAAAGCAAAGGGCCTTGCAGGCCCAGCAACAACAAGAGCCGCTGCACCTTGTGTGCAGCGGCTCTTGTGGTTATTTAGAAGTCATGCGGCCGTAGTGGCTCTTTTCGTCGTCGTCCTTTTCCGGTTCCGGTTTTTCGGCCGGGGTCAGGCGCACTTCGGTCACGCGGCGCTTGGCCGTGCGGGTGACCACGCCGTCGTAGCCGCCCAGTGTAAAGCGGTCGCCCACCTTAGGCAGGTGGCAGGTCTTTTCCTGCACCAGGCCGTTGACCGTGTTGGAGTCGATGTCCTCGTCCTCCGGCAGACCCAGCATCTCGTACAGGTCGTCCACGCTGGCGCTGCCCAGCACGATCCAGCTGCCGTCGGACTGCTTGTGAAAGTCCTCGGTCTCCTCGTCGTGCTCATCCCAGATCTCGCCCACCAGCTCTTCCAGAATATCCTCCAGCGTGATGATGCCCTCGGTACCGCCGTACTCATCCACCACCACGGCCAGATGATGGTGCTGCTCCCGCAGAGTGCGCAGCAGCTGGGAGATCTGGGTAGAACCGGTGGTGTACAGGGTGGGCTTGACCAGCTCTTCCAGCGAGGTCTCCTTTTTCAGGCGTGCCAGATAAAAGTCCTTTTCGTGCACCACGCCGATGATGTTGTCAATGGTGTCGTGGTACACCGGCAGGCGGGAATAGCCCGATTCGGCAAAGGTCTGTGCCACCTCATCCAGCGAGGTGTTGTCCTCCACAGCCACCACGTCCACGCGGGGGGTCAGGATCTCCTCCACCTCCACGTCATCGAATTCGATGGCGCTGCGGATCAGTTCGCTTTCCCGGTCAGTGAGTTCACCGTCGTTTTCGGCTTCACTCACCATGGTCATCAGCTCGCCCTCGGTGATGGTGTCCTCCTCACTGCTGTGGACAAAATGGCCCAGCAGTTTTTTCCACTGGGTGAACAGCCAGTTCAAAGGGGTGAACAGCACTATCAGCAGGCTCAGCACCGGGGACACGGCCGTGGCCACGGTCTCCGGCATCTCCTTGGCCAGGCTCTTGGGGGTCACCTCGCCAAAGATCAGCACCACCACTGTCAGCACCAGGGTGGACATGGTGGCACCACGCTCCTGGCCCAGCCAATGGGTAAAAAGGATGGTGCCGATAGAGGCGGCGCCGATGTTCACGATGTTGTTGCCGATGAGGATGGTGGAAAGCAGCTTGTCGTATTTTTCCGACAAGGCCAGCACCCGGGCGGCAGAGCCGTCGCCGTCCTCGGCACGGCTTTTCAGGCGGATCTGATTCAGGGAAGAAAAAGCGGTCTCGGAGGCGGAGAAAAAGGCGGAAAAGGCCACCAGGATCACCAGCGCTACAATGAGCGTCATACTGCCATCGTCCATAAAAAGGAAAATCACACTCAACTTTCAAAAATAATGATACAAAAATGTGCTCTCCATCGTGGCTGTTCCGCGATGAAAAGCACATCAATGTTATTTGTTATAATACCATATTCTGTACGGTGGTGCAAGCATTCTGCCCGCAGACTGTGTACAAAACAGGGAAAATCCGCGTTTGCGGGGCAATGAAGTCCCCAGTGGGGACTTTAAGCGGCAGAGCGGTCTCGCGCAAGCGAGATGGAGGGGCCTCGCCCCGACAAGTTCTCAACGGAGCACCAGTGCACTGCCGTCGTAGTCCACGGTCAGGGTGTTGCCCTCGGCATAGCTGCCCTGAATGATGGCCTTGGCGATCAGGGTCTCCACACGGCTCTGGATGAACCGCTTGATGGGACGTGCACCGTAGACGCTGTCGTAGGCAGAGTCGATGATGAAGTCCTTGGCGGCGGTGGTGACCTCCAGCTTGAGGTGCTTGCCCTCGTCCATGCGCTTGCGCAGGTCGTTCAGCTGCAGATCCACGATCTTGCGCATCTCGTCCTTGGTCAGGCTCTTGTAGTACACGATCTCGTCCAGACGGTTCAGGAACTCGGGGCGGAACTTGCTCTTCAACAGCAGGTCGATCTGCTTGCGGGCCTCGTCGCTCAGCTCATTGGAGCCCTGTGCGCGGCGCTGCTCCAGATCGTTCAGGATGATGTCGCTGCCCAGGTTGGAAGTCAGGATGATCACCGTGTTCTTGAAGTCCACGGTGCGGCCCTGACTGTCGGTGATGCGGCCGTCGTCCAGCACCTGCAGCAGGATGTTGAACACGTCGGGGTGGGCCTTTTCCACCTCATCGAACAGCACCACGCTGTAGGGCTTGCGGCGCACAGCCTCGGTCAGCTGGCCGCCCTCTTCATAACCGACATATCCCGGAGGCGCACCGATCAGACGGCTGACGCTGAACTTCTCCATATATTCGGTCATGTCGATGCGCACCATGTTGCGCTCATCGTCAAACAGAGCCTGTGCCAGCGCCTTGGCCAGTTCGGTCTTGCCGACACCGGTGGGGCCCAGGAACAGGAAGCTGCCGATGGGGCGGTTGGGGTTGGCAATGCCGGCGCGGCTGCGCAGGATGGCTTCGCTGACCTTGGTCACGGCCTCGTCCTGGCCAATGACCCGCTGGTGCAGCACGTCATCCAGATGCAGCAGCTTCTCGCGTTCGCCCTCCACCAGCTTCTCCACAGGGATGCCGGTCCAGCGGGCCACGATGCGGGCGATCTCCTCGTCGGTCACGCGGTCACGCAGCAGGCTGTCCTCTTTCTTGGCAGCGGCGATCTTTTCTTCCTCTTCCAGCTGTTTCTGCAGCTGGGGCAGCTTGCCGTACTTCAGCTCGGCGGCCTTGTTCAGGTCGTACTCCCGCTGGGCCTTCTCGATGTCGGCGTTGGTCTGCTCGATCTGCTCCCGCAGGGTCTGCACCTTGCCGATGGCGTTCTTCTCGTTTTCCCACTTTGCCTTCATGCTGCGGAACTTGTCCTGCAGTTCGGCCAGCTCTTTTTCCAGATCCTTCAGGCGGCTCTGGCTCAAAGCGTCGGTCTCCTTTTTCAGGCTGACCTGCTCGATCTGCAGCTGGGTGATGCGGTGGGCCAGATCATCCATCTCGCTGGGCATGCTGTCCATCTCGGTCTTGATCATGGCGCAGGCCTCATCCACCAGGTCGATGGCCTTATCCGGCAGGAAACGGTCGGTGATGTAGCGGTCCGACAGGGTGGCAGCGGCGATCAGGGCGCTGTCGTTGATCTTCACGCCGTGGAACACCTCGTACCGCTCCTTCAGGCCGCGCAGGATGGAAATGGTGTCCTCCACGGTGGGCTCATCCACCTGCACCGGCTGGAACCGGCGTTCCAGAGCGGGGTCTTTCTCGATATACTGGCGGTACTCGTCCAGGGTGGTTGCACCGATGCAGTGCAGCTCGCCCCGGGCCAGCATGGGCTTGAGCAGGTTGCCGGCATCCATGGCACCGTCGGTCTTGCCGGCGCCCACGATGGTGTGCAGCTCATCAATGAAGAGGAGGATCTTGCCCTCGCTCTTCTTGACCTCGTTCAGCACGCTCTTCAGGCGTTCCTCGAACTCGCCGCGGTACTTGGCACCGGCCACCAGAGCGCCCATGTCCAGGCTGAACACGATGCGGTCCTTCAGGTTTTCGGGCACGTCACCGCGCACGATCCGCTGGGCAAGGCCCTCGGCGATGGCAGTCTTGCCGACGCCGGGCTCACCGATCAGGCAGGGGTTGTTCTTGGTCTTACGGGACAGGATGCGGATCACGTTGCGGATCTCCTGATCACGGCCGATGACCGGGTCCAGCTTCTGCTTGCGGGCCAGATCCACCAGATCCTGACCGTATTTCTGCAGGGCGTTGTAGGTGTCCTCGGGGTTGTCCGTGGTCACGCGCTGGTTGCCGCGCACGGCGGTAAGCTGCTGCAGAAACTTGTCCTTGGCGATGCCAAAGGCACGGAACAGCTCGGTGGTGTTCTGGGTAGGCTCATCCAGCAGGCCGAGGAACACATGCTCCACGCTGACGTACTCGTCCTTCATGGCCTTGGCTTCACGGGCGGCGGCGCTCAGGACCTTGTCGGTGGCCTGCGAGATATAGACCTTGTCCGGGTCGCGGCCGGAGCCGGACACCCGGGGCAGGGCCGACAGCTTTTCGGCAACGGCAGCGGCAAAGCTGCCGGGATCCACGTTCAGCTTCTGGAGCAGCTGCGGGATCAGGCCCTGCTCCTGCGAAGCAAGGGCGTGCAGCAGATGTTCAGGCTCCAGAGCGTTGTGCTGGTACTCCACAGCCAGCTGCTGGGCTGCCTGCAGAGCTTCCAGAGTTTTCTGAGTATATTGATTGGTATTCATAAAGTCAAGCCTCCATTCATACCGGAAGGTTGTAATTTAGCGGACGGACATGCGCTCTGCTAACAACTCCACACCAAGGGGCGGCAGAACCGGAAGCAGAGGCTTCTAAGAAGCTGTTTCATGATTTTGTGCACCTCCTGTCGGACTGGTCTATTTGTTTTTAGCACTCTATCTGTTCGACTGCTAAGAATATACTCCGAAGCAATCGCAATGTCAAGAGGAAAATCCTGCCAGAAACACAATTCACAAAAAGTTTGCAATTGGCCTGCCGCACCGCATAAAAAAGGCCCGCTCCCGGCAAACAGCCGGGAACGGGTCGGTGTGGGTCAGATCAATGGGGGTCAGCCGGGGTAGCGCTGCACCTGCAGCAGCTCTTCGGCACGCTTTACCTGCTCCGGGGTGGGCGGCACAGCGTCGGGCAGCGGATAGGGGATGCCCAGCTTCTGCCACTTGAACAGGCCCAGCGTGTGGTAGGGCAGTACCTCCACCCGCTGCACGGTGTTCAGGCTGCGGATGAAGTCGGCCGTTCTGCGCAGGCCGTCCTCGTCATCGGTCAGGCCAGGCACCAGCACATGGCGGATCCACAGCGGCACCCCCAGGTCGGAGACGTGCCGGGCCATGGCCAGGATGTTGGCGTTGTCCTTGCCGGTGAGCCGGCGGTGGCGCTCCGGGTCGATCTCCTTTAAATCAAGGATGACCAGGCTGGTGGAGGCCATCAGGCGGTCAAAGTCGGCCAGGTAGGCCGGGTCCTCCGGCCGGAAGGGCTGCCCGGCGGTGTCCAGTGCCATGTGCACGCCCTTGGAACGGGCCAGCTCAAAGAAAGCGGTCAGGAAGTCCATCTGGCGCAGCGGCTCGCCGCCGCTGACCGTGATGCCGCCCTTTTTGCCCCAGTAGTTGCGGTAGCGCCACACCCGCTGGAACAGAGCATCCACGGTCCATTCGGTGCCGCCTTCGGCCCATGTTTCCGGGTTGTGGCAGTATTTGCACCGCAGCGCGCACCCTTGCAGGAATACCACAAAGCGCACGCCGGGGCCGTCCACTGAGCCGAAGCTCTCCAGCGAGTGGACATAGCCGACCGGATTACAGGACGGCATGGCAGGTGCGGGAGATGACATCCATCTGCTGCTCGCGGGTCAGGTCGATGAACTTGACGGCGTAGCCGGACACGCGGATGGTGAAGTTTGCGTACTCTTCCTTTTCGGGGTGCTCCATGGCGTCCAGCAGCTTCTCCTTGCCAAAGACGTTCACGTTCAGGTGGTGTGCGCCCTGATCAAAGTAGCCGTCCAGTACCTGCACCAGATTCTCCACGCGCTCGCCCTCGCTGTGACCCAGTGCCTCGGGGTTGATGGTCTGGGTGTTGGAGATGCCGTCCAGTGCCCAGTGGTAGGGCAGCTTGGCCACCGAGTTCAGGGAGGCCAGCAGGCCGTTCTGCTCCGCGCCGTAGCTGGGGTTTGCACCCGGAGCAAACGGAGTGAAGGCGGCGCGGCCGTCGGGCAGGGCACCGGTGTACTTGCCGTATACCACGTTGGAGGTGATGGTCAGGATGGAGGTGGTGGCCTCGGAGTTGCGGTAGGTGTGGCGCTTCTTGATCATCTCCAGGAAGGTCTTGAGCAGCCACACGCCGATCTCGTCGGCGCGGTCATCGTCGTTGCCGTACTTGGGAAAGTCGCCCTCCACCTCAAAGCCGGTGGCCAGACCGGTGTCATCCCGCACCACCCTGACCTTGGCGTACTTGATGGCGCTCAGGGAGTCGATGACGTGGGAGAAACCTGCAATGCCGGTGGCAAAGGTGCGGCGCACATCGGTGTCGATGAGGGCCATCTCGGCTTCCTCATAATAGTATTTGTCGTGCATGTACTGGATGAGGTTCAGCACGTTGACGTACAGGCCGGCCAGCCAGTCCAGCATCTTGACGTACTTGGGCAGTACTTCGTCGTAGTTCAGGTACTCGCCGGTGATGGGCGCATAGTTGGGGCCGCACTGCTCGTGGCTCTTCTCGTCCACGCCGCCGTTGATGGCGTACAGCAGGCACTTGGCCAGGTTGGCGCGGGCACCGAAGAACTGCATCTCCTTGCCGGTCTGGGTGGCAGACACGCAGCAGCAGATGGAGTAGTCATCGCCCCACACGGGCTTCATCACGTCGTCGTTCTCGTACTGGACCGAACTGGTGTTGATGGACACCTTGGAGGCGTACTTCTTGAAGGCTTCCGGCAGGGCGGAAGAGTACAGCACGGTCAGGTTCGGCTCCGGGGCGGGGCCCATGTTCTCCAGCGTGTGCAGGAAGCGGTAGCAGTTCTTGGTGACCATGCTGCGGCCGTCCATGCCGATGCCGCCCACTTCCAGGGTCGCCCACACGGGGTCGCCGGAGAACAGCTGGTTGTAGCTGGGGATGCGGGCGAACTTGACCATGCGGAACTTCATGACCATGTGGTCGATGAGCTCCTGGGCCTGGCTCTCGGTCAGGGTGCCGTTGTCCAGATCGCGCTGGATGTAGATGTCCAGGAAGGTGGAGATGCGGCCCACGCTCATGGCCGCGCCGTTCTGGGTCTTGATGGCGGCAAGATACCCGAAGTACAGCCACTGGCAGGCTTCCTTGGCGTTCTTTGCGGGCTGGGAGATGTCGCAGCCGTAGGCCTCGGCCATCTTCTTCATGCCCTTCAGGGCGTTGATCTGCCGGGCGATCTCCTCCCGCAGGCGGATGACGTCATCGGTCATGGTGCCGTCGCCGCAGTTGGCAAAGTCCTCCTGCTTGAACTGGATCAGGGCGTCGATGCCGTACAGGGCCACCCGGCGGTAGTCGCCCACGATGCGGCCGCGGCCGTAGGTGTCGGGCAGGCCGGTGATGATGTGGGTGTGGCGGGCGGCCTTCATCTCGGGTGTGTAGGCGTCGAACACGGCCTGGTTGTGGGTGCGGGTGTAGTCGGTAAAGATCTTGTGCAGCTCCTCGCTGGGCTGGTAGCCGTAGGTGGTGCAGGCCTGCTCGGCCATCTTGATGCCGCCGTAGGGCATGAAAGCACGCTTGAGGGGCTTGTCGGTCTGCAGGCCGACGATCTGCTCCAGATCCTTCAGGTTTTCGTCAATGTAGCCGGGGCCGTAGGCGGTCAGGCCGCTGACGACCTCGGTCTCCATGTCCAGCACGCCGCCCTTGGCGCGCTCGGCCTTCTGCAGCTTCTGCAGGGCACCCCACAGCTTGTCGGTCGCCTCGGTGGGGCCGGCCAGAAAGCTCTCGTCGCCGTCGTACGGGGTGTAGTTCTTCTGGATGAAGTCGCGCACATTGACTTCCTCTTTCCAGATGCGGCCCTCAAAGCCTTCCCACTGTTCAAAATTGATCATTGGAACCTCCTTGCTCC
>OLWJ01000459.1_pt1 | contig 14883 bp, 16 predicted proteins | sample 1674291 | NCBI WGS metagenome assembly OLWJ01 (sample SAMEA103958159, study PRJEB25191) | human gut metagenome | biome: human-associated habitat [ENVO:00009003]; feature: intestine environment [ENVO:2100002]; material: feces | place: Germany | collected 2013/2015
CCATCCGCGTGAACGTCCCGGCGGGCATCGACGACGAACAGTCCTTCCGCGTCCGCGACGAGGGCAACGCAGGTTCCAACGGCGGCCCGAACGGCGATCTGCTCGTCACCGTCCATGTCCGCAACCATTCGATCTTCACGCGCGACGGCGCGAACGTCCATTGCCAGATGCCGATTTCCTTCACGCAGGCGGCGCTCGGCGCAACGATCGAGGTCCCGACGCTCGACGGCAAGGTGCGCTACACCATCCCCGAGGGCACGCAGACCGGTACCGTCTTCCGTCTGCGCGGCAAGGGCATCCCCTACGTCGGCTATAAGACCCGCGGCGACCAGTTCGTCACCGTCGTCGTCGAGACGCCGACGAAGCTGACCAAGGAGCAGAAGGAGCTGCTGCGCAAGCTCGAAGACGCAACCGGCGAGGCCTCGCAGCCCAAGCGCAAGAGCTTTTTCGACAAACTGAAGGGCGAATAACATCCCAGATCAAAACGCAGCCATCCATGCTGGATGGCTGCGTTTTTGTGTTGCAGGGACAGACGCCCTGCCCGCTCTTCCGGTTTATGCCGCACCTCTTGTAGGGGCGGACGACCCTGTCCGCCCGCTTCTTTGATCTAGTACCGCACTTCCGGCCATGATTGTAGGGGCCGATGCCGAGCGCAGCTGTTCGCGACGAAGGAGCGTTACAGATGCGGCCTGCCCCTCGCGGGTACTCATCGGCCCTCTTATGCAACCCCATTTCCTTTTCTCTGCCAGAAAAGGAAATGGGGTCGCCCGCCAAAGGAAAAGAGGGCTGTGCGAAACCGGAAGTACATCCCGTGCCGGCATCGCGTCAGAAGAAGGCTGCTCCGTTCCGCTTCCGCCGGGGCGGTGAAAGTTCCACATCCGCAGCCTCCTTCCTCCTTCCCAAATTGTGACCGTTCACTGGGTCACAATTTGGTTTTAGAGGATTCCACCGCGCCGCGCGCTATCTTGATGATGGCGGACATTTGGCTTTTTACGGATACGCTTTGCAAGGACGGACAGGGCCGTCCGCCCCTACAACGCAAAAAGAGCACCCCGTCCGGTGGATCGGACGGGGGGCCTCTTTTTATTGTTCTGCTTTTTGTTTCTGAAGCTGCTTCTGGAGCCAATCCTTGCCATCGACGAAGCGGGCGACGATGAAAGAGACGACGTAGTCGCCGGCGGAGTTGACCATCGTTGCGGGCGGATCGACCAGATTGCCGAGCGCCAGCGCGATCGGGAATGCGACCGCCAGATGATCTGGGAAGAAGATCGAGCAGAGCACGAGTTCACCCGTGCCGCCGCCGCCGGGAATGCCGCTCATCGCCACCGACGAGAACACCGCCACCACAATCGCCAGCAGCGCGCGGCCCGTGGTGAAGTCCTGGCCGAACATGCCGAACAGGAACGCGACCTTGATGATGGCCGACATGGCCGAGCCATCCATGTGCATCGTCGCGCCCAGCGGGACGACGATGTTCGAGACGTCCTTGGGAATGCCCGTCTCCTCCGCGACCTCCATGTTCGTCGGGATCGTCGCGACCGAGGAGCACGTGCCGAAGCTCATCGCCGCCGGGCGGAACAGCTTCGAGAACATGACCTTCGCCGCGCCCTTGCCGCCGCCGAAGCGCGCGTAGAGCGGGAAGAAAATGAACATGTAGACAAAGCTCAGGATGTAGTAGATCGCGAGCGTCCGGCCATAGTCGCCGATGAGATCGGAGCCGTGGTAGGCGATCAGGTAGGCAAAGAAACCGAAGAAGCCGATCGGCGCGTAGTAGGTGATAATTTTGAACGTCTTCATGATGCAGTTCGTGACGTCCTCGAGCAGCTTCGCCGTTCTGGTCTCCGAGCCGCCCGCCATCTGCACGCCGAAGCCGAAGAGCACCGCCGCCACGATCAGCGGCAGGATGGCCCGGCGGCTGAACAGCTCCGTGAAGTCGGGCTTCGTGAAGAAGTTGACGATCATGTCGGCGACGCCGAGCGTACCGCCGACCTCCCCTTCGATCATCGCGTATTCGCCCGTAACCGGCGGGATGATCAAAACGGTCACATACATGATGACTGCCGCAATGGCCGCCGTGGCCAGGAACGTCGCGATCGTGACGCCCATGATCTTGCCCGCGCGCTTGGCGCTCTGCATGTTCGCGATGGCCGACGAGATCGAGCAGAACACCGTCGGGACAGCGATACAGAACATCAGGTTCAGGAACACCGTACCGAGCGGTTCGAGCACGGTCGCGCCCTTGACGAGGATCTCGCCGGAGGCGTCCTTTGTGGCGGGCCAGATCGCGCCGACGATGCAGCCGGCCACGATGCCGATCAGCATGCAGATCAGAAATCCGTAGTTTTTCAGAAAGCTCCCTTTTTTCATGGTTTCTCCTCCCAATGCTTAGTCCGTAATATCCTCAATCACGACCGGCTGCAGAAACTCGTCTGCCAGCTCGCCGCAGTATACGATCAAGGCCGCGCCCGTCAGATACAGGTTTTCCACGCGCCCGGCCTCCATTTCTACCTCCACGTCGAGGTCTCCGCCCGCCGTCTGAACCTGAACATTCGCGCCGTCCATGCGTCCGGACGCCGTCAGCACCGCAGCAAGCGATCCCGCCCCTGTGCCGCAGGCCAGCGTGAAATCCTCCACGCCGCGCTCATAGGTCAGCTGCCGCAGATGCTGCGGTCCCGTGACCTGATAGAAGTTGACGTTCGCACCCTTCGGCAGCGCCGGATGATACCGGAGCTTCCGCCCGAGCATCCGCAGCGCACCAAGCGCTTCCTCGTCGTCGATCCGCAGCAGCAGATCTGGGATCTCCACCGTCAGATGCGGGATGCCAGGGTTGCCCAGCTCGGCGTAGCCGCAGCGATACGTCTCGCCGTCGAGGGTCAAGACTCGTTCCGTCTCCAAAACCGTCGGCGTATTGAGCCGGATGCGGAACCGGTCGCGGCTCTGCCGCCAGCCGGTGACGAGGCCCGCCGTCGTTTCCACGCGGACGGTGTCGTCCGCATAGCCGCGCTCGCAGGCGTAGCGGCAGACGCAGCGCGCGCCGTTGCCGCACATCTCGCCAAGCGAGCCGTCGGAATTATAAAACCGCATCGCCACGTCCGCGCCGGCCGCCGATCGCTGCAGGACCATCACGCCGTCCGCGCCCACACCCGTGTGCCGGTCGCAGAGTCGGTATACCAGCCCCGGAAGATCCTCCGGCGCAATGCCGAGCGGCTGCTCCACCGCGTCCAGCACAACAAAGTCGTTGCCCACGCCGTGCATCTTGGTAAATCGCATCTCGCACCTCCGTCGGCCGGACTTCGCCGTGCCGCTCGTTTCTATATTGTATTATATCGCCCAGAGGACGAAAGTAAATGCAATTTCCTGCTGAAAACCTTGCAAAAAATGCTCTGTGAGACACATTTGACATTCCGCGCCGAAACCGCTACAATACTACTGTACCATCTCGAACTTTATTCACACGGAAAAAGGAGTATTCCACATGCAAACGTGTTATAACTGCGGCAAGCAGGTGGACGACAATGTCCTGATCTGTCCGGACTGCGGTGCGCTCGTCCGCCGCTATGGCAAGCCCGCGCCGCAGCAGGAAGAGCCGGTTGCCGATTTGACCTATGCGCCGGAGACGGCGGAGGCCCGCCCTGCGAAGCCAAAGCGCTTCCAGACCGGGGCGAAGGTCTGGCTCATCCTCTGCATCATCGCCGCCGCGTTCCAGACCCTCAGCTTCTTCAACCTGTTCTACCTCTACGGCAACCAGGACGTTTTCAGCGCCGTCTTCGCCGCGTATCCGGAGCTGTCGCCCATGCGCGACCTGCTGGACATGATGATGCAGAGCGTTTCGGTCTACCTCTGGTTCTACATTTTAGAGGCGTCGCTCCTGCTGCTCAAATGCGCAGGACTCATCTGGTTCGCGGCCAGCGCACGGCGGACGGCCTTCCTCGCGACGGCCATCGTTGCGGGTCTGCTCTGCATCCTGACGTTCGTCACGGCGGGTCTCGTGCAGGCGCTGCTGAACGCGGCGGGCATGATCATTCTCTACCTCCTGCTGCGCAAGCAGTGGCACACGCTGCGAAAATAACCACAAATACAAAGATCCCTGCCTCGCAAGAGCGGCAGGGATCTTGTTTTGACTTTTTTACGGTTCCAGCACGGCGGCAAGCTGGTCATCGGTGAAGGTGTAGATGCTTCCGTCCTCATATTCGATGGACAGCGCAGTCAGATGCACCGAAACCGGCTCGCGTCCGTCGCCGCCCCAGAGCGTTTCCGTCTCCTCCGCGCCGCCGCCATGCGCAAACAGCCCGCTGGCCACGCGCTCGCAGATCTCCGCGCCCGTGGACTCCAGACTGATCACCGTGCCCTCGGCGTCGTAGAACGTCACGCCGTAATAGACGTAATGGATGGTCTGCTCTGATTCGTTGACAAAGCTGAAATGCAGTTCCGCGCCGCCTGCTTCGAGCGGCTTGACCTCCAGCCGGGTCACGCGGAGGCGGCTCCTCGCGTCGTCGATCGCCACCTGGAGCCGCGCCGCGGCCTCCATCGTGTCAAAGGCTTCCCGCGCCTCGACCAGCACGCGATGATTTGTGACTGCCGCCGCCTCGCTCTCGCTCAGGGCGTTGTAGGCGTCTTCGGCCTCGCGGATGCGATCCTCGCTCGAGAGCGTAACCTCTCCGATGTCCGTAATCAGGTCGTTCACATGCTGCACGCGCAGCGCAGAAAACTGCTCCTCATCGCGCACGAGCACATCCCGGTTCGCCACCTGCGACTGGATTGCGCCGCTGAACCCATCATAGAGTTCGCGCGCCGCGCGGATGGCCTCGCCGCTGTCCAGCGTCACGTCGCCGATGGCGTTGATGGCGTCGGTCGTGGCCTGAATGGCCAGCGCGTCAAAGGTCTGCTCCGCAGCGGAGAGCGTCTCCCGGTTCGTCACCTGTTCCCGCGCCTCCTCCGGCACGGCGTCATAGGCCGCGCGGGCGGCACGGATGGCGTCGCCGCTGTCCAGCGTGACGCTGCCAATCGCGTCGATTGCGTTCTCGGCCTCCTGCACACAGGCTTCGGCCTCGGCCTGCTCCTCCAATACCGTCTCATATTCGGTCTGAGCCTCTTCGAGCACGGTCAGATTCGGCAGCTTGTCCCGCTGTTTATCGTTCAGCGCCTCGACGGCAGCCTCCGCCGCTTCGATCTGCGCGCCGCTCTCTGCGGTCACGTTGCCGATCGCGTCGATCGCCTCCTCCGCCTGCCGGACCTTGCCGCAGGCGCAGAGCGTCAGAAGCAGCGCCGCCAGAATGGCCAGTGCCACTGTACGTTTCATGGTCCAATTCCCCCAATGTGTGATGGCCGCGATTCGGCCAATTTTTCAAGCATATCCTAGCATAAGCGCCTTGAAAATGCAAGCCTTCCAGAGTGGATTTTCGAGTGGATTTTCGAACCGGGCGGCCTGCGCGGTTGACCCATTCGCTTCCCCGTGTTATGATAAATAAAAACAAAACCAAAACAGCGGAAAACAGGAGCAGAGGATATGGAACAGGGCATTTGGACACGGGAATTTCTGATCTCGCCGGAGCTTTGCGGCATGGACGGTCGGCTCGGCGTGCTGGGCGGGCTGACGCTGTTTCAGGCGCTGGCGGCGGAGCACGCCGAGCAGATCGGCGTCGGCTTTGCGGCGATGGCGCGGCGGCGGGAGTTCTGGCTGACCGTCCACTGCCGGATCGAACTTCTGCGCCCCCTCGCCCTGATGGACACCGTGACCGGCGAGACGTGGCCGGAGGCGTGCCGCGCGGAGAGCGTCCGCTGCTTCCGGAGCTACCGTCTCCGGCGCGGCGATGAGGTCTTCGCCGTCGGGCGAACCGAGTGGGCCATCCTCGGCGGCGCGGGCAAGGTCGTCCCGTTCGGGCAGTCCGGCTTCCCGCAGGACTTCCCCTTCCCTGCCATGGCTGCCATGGCCGCCATCGAGCAGAAGCCGCGCCGCTTTGTCGACGATTTCACAGAGCCGGGCGAAGTCTATCCCGTGCGCGCGACGGACATCGACGTCGGGCGGCATGTCAACAACCTCGCTTACGTCCGCGCGACGCTCGGCTGCTGCACCGCCGAGGAGCTGACGCGGGTGCAGACATTTGAAATTCATTACGCTTCTCCCTGCCTCGAGGGCGAAACGCTCCGCCTCAGCCGGTGCGACGACGGCGCGGAAACGCGCCTCGCCGTGAAAAAGGAGAACGGCAAGGCCGCAGCCCTCGCGGCGCTCACGTTCCGGACATGAGCATAAAACTGTATTGGAGACAGGCCACTCTGCCGGACGAAGCAACGCTGGCGCGTCTCTCGCCGCAGCGGCGGGATCGCGTTCTGCGCTGCCACAATTCGGAAACTGCCGCTGGCATCACAGCCGCTGGGCTGCTGCTTGCGGAATATGTCGCGGATGAGAGATCGATCCTCCGCACGCCGGAGGGCAAACCATATCTGCCGGGCGGGCCGGAATTCAGCCTGAGCCACGGCGGGGATCTCGCGGTGCTGCTGATTTCTGACACGCCGTGCGGCGTGGATGTGGAGTGCGCGGACCGAGCGGTATCTGAGCGCATACGCGAGCGGGTATTCCAGCGCATCTTTCAGCGGGAAGAAGCGGACAGCGAGCGGGCGTTCTCGTGGCTCTGGACGCGGAAGGAAGCGGTCATGAAGCTGGACGGACGCGGCCTCGGCCTTGATCCGCGGTGCTTTTCTGTTCTCAGTTCGCGGACACAGCTGGACGGACGCGAGATCGCGCTCGCAACGCAGATCGTGCGCGGCCATTTTATCAGTATTGCATACGATCTCAGCGAAAAAGGCTAGAGAAACAGACGTAAAAAGTTATATAAACAGACAGAAAAACGAAGGAGACGGGATATGACGACCTGTATCAAGTGCGGCAAGGAAATACCGGACGGCGAGCTGTTCTGCGCCGAGTGCGGCCTGAATCCCGGCGCGGCGCCATCGCGCCCGCGTCCGTCTGCGGCGGCGCAGCCGGGCCGGATGCAAACCCCGGTGCGGCGAACAGAATCGCCAAAATCTTCCGAGGAGCAGCCCCAGGAACCCACTGGAAAGCAGCCTGCAAAGCCGGAAAAGAAGGAAAAGCGCCCGGGCCGGGCGCTGACGGTCTGCGCGTGCATCGTCGCCGCGGTCAGCCTCGGTCTTGCGATCTGGCAGTTTTCCGGTCTGGCGCGGCAGCGGCGGGTCATCCGCCTGCGCGAAGATGACCTCGCCGAGCGGGAAAAGCGCCTGACCACGCTGGAAACACAGATCGACGACCTGACAGCGGAGCTCGCCGCCGAAGAGGAGAAGACCGCCGCGCAGACGCAGCAGATTGAAGAACTGTTGACAACTGTAAACAGCGCAGAAAGCTCGGCCAGCCAGTCGCAATACGACCTCTCGGAGCAGCAGAAGGAGCTGGAGAAGGCCACGGACGAGAACGCGGCGCTGGAGAAACAGGTCGCGGCGCTGGAGAAGGAAAACGACCGTCTGCGGGCCGACTATGACACGCTCTATGCAGCAGTTGATGCCCAGAGCAAAAAGCTCCGCTTCATGGACAGCTACGTCGTCTTCATCGAGGACGACGGCACAGGCAACTATCACCGCTATGACTGCGAAAAATTTTCGAAAAAGAATTTCTGGGCCTACAGCCGGAAGCTCGCGGAGCGGCAGGGATATACGCCCTGCGCGCAGTGCTTCGGCAGCTGATCCAAACGGCGGAAAAAGAAAGAGAAGGAACAAACGGATGGACATTTCCGGACTGGTGCATCAGCTGGTGCTGATGTTTTTCGCGATGGGCGTTGGCTTCCTCGGCGGGAAGGCCGGCGTGCTCGGCGAAGATGAAAATAAAATGCTTTCCTCATTGGTGGTCAACATTACAAATCCGCTGCAGATCGTCGCGTCGGTGATGGTCGGGGAGCGGCTGCTGACCAACGGACAGGTCCTGCAGCTCACGGGGGTCAACTTTGCCTGTTATTTCCTGCTGATCGGCCTGGGCTGGCTGCTGGTGCGGGCGATGCGCGCGCCGGAAAAGGACGCGCGGATCTATGTTTTCCTGCTGGTCTTTTCCAATGTGGGCTATCTGGGCTATCCGCTGGCGGAGGCGCTCCTCGGCGCGAGCGCGCGGTTCTGCATCTCGATCTTCGTGCTGGGCTTTCAGATCTTCTGCTGGACCTACGGCGTCTATCTACTCGACGGTTCGAGCAAATTCCGCCTCTCGTGGGACATCCTGCGCCGCCCGTGCGTGATCGCCGCGCTCGTGGCCTATGCGCTCTATTTCAGCGCGCTGCGCGTCCCGGCAATCGTGGGCCAGATGGTCGACTACGTCGGCAACCTGACCAGCCCGATGGCCATGCTGATCATCGGCTCTGCGCTGGCAAAGCTCTCGCTGCGGACGGTCTTCGGCGACTGGCGGGTATATGTGCTCTGCGCGGTGAAGCTGGTGGCCATCCCGCTGGGCCTCTGGGTGCTGCTGCGCGGCGTTCTGACGCATGACCTCATGCTCACCACGCTCATCCTCGCGCGGGCCATGCCCGCCGCCACGAATTCCACGATCCTCTGTTATCGCTACGGGCGCGACGGGTCGCTGGCCTCGGGCTGCGTCTTTTTGTCCACGCTCCTCTCGCTCGTGACCATTCCGCTCGTGCTCACGATGCTCTTCGCCGCATAACGCCGACAGGTTTCTGGCGTAATTCACAATTTCGTTACAACGGCGGCGGCCAGATATGGTAAACTATACATACCGAACTCAAAAGGGAGGCCCTTTTCTCCAATGAATATCCTGTTCTTTTTGACGCCCAAGGCGATGTGCTCCTACGTCGACGCGGATTCCACGCTGCGGCAGGCGATGGAGCGCATGGAAAACTCCGGCTATACCGCGCTGCCCATCCTCGACGCGGAGGGGCACTATAAGGGCGTCATCACCGAGGGCGATCTGCTCTGGGCGTTCAAGCGGCTCTGCGTCATGGACATCCGGCAGACCGAGGAACACTCCATCACCGAGATCGCTGCGCCGCGGCGCGCGGTACAGCCCGTGCGCGCGGACACGCGCGTGGAGGACCTCATCGCCGTCGCCGCCGACCAGAACTTCGTCCCCGTCGTGGACGACAAGGACGATTTCATCGGCATCGTCACCCGCAGCCGCATCCTGAAATACTGCCTGGAACAGTATTTTGTGGCTACAGTCTACTAAACATTCCCAATCTGTGTTTAATTTGGCAGCTTCCGGGGATACTAGCCTCGGAGGTGCAAGAAATGCAACACAACGAAAATTCCAAACCCAACCGTTTTCAACACTTTCTGCGCGAGAAGGGCTACTACATCGTGCTGGCGCTCTGCATCTGCGCGGTCGGCGTGTCGGGCTGGCTGTTCCTGTCCGGCGCGATCGCGGAGAAAAACGCACTGAGCGAGCCTGCGATGTCGGTCGCCACGGAGACGGAGATCCCGTCCCAGCCGGCGAAAACGCCCACACAGCCGTCTGCAAGCAAGCCTGCCGCCGTCACTAAGCCGGCGGAATCCGCGCCCGTCTCGCAGACCGACGAGCAGGTCTACGCGCAGGCGGCGAACGTCCGCGTGTGGCCGGTATCCGGCGAGACGCAGAGCGCGTACAGCATGGAGCAGCTGGCCTTCAACGCCACGACGCGCGACTGGCGCACGCATGACGGCGTCGACCTGACCGCCGCCGAGGGCGCGCCGGTACGGGCCGCAGCAAACGGCACGGTCACGGCGGTCTATGACGACGAGCTGCTCGGCACGACGGTCGTCATCGGGCACGACGACGGCTGCGTCACGTACTATCAGAATCTGGCCGCCACGCCCGTTGTCTCCGCCGGAGACAAGGTCGAGGCCGGGCAGACGATCGGCTCCGTCGGGCGCACAGCGCTGCTCGAGGTCGGACAGGACGCCCACCTGCATTTCGCCGTCCGCAAAAACGGCGCATCCATTGACCCCGAAACCTTTGTGGATTGACACGAAACAGTCCCCTCTCATATGAGAGGGGGCTGTTTTTAGTTTTGTGCTGAGATTTGCTTGTGTTTGTAGGGGCAAAATCGCAGAAACGGGCGGAATGTATCCGGGTTGCGTCCTTTGGGTGGCTGTGATAGAATATTGCAAACAGCTTACAGGAGGCGCTTGCAATGGGACTGCGCGATGATATTCTGGCATTTCGGCCCTACAATGAACAGGAAGAAACGGAAAAGCGGCTGATGCTGCAATACATGGACACGTTCCCCGATCTGCTGACGCGGGAAAACGAGATGGCGCATTTTACAGCCTCCTGCTGGATCGTGAATCCCGCGCGGACGCATGCGCTGATGGCGTTCCACAATCTCTACCAGTCGTGGGCCTGGCTCGGCGGACATGCGGACGGCGAGGAGGATCTGCTGCGCGTGGCGCTGCGGGAGGCGAATGAGGAATCCGGCATCGTCGGCGCAAGGCCGCTGCGGAACGACATTTTCTCGCTCGAGATCCTCGGCGTGGACGGGCATGTGAAGCGTGGGCGCTACGTGGCGACCCATCTGCACCTGAACTGCACCTATCTGCTCGAAGCGGACGACCGCCTCCCCATCCGTGTCAAGGCCGACGAGAACAGCGCCGTCCGCTGGATTCCGTTCGCCGACGTGGAGGCAGAGGTGCGTGAGCCGGAGATGCGCGTCGTCTATCGGAAGCTCATGGACAAGGCCGGATGCTGAACCGGTGCGGAATCAGAGATCACGCCAGAAGCATCCTGTTCTGAATGGGCAGCGTTAAAAACAGCAGGGCCGCCGGCAGCGCCGGCGGCCCTCAGCATATCAAAAAAGGTTTTTCGGCACACTGGGGCGATGCGGCCGGTCGGCGGGCAGATCGGCCTTCTGCGCGGAGGGGGGCTGTCTGCGAAATAGTGTGTGCGGCAGTTTCCCATGCGCCAGCGCAGAGAGCAGCATAAAAGCGTCTGAGACCGGGATAAAAACAAACGACGGCATCAGGCAGCGGGTGAACAGATTCTTGCGGCACGCACCGCGTTTGATGCGATGCCCTAAAATGGCAAGGCAGATCACTGCACCAAGACTCATCGCAAGCGTCACGAGCATACTGCTATAGCAGGAGAGGATCGTCTGCACGGTCAGCGGCGCTGCCTGCGCCGCCAGAATGAGCCGCGCCGTATCCAGCACGGCGAACAATGGCGTCAGCATACACATCCAGCGCAGGATCACACCGCCGCCGATCCCCAGTCCGCCGCCCCAGGAGACGCCGGCACACCGGCACCACGCCTCGTAAATACGCAGGTGCAGTTCGTTTTGATGACCTTCGGGAAAGCCGCAGTTGGAAATGGCATAGAGCGTAAACCGGCACGGCGTTTCCTTGCAGCGCTGCTGCGCCTGCTCTAAAAACGCGGCGACATGCGCCGGTGCGGCGTCGACATAGAGCGGCGCTGAGATCACAACAGCATCCGCCCACGGAAGCAATGCAAAGACGTTTTCGTGGTCCCCCGCCCTGCGAAGTTGGCATACCTGAACCTCGCAGCCCGTCAGAAACAGCCGCAGCAGGGATGTATAAAATGCCGAAGCACTGCCCCTGGATTTCGGGCTGACATTCAAGAGCAAGACGTTCATCTGTTTTCGATCACCTCCGCCAGAAGCTCCGGCTTTTCCGCAAAGCACACCCGCGCGGAAGAAAAGCCCAGATTGACCCGGTTGGCATTGGCCAAACGTGTGGCTGTTTCACGCTCAAAGTCCGTAGCCGCGCCATAGAAGCAGGCCAGAAACGCAGGGCGATTTTGATAGCGCAGCGGATGGTGGACACGCCCGCCGTGATAGGTGAAAAACGGCAGACTGCACGCGATGGCGCGATCCAGCAGCCGTTTGACGCCGGGACTGAACCCTCCGAAACAGCATCTGGAGAAGACGATAACCGCTTCGGCGTTTCCGATCTGTGCGCTGACGGTTTGCAGGCTGTCCTTCATCACGCACCGCCCCGGCGACGCCAGCCAGCAGCGGAAGCACCCCTGGCAAAACGCTGCGCTTCGGTTTGCGTCGATGATGGTATAGCCACTGGTGTCCGGCAGGACAGCAGAAAGCTGTTTTGGTGTCAGATCATGGATGAGAAGCGTTTCCATAGTGTGTCCAGCCTTTCCTTGGGAAATGGTATTTGTATGATGTTCGCCTGCTCAGTCTGTCCCGGAAGCGGATGCTTCGCCGGGAAGACGGGAGAATTCTTCGTTATAAACGAGGCCGCCATCTGTGAAGAACCAGACGAGGCTGACTGTGCTGCCATCGGCAAAGGAAAATTCTGCGGTCAGCTCGCTGCTGCCGTCCTCGTCAAGATCTGTAAAGTCGCAGCGTTTCAGCGCATCCTTTGCGCCGGGAAGCGTGATCGGGAAACGCGCAGCGGCGAGAAGCTGACCGCCGGAGGCACTGTCCCACAGGCAGATCTCCTCCTCGGTTACGGCGGCAAAGGCTTCCCGTTCTTTCCCATACAGAAGAAGCGTCCCGACGTTGGGGCGCAATTCCGGCTGCGAAAGCTGCCGGACCGACTGATACCGATAGCCGCCGTCGCAGAATGTGACCGTGTAGGTTTTGCGCACGCTTCCGTCCAGAAGGGCCGTCAGGACGACGGTATTGCCGTCAAATGTCTTGCTTTCCAGCTGCACCTCGGCATTTCCGCCGAACGCGCCAGCCATCGGTGTGATGACAGCGCCGCGTTCAGGATCATAGAGCGGACATTCGGAAATATCAAAGGAATACCCCTCCAGATATCGGTCAAGCGTCTGGCAGATCAGATCAGCGGGAAATATGTAACTGCTGTCCGCTGCGTTGTAACAGGCATCCAGCGTCTCCGGCGCTGACCATGCCAGAAACAGCAGATACAGCTGCTGCGAGGTCAGCTCGCGCGGCGTGTCAAACGTGAAGCCGAGTCCGCTCAGCGCAAGCTCCGGCAGGCGGATGAGCGTATCGGCGGCAAAATCGTCCGTAACAGCGGTGGGGTCGAGCGACCAGGCGGTTTCTTTCTCCCCCGCTGCCGGCTCTGCGGGAAGCGGCTCGGCGGCAGATGCTTCCGGCTCCGCCTGATCCAGGGTGTCCGTTGTTCGGATCACCGTCTGTCTGCCGCACGCGCTCAGCGTCAGCAGCAGGGTCAGGGCAGCGCCCAATACCAGCAAATTCTTTTTCATCATATTCCTCCCTGTTTTTCTGTTGGAAAGGCTATGCAAATCCGAAGCGTTTCGTTTTCATAGTCTGCTGAGATCGTGCCGTGCAGCTTTTCGGTCAGGAGTTTTGCAATCGACAGGCCGAGTCCGGTGGAGCCGCGGGCAGAATCGACGGTGTAAAAGCGGTCGAACAGGCGCGCGGCCTCCACGCGGCTGAGCGCGGAGGCACGGTTGGAAAACGTGACCTTGCCGTCCGGGGCGAGCACGACGGCAAGGTCGCCGTCCGAGTATTTGGCGGCGTTGCTGAGAATATTGTCAAACACGCGGCGTAGCGCGGCGGCGTCCAGCGGGCGGATGACCTTTTCCTCTGGCATGCGCACCGACGGCGCGATGCCGCGCGCGGAGAGCGCGCCGTAGAACCCGGCAAGGCTCTGCTCGAGCACGTCGTTCAGGCAGACCGGCTCCGTATGGAGTTCGTCTGCCGTGGCTGTGAGGACGGAGTAGCGGAACAGCTCCTCCGTCAGGGCGCGCATGGCGTCCGTCCGTTCCCGAATTACGGCAAGGTAGCGTGCGGCAGCCTCAGTCTGCGGCGTGCGCAGGTCATGCGAGACATTGGTGACGGCGACCGTCAGCGCGTCGTTCCCGGTTTGCAGCCGCAGACGCTCCCTGCGGAGCGCCTGCAGCTGCCGGTTGATGTGGGTGACGAGGGACTGCATGGCCCGGTCGCCGCTGGAGATGGAGATCAGCGTATTCGTGTCGGTCCGCAGCTTTTCGTCCAGCTCCTCCGCAGCCTCGCGCAGCGAATGGCGCAGCACGAGCAGATACGCCAGCAGACACAGCGCGGCGAGCGCAAGCGAACAGATCAGAACGATGCACCAAAGCTCCATAAAAATCTCCTACTATCTTTTCGACGGCATCGCATGACCGGTGTCAGATTTAAATTCTCTTATTACATCCTGCTAATGGTTTCTTGAAGCCGCGCAAGAAACCGCCCTGCATGTGCGCCGTCCATCTGGGTGTGGTGAAACTGGAACGAGAGCTTCAGCGTCGTCCTGAAAAGTCCTTTCTGATATTTGCCCCAGATGAGGAATGGATTGTTGAAAATGCCGCTGTTCATGCCGACGGCCCCGTCGATTCCGGTATCCACGATGGCGGAGGTGCCGATGACCATGCGATCTAGCAGGTCGTGGTTTTCGCAGCGCTCTGCCGCCTCGCGCGTCAGGCGCAGATAATCGGCGCTGAACTGCGCAAGGTCGTTTGAAAACGGCACATCGCAGGAGCTGACCTCGCCGGTTTTGTTTTTTACGATGGTGTTCACCGCGATGCTGTCATATTGCAGCAGCTCGCGTCCAAAAGGGAGCAGGTAAAACTCCTTGATCTGGCTGGCCGCTTTTCCGATGCACCAGCAGAGCAGCATATTGAATTTCAGCCCGCGCCTGCGGCTCAGATGAATCAGCGGCGTGACATCCAGCGTTTTGAAAAAAGTCACCATAGGGTTCGGCGCACTCATCCAAAGGTCAAACGCCGCCGCACGGCTGGTCATTTGGGGGTCGATCACAGTCGGTTTCATTCTTTACGCTCCAATCCCGTCCGTGCAGGGAAACCGTCTGCTGATCGTGCGGACGGGTATAACGATTATTTTTCATTGCCACGATCCTCGGTTCCTTTTTTGTGCATACAAAGGCCGATCACAAGACCAAACAGCATACCGAGCGATACGCCAAGTCCGCTGTTGCTGCTGTCGGACAGAGAGCCGAGCATAAGGTCGACGCACATGC
>OLWJ01000460.1_pt1 | contig 14851 bp, 11 predicted proteins | sample 1674291 | NCBI WGS metagenome assembly OLWJ01 (sample SAMEA103958159, study PRJEB25191) | human gut metagenome | biome: human-associated habitat [ENVO:00009003]; feature: intestine environment [ENVO:2100002]; material: feces | place: Germany | collected 2013/2015
AGCTTCCCGCAAGATTTCGAGTCAGCCCCGTTATGACCGCTTCGATACGTTTCTATATTCGGCTAAAGCATGGAAAAACACGCTTTGCGCATACTATTTTATCGGTTTTGAGAGAAAAAGTCAAGCGTTTTTTGGCAAAAAGGTTGACATATACAGGGCAATGCGGTTACAATAACTGTGTATTATGATGTTTAGACCTTTTGTTTTCGTACAGCTAAAGCTGTGCGGATATGACCGGAAAGTGAGGATGCCGCTTTTGCGGCGAATGCTTATGAATATGAAAAAATGGATGCGCTGCGCTGCGGCGGTCGTTTTGAGCGTTTTGGTGGCGTTCAGCGCGACGGCGTGCTCGCAGCCGGCGAATATTGAATCAGGCGCCGTTTCGCAGGAATACCCGGTGACCGTGAACGAAGTGACGTTAAACGCAAAACCCCAGAAGGTGGCGGTACTCTCCGGCAGTTTAGCGGATGTGGTACTGGCGATGGGGTACGAGACGAGCTTATCGCTTGCAAGCGACGACTGCACACAGCCCGATTTACAAGTGCTGCCGAAGGTTTCCGCAACGGATGCGCAGAGTGTGATCTCTGCAGGTGTGGATCTCGTTTTGGCGGAGACGATGGACGACAGCGAAAAGCAGACGCTTGAAAACGCGGGCATTACGGTGCTCCTTTTGACGCGTGCGAAAAACCGCGAGGATTTTGAACGCCTGTACGCGCAGGTGGGCACGGCTTTGAACGGCGGCTCTACGGGCTATAATGTGGGCGTGAAGGCAGCGCAGAAGATTTTCTCCTCGCTCGACGACCTTTCGCGCTTGGCACCGGAGAGCAACACCGTGGTGACGGCGTGCTATATTTCGGATGTAAACGGATCTGCGGTGACGGGCGATGAGCTTGGCAGCGTGATGATGTCGTATATCGGTCTGACGAATATTTTTAAGGGCCTTACGGGCGGCACGTTTACGTTTGACGATTTGAGATTGAGCGACCCGACGATGATTTTCTGCTCAGAAGATGTGCGCGGGCAGATCATGCAGGACGCGCAGTATGCGAATCTTTCGGCGGTAAAAAACGGCCGTGTTTACGCCGTCGACCCGAATTATATGAATTGGCAGGGCAAGACGGTGTGTAACGCGTGCATCGACATGATGGGCCTTGCATACCCCGAATTGACGGAGGAAAACTCCGCTGCGCTGGAGCTGGATTCCGAGCTTTCGGAAGCGGAAGCGACGGCGAGCCCCTCGCCCGCGCCGGAATACACGGCGATCAAATCCGGCACGGAGGGCGACGATGTGTTCGCGATGCAGCAGCGCTTAGCGGAGCTTGGCTATCTGACGGTGGAATACACCGGCATGTATGGAGAAGTGACGATGGAGGCCGTAAAGGCGTTCCAGAAAGCGAACGGGCTTACGGCGACCGGCGAAGCAGATGCCGAGACGCTGACGGTGCTCTATTCCGCGGAGGCAAAAGCCGCAGACGGTGCGGAAGCCACGGCGACGCCGGAGCCGGAATCGGAAACGAGCACGTCGGAGGGCACCGTGACAACACACGAAGATGCGTAAAATTTGAGAGCTTGAAAGGGCGGCTTTGCCGCCCTTTTTTGTATTGACTTTTTCTCCGCTTTTTTTTATAATCAGAAGCAAGATGCGCTTTTGCGCGCTATTGTATTGAGTTTGGGGCGCAGGCCCCGGGGGAGGAAACATGTTTTTCACAAGAGACAAGAGCTTTTACAAAACGCTCGTCACGCTCGCGATACCGATTGCGCTGCAGAACGCCGTAACCTTTGCGGTCGGCCTTGCAGATAACGTGATGATCGGCACGCTCGGCGACAGTGCGATTTCCGGTGTGTATGTGGGCAGCCAGCTGCAGACGCTGCTGCAAATGTTCATCGGCGGCATTGAGGGTGCTATCCTCATTTTGGCTGCGCAGTATTGGGGTAAACGCGATACAAAAAGCATCCGCCGCATTGCGGCCATCGGTGTGCGGTTTGCTTTGCTCATCGGTTTGGTCATTACGGTGACGGCGTTTTTATTGCCGTCGCAGATCGTATCCCTGTTCACGAGTGATGCTTCGGTCATTGAATCGGGCACGGTTTACGTGCGCGTGGTGAGCCTTTCGTACATTTTCTTCTGCATTTCGCAGGTGATGGTGGCGACGATGCGCGCGGTGGAGACGGCGAAGATCGGTCTTTACGTGTCATTTGTGACGCTCATTGTGAACGTCATCTGCAACTATATTTTGATTTTCGGTAAGCTTGGCTTCCCGGCGCTCGGTGTGACCGGTGCGGCGGTGGCCACGCTGTTTTCGCGCATCATTGAAGCGGTTGTGATGGTCGTTTACGTGCGCTGCGTCGATAAAAAGCTGAAGCTTCGCTTTGCCGACCTCTTAAAGCGCGGCGGCGAATTGACGCGCGATTTCCTGCGCTACGGTCTGCCCATCATGGGGGGGCAGGTCGTATGGTCGGTGAACATGCTGGGGCAGACGATGATTCTTGGCCGTTATGACGCGGGCGTCATTGCGGCGGTGAGTATCGCGAATATGTTGCACAACATGATGTACATTGCAATGAACGGCCTTTCGAGCGCGGTGGGCATTATCACCGGCAAGACGGTCGGCTCCGGACGTATGGAAAAAATTCGCGAGTATGCCCGCACGACGCAGGTCATTTTCCTTGGCCTCGGCATTCTTTCCGGCATTGCGGTGCACTTCCTGCGCGACCCGTTCATCGGGCTGTACGGCGCGAGCGATGCGGCCGTGGCGTATGCGCGTGAGTTCATCAATGTCATTTCCGTTACGATTATCGGCACGTGCTATCAGGCGGCGTGCCTGTTCGGCCTTGTTAAATCCGGCGGCGACATTTCGTTTGTCTTCCGCAACGATACGATCTTCGTGTTCCTTGTGGTGCTGCCGTCTGCCATTATCGCGTCTTACCTCGGTGCGCCGCCTTGGGTGGTTTTTGCGTGCCTCAAATGCGACCAGATCTTAAAATGCTTCGTTGCCGTGGTGAAAATCAACCGGTATAACTGGATGAAGAACCTGACGCGCGAGACGAACGAAGTGTAAAACTACGACTTGAAGGGAATTTTCATGAAGCAATTTCGCGGAGCCTTGCTCCTGACGATCACCGCCCTTATTTGGGGCACGGCGTTTGTAGCGCAGAGCCTCGGCATGGACCATTTGGGCCCGTTTGCGTTTAACGGCGTACGCAATTTCATTGCCGCGCTGGCGCTTTTGCCCGTGCTGCTGTTTATGCAGCGCAAAGCGCCGAAAAAAACGCAGACGGACGAAGAGAGGAAGCAGAGCCGCAAGACCCTGTGGGTGGGCGGCGTGCTGTGCGGCTTGGCGCTTGCCGTGGCCTCTAATTTGCAGCAGTTCGGCATCAGCTTTACGACAGTGGGCAAGGCCGGGTTTTTGACGGCGCTTTACATCGTGATTGTGCCGATACTCGGTTTGTTCCTCAAAAAACGCGTGCCCGCAACGGTTTGGGTGAGCGTTGTTATTGCGGCGGCGGGCACGTATTTGTTAAGCGTGCAGGAGGGCTTCACCATCGCGCCGGGCGACCTGCTCGTCATTTTGTGTGCGCTGGGCTTTTCCGTACATATCCTCATCATCGACCACTTCTCACCGATGGTGAACGGCGTGGCGCTTTCGTGCGTGCAGTTTCTTGTCTGCGGTATTCTTTGCACGGCAGCGGCGCTGTTTACGGAGACATTCACGCTTGCGGACATTTTAAAAAGCGCGGGGCCGCTGCTTTTCACGGGCCTGATGTCGAGCGGCGTGGGATACACGCTGCAAATCTTGGGGCAGAAGGATACCCCGCCTGCGGTGGCGTCCCTTATCATGAGCCTTGAATCTGTATTTGCGGCGCTTTCCGGCTGGCTGGTCCTCGGCCAAAGCATGAACGGACGCGAGCTTTTGGGCTGCGTTTTGGTGTTTGCGGCGGTCATTTTGGCGCAGGTCCCGCTTGAGGCGCTGAAAAAGAAAAAAGCGGTGAAAAAGACGGCATAAAGTAAATTTGGGCATTTCCGGGAACCGTTTCGCGGTTTTCTGCGGGAATGCCTTTACTTTTGTAAATTTTATGGTATAGTTGTAGGTAGAAACTCTTTGGGTAAAAACGCGCGCGGCATAAGGCCGGCGCTTTATTGTATTGAAAGGATGAATATTCAAATGCGCATTGTCAAAACGAAAACCTATGAAGAAATGAGCGCCATTGCAGCCGGCATCATCGGCGGCCAAGTGTTTTTGAAGCCGAACTGCGTGCTGGGTCTTGCAACAGGCTCTTCGCCGATTGGCGCCTACAAAGATCTTGTAAAGAGCTATGAGGACGGCATACTGGACTTTTCCGAAGTGCGCACCGTAAACCTCGACGAATACTGCGGTCTGGACGGTACGAACCCGAACAGCTACCGCTATTTCATGAACGACAACCTCTTTGACCACGTGAATATCGACAAGGCGAACACACATGTGCCGAACGGCCACGCAGATGACCTTGAAGAGGAGGCTGTGCGCTATGAGAGCTTTATTCAGTCTCTCGGCGGCATCGATCTGCAGCTGCTCGGCATCGGCCACAATGGGCATATCGGCTTTAACGAGCCGACGGACAACTTCCCGGCGGCAGTGCACACCGTACAGCTGACGGAGAGCACCATCAACGCGAACTCCCGTTTGTTCGAGCGCCGCGAGGATGTGCCGACGCAGGCCATCACCATGGGCATCGGCACCATTATGAAGGCGAAGAAGATTCTTCTCATCGCAGGCCCGGATAAGGCGGAGATCGTCGAAAAGGCTTGCTTCGGCAAGGTTACGCCGGAGGTGCCGGCTTCCGTTTTGCAGCTGCACCCGGACGTTACGGTTATCCTTAGCGCGGAAAAGTAATTTCGTTTCGGCAAAATTGAAATTCGGTAGTTGACTTTAAGATTAACTTATGCTATGATATAGACAGCAAAGCCGCAGGAAGCGGTAACGGTCAAAAGACCGCGCGGCGAAACGCCGTTTGAAAGTATTTTAAAGCCACTTTAAAAAATAGACCACGAAGGTCTTTTCGCTCGGTATGGGCGGAATGCTTCGTGGTCTTTTTGTATCAGGGAGGGTATTTCAATGAACCGTACAAACAGCAAATTTTTCGTTAAAAACCTTGTGCTCGGTGCACTTTTTCTGGCGCTTGCGTTAGTACTGCCGTTCTTCACCGGGCATATCCCGCAGATCGGCGCAATGCTGTGTCCGATGCACCTGCCGATTTTGCTTGCAGGCTTCATATGCGGCGGCCCGGTGGGCGCGGTTGTGGGCTTTATCGCCCCGCTGCTGCGCATGGTGATGTTCGGCATGCCGCCGTTCTACGTCGCCATCGCTATGGCGTTTGAGCTGCTGACATACGGACTTGTAAGCGGCATCATGTACCGCAAGGTGTTCAAAAAGCAGACCGTCGGCACGCTGTACGGCAGCCTTTTGATCGCTATGGTCGCGGGCAGAGTTGTCTGGGGTATCGTGAAGGTGATCCTCAGCGGCATCGCGGCGGACGCGGGCGCGTTCACATTTGCGGCGTTCATCTCCGGCGCACTCTTAAACGCAATCCCGGGCATCGTGGTGCAGCTTATTCTGGTCCCGGCTGTCGTCGTCGCCTTGCAGAAAGCAAAGCTGATAGAAGCACCGAGCGCGGAAAAAGCGTAAGCACTATGGGTTCCCTGAAAGGGCGGCATTGCCGCCTTTTTTTCATGCACAAAGCTTGCACTCACCTCGCCATCGTGCTATGATAATCCCAAAGAGACAAAAAGCGGGATGGGGGAAAGACTATGTTTACGGATGTGTTTGGCAAAACCTGGTATAAGGGCAATCTGCACACCCATACGACGAACTCGGACGGCGCGTATACGCCGGAAGAAACGATTGCATTATACAAATCAAAAGGCTATGATTTCCTTGCGCTGACCGACCACTGGTTCCACGGTGAGGGGCGGCAGGAGGAAAATTTTCTCCTCTTAAACGGCACGGAGTTCGACGTGGGCAGTACCGTGCAGGAGGGCATTTACCACATCGTCGGCATCGGCATGGAGAAAGCGCCTGCGCTTACAAAACGCGCGCCGGGGCTTTCCGCGCAGAAGATCATCGATGAGATCCATAACGTGAACGGCATTGCAATCTTGGCGCACCCCGCATGGTCGCTGGATCGCGCTTCGGAGGTCGCAAAGCTGTACGGCATTGACGGGTGCGAGATTTACAACACTACTTCGGGCCTGCCGTGGAACTGCCGTCCGTATTCCGGTGTGTTTTTCGACGAAATGGCGCTTTTGGGGCATTATTTGCCGTGCATGGCGGCAGACGATGCACACCACTACACGGGTGACGAGACGCGTTCGTACATCATGGTGCAGGCGGATGAATTGACGCGCGAGGGTGTTTTGGCGGCTATCCGTGCAAACCGCTTCTACGCGACGCAGGGGCCGAATTTCCGCGTTGAAATTGAAAATGGCACGGTCACGGTGCATACCTCGCCGGTGCAGGAGGTCGTGTTCTTCACCGATACCGTTTGGGCGGGCGACCGCGCGACGGTAGGCGAAAATGTGACCGAAGCGACGTATAAAGTGCAGCCTACGGACACGTTCGTGCGCGTGGAGCTGAAAGACAAAGACGGCAACTGCGGCTGGTCGGGTATTTATCCCGTCAACAAAAAGTAAAAGGAAAAGGTCTGCTCACCAAAACGGAGCAGACCTTTTTGCGTATGAATTTAAAGCGTGATTTGCATGCCGTCGTTCACGAATTTGACGGGCAGCGGAGCGAGCGTTTCCGCAAGCTGCATGACGTTCGGGATATTCCACGGCGCGTAGTGGTTGACGAGCACCTGCTTTGTGGGACAGGCGGCCAAAACGGACGCGTAATCGGTCGCCGGGAAGTGTGCAGCCTCGCAGATGACAAATTCGGTCGGCTTTTCCTTGGCGATTTTCGGAAAATCGACGTTGGGATGCTTTAAGTCGCCCGTGAACAGCACGGCTTTGCCCTCGGCTTCCACGAAAAAAGCATGGGAATCCGGGCAATGCTGCGTGGGAATGGCGGTGACTTTTAAATATCCGTCGTCGAAGATCGTGCCGTCCGTGACCTTTTTAAAGCGCAGGTCGCGCATTTCGCAGTGATTCGCTTTGAGCCATGCACGGATGGCCTCAACGCCCTCCAAGTTCGGCAGGCAGATTTCGGGGTCGGCGGTTTTAAAATACCAGCTGATAAGGTCGACAAATGAGATGAGCCCGTTTGTATGGTCGCCGTGCATATGCGTGATGAAGATGCCCTTGACGTCCTCCACCTCGATGCCGCGTGTGCGCAGGGCATCGATGGCGTTAACGCCCATATCGATGAAATAATATCGGCCGTTCGTTTCGATCAAGGTGCAGGAGCAGCGGCGATTTGCCTCCGGCACGCCGTGGCTTGCACCGAGAAAAGTGATCTGCATAGAGTTTAAATTCCTTTCTTTTTGACTTTTCAATACTGTTCTATTTTTGTCTAAAGATTTACAGAAGCAAGCTTTTCAGGAAGCCCATGCAACTGGTTTTTCTGGTTTTTGCGTCACTTCGCTGTGCTCAGTTTAACACGTTTATGTATCGACTGCAATGCGCCGAATTCACAGATTTTCGCTTTCGTTTTTGTCTATCACAGCTTTAGAGTTTCCAGCAGACGGTTCGTTTCTCGCTCTACATGGTCGTAGTCGACGAACGGGCGGTAGATGGTTTCAATCGCGTCATGTGTGCGCTTGCAGAGCCTGAGCTCCTCCACGGCCTGCGCAGTCAAGGTCTCGGCCTCCTGCATGGCGAACGGGATGAAGTCTGAAAGCGGGCTCAAAAGGAACTCGTTTAATGTGCTGCGGGTATCGTCCGCGGCACACAGCATGGTGTCGCCGATGCGCACGCACTGCGGTGCTTCCGGCGTGAGCGGATGCAGGAAAATTTCAGTCTGCGTATTCTGCACGAGCTTCATGGCTTCATTTAAGAACACCGCGCCCAAAACGCCGGGCAGGTACACGGTGTTTTCGGCATCCTGTGCTTCCCGGAAATCCGCAACGCCGGCGGGCGTGGGGCTCGTTAAGAATAGTGTGCGCGGTGTGCCTTCCTTCGGCAGTGTGAAACCCTCTTTTAAAAATGTGCGGATCATGGTAAGGTCGGCAGACCTTGCGGCTTCGCTTACGGCGGCACGGCGCAGGCTGCCTGCGGCGGAAAGGCACGCGAACGCGTTTTTGTAGTGCGCGCGGTTTTCTTCTGCAAGGACAAAAAGCTCTTCGCGGCGGCGTTTGAAGACCTCTTTGTGCAAAAACCGTCCGAGATCCAGCGTTTCGCCGTCGATCCCCGGCATGGCGGGGTCTATGGTGTGCGGCGCGGTGCCGTCCAGTAAGACGAGCCGCCGCTGCGGGATACGCACGGCGTCAAAGCTTTCGGGGTCGCTTGCGCAGCGAAATTCTTCGACGGTAAACCCGTTTGCCCGTGCGATGGCGGCGCATTTTTTCATCAATGTGCTTTTTCCTACCCCGGGGCCGCCCTTTAAAACGTAGGTGTAGTGCGGCTCGCTCCACGGCGGCACGATGCCCTCAAAATGCCCGATGAATCCGCGCCCGGTGTTGGCGCCCGGAAAATACCTTCTTTTGCCGTTTGACATAGGAAACCCTCCTCATTTCTCATCGGTGAGTTATATGCGAAAAGCCGTTAAAATAGTCGCCGCGGACAAAACAAAAAGTGGAAAACCCGTGCGGAAAATGGCTTTCCCACACAAGAAAAAACGCGTTATGTCACGAATTTTTTACAATCTCGCCGCGATGCTGCGTATTGAATTGCGCGCGCGCCTGTGGTATCATTAAAAGTATATTTGGGTAATTTTGCGGATATGTAAGAGCTGCCGAAACAGGCGGCATTTATGCGGTACCGGCATACGATGCGGAAAGGGTACCGCAGAAAGGATGAATCAACATGATGAGAATCGGTTTGGACGTTGGTTCCACGACCTTAAAGTGCGTTGTTCTGAACGAGCAGAACGAGGTGCTTTTCAAAAAATATGAGCGTCATCTTTCGCGCATCGTGGAGAAATCCGTTGAGATGCTGCGTGAAGTGGCAGAGCAGTTTCCGAAAGAAAAGGTGCTTTTGAGCATTTCCGGCTCGGCCGGTATGGGTCTTGCAGAGCGCAGTGACATTCAGTTCGTGCAGGAGGTATACGCGACGCGCATTGCGGTGAACCGCCTTGTGCCGGGTACGGATGCGGTCATCGAGCTTGGCGGCGAGGACGCGAAGATTTTGTTCCTTACGGACGGCAATAACGCCTCCGGCCTTGAGGTGCGTATGAACGGATCCTGCGCGGGCGGCACCGGCGCGTTCATCGACCAGATGGCGACGCTTTTGAACATCACCCCGGATGCGCTCAACACACTTTCGAAAGAGCATGAGAAGATCTACACCATTGCTTCCCGCTGCGGCGTGTTCGCAAAGAGCGATATTCAGCCGCTTTTAAATCAGGGCGCGCAGAAAAAAGACGTGGCGGCAAGCATTCTCTACGCCGTTGTGAACCAGACCGTTGCGGGTCTTGCGCAGGGCAGAGAAATCGCGGGCAAGGTCGTATACCTCGGCGGCCCGATGACGTTTTTAAGCGAGCTGCGCGTGGCGTTTGATAAGACGCTCGGCATTACGGGCATCTGCCCGGAAAATTCGCTGTATTTCGTCGCGTTGGGTGCGGCGTTTGCGGCAGACGGCAATGAGACGACGCTTGCGGAGATCATCAACCGCATTGCGCATTACACGGCAAAGGAAGAATACCGCGCCTGCCCGCCTCTTTTTAAGGACAAGGCGGATTACGAAGCATTCACAAAGCGCCACCTTAACGCCGGCGTTAAGGTGCGCGACACACTGGAGGACGGCGAGCCGGTTTATATCGGCATCGATGCGGGCTCCACGACCGTTAAAGCCGTTGTGACGGATAAGGACGGCAATATTGTTTGTTCGCGCTATATGTCGAACAGCGGCAACCCTGTCCCGCTGATGCGTGAATTCCTGCTTGAAGTTTACACGCGTTTCCCGCAGGCGAAGATCTGCGCCTGCGCGGCGACCGGCTACGGCGAAGACATCATCAAAAACGCGTTTTCCGTCGATTACGGCATCGTAGAGACGATGGCGCACTTCTACGCGGCGCGCGCGTTCAACCCGAAAGTCGATTTCATCATCGACATCGGCGGTCAGGACATCAAGTGTTTCAAGGTCGAAAACGGCGTCATCGACGATATTTTCCTCAACGAGGCTTGCTCCTCCGGCTGCGGCTCGTTCCTCCAGACGTTTGCGGGTGCGCTGGGTTACTCCATTGAAGATTTTGCAAAACTCGGTCTGTTTGCGGATCGCCCGGTCGACCTCGGCTCCCGCTGCACGGTGTTCATGAACTCCTCCGTGAAGCAGGCGCAGAAGGACGGCGCAACGGTGGAGAACATCTCCGCGGGTCTTTCCATCAGCGTTGTCAAGAACGCGCTGTATAAAGTTATCCGTGCGGTCGATTCCAAAGCAATCGGCTGGGAAATCGTCGTGCAGGGCGGTACGTTTCTGAACGACGCCGTGCTGCGCGCGTTTGAGCAGGAGATCGGCCACGATGTCATCCGTCCGACCATTGCGGGCCTGATGGGCGCATACGGTGCTGCACTGTATGCACACGAAAAAGCACAGGCTGCGGGTAAGGCGACGGAGCTTTCGACGCTTTTGAGCAAGGAGGCGCTCGAAGAATTCACCCACAGCGTAAAGGCCATCACCTGCCGCGGCTGCTCCAACAGCTGCAAGTTGACGGTGAACACCTTTTCCGGCGGACGCAAGTTCATCAGCGGCAACCGCTGTGAAAAGCCGGTGACGGGCGTGAAATCCACCGAAGCGCAGTACAACATGTTTGAAGAAAAGCGCAAGCTGCTCGCGCGCTATACATACAAAGACACGGGCAAGCCGGTCATCGGCATTCCGATGGGCCTCAACATGTACGAGCTTTTGCCGTTCTGGTATAAGTTCTTCACAACACTCGGCTACGATGTGAAAACGTCACCGGCGTCGAACCGCCAGCTTTATTTAAAGGGTCAGCACACCATTCCGTCCGATACGGCGTGCTTCCCGGCAAAGCTGATGCACGGCCACGTGGAAGCGCTGCTTGACGAGGGCGTGGACGCGGTGTTCTACCCCTGCATGACGTATAACTTTGACGAAAACCTCGGTGACAACCACTATAATTGCCCGGTCGTCGCCTATTACCCGGAGGTCATCTCCTCCAATATCCAAAAATTAAAGGACACTGTCTTCATCGGCGATTACGTTGGCCTGCACCGCAGACACGACTTCCCCGGCAAGATGTACGAGATTTTACGCCGCCACTTCCCGAACGGTACGTTCACGAAAAAAGACGTGAAGAAAGCATCCGACGCGGCGTATGCGGAGTATGACCTCTACATGCGCGCCGTGCGTGCCATCGGCGACAAATTCCTCGCGCTCGCCGAAGAACAGCATAAGCCCGTTATCGTGCTGGCCGGTCGTCCGTATCATGTGGACCCGGAGATCAACCACGGTATTGACGGCCTCATCTGCGACTGCGGCGCGGTCGTTGTGACGGAAGACGCCGTTGCGTGCAAGGAGAAGAAATTCCCGACGAAGGTCCTCAATCAGTGGACGTATCACTCCCGTCTGTACGCGGCTGCAAAGTACGTTGTAGACCGTGTGGATAAGCGCGTGAACCTCATTCAGCTTGTCTCGTTCGGCTGCGGCGTGGACGCCATCACGACCGACGAGGTGCGCGGCATTCTGCACGACGGCGGCAAAATCTACACCCAGCTCAAGATCGACGAGATCACAAACCTCGGCGCGGTGCGTATTCGTCTCCGCAGCCTGTTTGCGGCGCTGGATTTACAGTAAGGGAGGCGCACGAATATGGCTTTTACCGATCGCGTTGAATTTACAAAGGAAATGAAAAAAGAGGGTTATACGATCCTTGCGCCGAACATGGCGCCCATCCATTTCCGCTTATTTGAAAACCTGTTCGCTTCTTACGGCTACAACGTGGAGATTCTCCAGACGCGCGGCCGTCAGATTGTGGACGAGGGTCTGAAATATGTCCACAACGATACCTGCTACCCGGCGCTGCTCACCATCGGCCAGATGATGGACGCGCTGCACAGCGGCAAATATGATCTGCATAAAACGGCGCTCATCATCACCCAGACGGGCGGCGGCTGCCGTGCTTCGAACTACATTCACCTTTTGAGAAAGGCGCTGGAAAAAGACGGCCTTTCGTATATTCCGGTCATTTCGCTCAACATGTCCGGACTCGAGAAAAACAGCGGCTTCAAGCTGACGCTGCCGATGATCCGTAAGGCGCTGGGCGTGCTTGCGTACGGCGACCTTTTGATGCTGCTGCACAACCAGACGAGACCGTATGAGAAAGAGGCGGGCGCGAGCCGGAAGCTTGTGGACGATTGGACGAAAAAGCTGACCGATATGTTCGCAAAGGAAAAGGGCTACTCCGCAAAGGAGATGGAGACGATCCTGCCGCAGATTGCGGAGGATTTTGCGAACGTGCCTGTGACCGGCGAAAAGAAAGTGCGCGTCGGTGTTGTCGGCGAAATTTACGTCAAGTATTCGCCCATCGGCAACAACGATCTGGAAGAGTTCCTGTTCAGCCAGAACTGCGAAACGATGGTACCGGGTCTGCTTGGCTTCATGCTGTTTAAAGTCGATAACCGCATGGAAGATATTAAGCTTTTCGGCGGCAGCAAGGCGAAGTTTGGGGTTGTGAAGATCCTCTTTGACTACCTCGTCGGCATCGAAAGCCACGTTATCCGCGCCGTGGAGCACGCGAACACTGTTTCTAACCGCTTCACTGTGCCGTCCTCGTATGCGCACCTCAAAAAGCTCATCACAGGCGTCATCGGCTACGGCTGTAAGATGGGCGAGGGTTGGCTCTTGACTGCGGAAATGATGGAGCTTATTGAAAGCGGCTACCCGAATATCATCTGTGCACAGCCGTTCGGCTGCCTGCCGAACCACATCGTCGGCAAGGGCATGATACGCCGTCTGAGGGAGCTTCATCCCGAGGCGAACATCGTCCCGATCGACTACGATCCCGGCGCGACGAGAGTCAATCAGGAAAACCGCATAAAGCTCATGCTCTCGGTCGCGCGCGAGCAGCTTGACAAGGAAGAAGAAACGAAAAAGCCGGATGTCAGAACCGACAGAAAAGCTGACGTGAAGCCGGAACCGGCTCTCGTCTGATGAAGATACACATCCCGCCCTTCGCCGCGGCGGTCATCGGGAAGCTCTGCGCGGACGGGTATGAGGCTTACGCTGTCGGCGGATGCGTGCGCGACACTATGCTCGGGCGGGCTCCGAACGACTGGGACGTGACGACGAGCGCGCTTCCGGAGACGACTCTCTCGCTGTTTTCGTGCGCGGATGGGTTCAAGGCTGTTCCCACCGGCATAGCTCACGGAACCGTGACTGTAATCTCCGGCGGAGAACCGGTCGAGGTCACGACCTTCCGCGTCGATGGAAAATACTCCGACCACCGCCGCCCGGACAGCGTGGGATTCACCGGAAGGCTCGAGGAAGATCTCGCGAGACGCGACTTCACTATAAACGCGATGGCGTACTCTCCGGAGAGAGGGCTTATCGACCCGTATGGCGGCGAGCGCGACCTTGGGGACAGGATCATCCGCTGCGTCGGCGAGCCTGAGAGACGGTTCGACGAGGACGCTCTGAGGATACTGCGGGCGTTGCGCTTCGCGTCGACGCTCGGGTTTGAGATCGACGATCAAACGGCTGAAGCCGCCGTCAGACTGCGCGCTCTGATACTTGACATATCGAGGGAGCGTGTCTCGGCGGAGCTTGAAAAGCTGCTCCTCGGACAGGACGCTGAGAAAATACTGCGCACGTATGAGCCGGTCTTTCTGACGACGATACCGGAGCTTGCGGACGAGGATTTCAGACTTGCGGCGGAATGCGCCGGGAAACTGAGTGTGTACGGAGATTTCGCTCTGTCGCTCGCGGGACTGTTCTGCGGGCTGAGCGAAAAGACGCTTGGCGCCGCGCTTGCCGGGCTGAAACTGCCGAAAAAGGTCTCGTCAAGGACTCGTCACGCGGTGCTGAACGCTCACGCGCCTCTCGGCGGCAGGACGGACGTCAGAAGGCTCGCCGCGCGGCTCGGCGATCATACGCGGGATACTATAATTCTTGGAATCGCGCTCGGAACGGCATCTCCGGAGCGCTTGTCCGAACTCGACAATATCCTGACTTCCGGTGAATGTATATCGCTCGGACAGCTCAGAATAGACGGTGAGCGGCTGAAAGCCCTCGGCGTGAGACCGGAGCGGATCGGAAAGACGCTCGGAACTCTCCTTTCCCGGGTAATATCCGGAGAGCTCGCGAACGAGGAGGATATCCTCGTTTCTGCCGCAGGAGGTATTATTGATGCAGAAGAAAGCACTTGTGATAGTAAACCAGCACACGGCGAGACCGAAGCTCCGCTCTGACCTGCTGGACATACTCGACACGATAACGAAAGGTGGCTATGACTGTCTCGTCCGCCCGACACAGTCCGCGTGCGACGCCGAAAGGTTTGTCGCCGGGAGGGACGCCGGAGATGACCTTGTCGTCTGTATCGGCGGGGACGGCACCCTGAACGAGGTCGTCGCGGGTCTGTGCTCACTGCCGTGGGACAAAAGACCGCCGGTCGGATATATCCCGGCGGGAACAACGAACGATTTCGCCGCGAGCATAGGGCTTCCGTCCGACCCTGGGGAAGCGGCAAAGTTCATGATGAACGCGAAAGCGAGACAGATGGACTGCGGACGGCTTGACGGTCATGTTTTCAACTACGTCGCG
>OLWJ01000464.1_pt1 | contig 14811 bp, 10 predicted proteins | sample 1674291 | NCBI WGS metagenome assembly OLWJ01 (sample SAMEA103958159, study PRJEB25191) | human gut metagenome | biome: human-associated habitat [ENVO:00009003]; feature: intestine environment [ENVO:2100002]; material: feces | place: Germany | collected 2013/2015
TAGCGTATACTGGTCAGCGGAAACAAACGAGGAAAGAGGAATATGTTATGGCAATGAAGCCGGAGATCTCCGTGAAGAACCTGCTGATGCAGGCATTCCTGACGGGCTGGGAACGCTCGGACAAGAGCATTTCGCAGGATGAATACTTACAGAGCGCCATTCAGGTCATCGAAGTGCTGCAGGTGGAACCTGAAAATGTCTACGCCGAGGAGGGCCTGGGCCTGACCGATGGCGATGAGGTGGACCATCTGGACGACCTGCTGCGGGCGGACGGCCAGTGGCTGTATTACGGCGTGGAGGAGGAGAATTTCTTCCTCATCCAGTGGTACCCGGACAAGGCTTCTGCCGAGGCCAAGCTGGCCGAGCTGGAAGCACTGGGCGACGGCAAGCAGTATCTGGTGGATCTGAGCCTGACCCGCGAAAATCCTTCGGCCGCTGAGAACTTCGGCAGCTCCAACCCGGTTCAGCTGCGGAGCTGAGCCCGGCGTTTCTGACAAAAAGAAAGGGAATTTTCCATGCAGCTTTCACAAACGGAACGGGAGCGCCTGTCCGCTATTCTGGAACAGTACGACCATCACCCCAAGGTGCAGGAAATGCGTGAGTTTATCCAGCACGGTGATGTGACCACCTACCAACACTGCAAGAATGTGGTCGTGGTCAGCTGCTGGATCAACCACCGCTTCCATCTGGGAGCCGATGAGACCACGCTGGCCGTGGGGGCCTTCCTCCACGATTTCTATCTCTATGACTGGCACAAGCAGGGCTCCTTCCACGGCCTGCGGCATCTGTTTGAGATGCACGGCTTTTCCCACCCGGGGTCTGCCTGTGTGAACGCACAGCGGGTGTTCGGCATTACCAAAAAGGAGCAGAACGTCATTGCAAGCCACATGTGGCCCCTGACTTTCCGCCATATCCCGACCTGCCGGGAGGCGGTCATCGTCTGTCTGGCGGATAAATACTGCGCCATTGTGGAGAGCATGTTCCGCCGCACAAGGGTGGGCGCTGACGAAGAAGAGTGGTAAAGAAGCCGCCGCACTGTTCACATGAAAGAAAGCAAAAGACCAGAGTTGTAACGCCTTTTGGCGAAACAACTCTGGTCTTTTTTGCTGGGGCTTGTGCAACAGCCTCTTTGGGAAAGTGATCTTATTCTGCTCTCAGAGCCTTGACAGGGTCAGAGCGGGAAGCGGTTTTGGCGGGGATGAAGCCGCCCAGAATGGTCAGCACAGTTGCCAATGCAACCAGCACCACAGCGGCCTTCCAGGGCAGAACGGCCACTACGCTGGTGCCGACGGCGATCTTCTGGATGAGCATGTTGCCCGGAATGAGCAGCAGTCTGCTGAGGCCGATGCCCATGAGGCCCGAGCACAGGCCGATGATGAAGGTCTCGGCGTTGAACACCTCGGAGATGTTCCGCTTGGAAGCACCGATGGCACGCAGGATGCCGATCTCCTTGCGGCGCTCCAGCACGCTGATATAGGTGATGATGCCGATCATAATGGAGGAGACCACCAGCGAGATGGAGACAAAGGCTACCAGCATGTTGGAGATCATGTTGATGATCCTGGTCACGGAGGTCATCAGGGTGCCCACCACATCAGTGTACTGGATCACCTTGTCTTCCGCGCCCTGCTCACGCATGGCGGCATTGTAGCTGTCCAGCACATTGAGGACCTTCGCCTTTTGCTCGAAGTCCAGCGGATAGATGTTGATCTGGCTGGGATCGTCCTCGCTGGCATAACCAAAGGCCTGCAGGTTGCTTTCATAGGTGGCGCTGGTGGACATCATTTTCGACTTCATCAGCTCCGCCAGATCGTCCTCGGTCATGTTGAATCGGATGGCATTCCGGAACGCATCTGCGTCGATCTTCAGCGCGCTTTCCATCTGGCTGCCCAGAGAGGAGAAGCGCTCGGTCATCTGGCTCTGCAGGTTCGTGCTGATCTGGCCCATGGCCTGCTCCATGGCAGCGCCCAGCTGGGTCTGCAATTCGGTGGCGATCTGTTCCGAGAAGTTTGCCATCGCGCTGCCCATGACCTGCTGCATGGCGGCAGTCAACTGCTCCTGCAGGGCAGCGGTATCGATGAGGCTGCCCATGGAATCCTTCATCAGCTGCTGGAACTGGTCACTGGCAAGATACTGGTCAAAACCGATCTTGTCCAGCCCCAGAATGCCGTTGCCGATGATGTAATCCTTGTAGCCGGTCATCACCTTCTGGGCCAGCTGCTGCATTTTGTCGGCGGGGATGGAAATGTCCATGTTGGCGAACACGTCCGTCAGGGCGCTCATGTCGATGTCGGGCGTTTCGGCCAGATCAAATTGGAAGCTGTCCGGGTCAATGAGGGAGGAAAAATCTACGGAACCGTCACTCAGGTCGAACGCGCCGCTCAGGTCAAGATCCAGCTTGCCGGGGTCGAACTGGAAGGCACTCTCGAGCTGGTCGGTGTCAATGGAGAAGAGAGAAGCCATGTCCACGGCAGCGGTCTGCTCGGCTCCAAAGGGTTCGCCATTCAGCACATTGGTCTGCGGGTCGGCGAGCTGGTCCTGCACCAGCCTGCTCTGGGCGGCGGTGTCCATGACGTGCCGGGTCAGGGAGGCGGGATAGGCGATGCCGGAAGAAAGCATGGCGGCGGAGGCGTTCTCCCTGGGCTGCACCACGCCCACGATGGTCATGGTCTCGCTGTTGGCCACAAGCTCCTGCAGGAAGGCCTTGTCGTCCGATTTGTCCACCCAGGTGCTGTGGGCATCATCGTACTGGTAGCGGTCGGCCGCGTTGACCAGCTTGAAGGTGCGGCCCAGAAAATCGCTGTACCGGTAAGTCTTGAAATCTTCGGGCACATCCACATTCTGGTTCTGGGCGAATTGCTGGATCATCTTGTCCAGCTCGGCGTTGTCCCGCAGGCCCAGCGCGTAGAGGGCATAATCGGTGATGGAACCATCCGCACCCAGCACGGCAACGCATTCGTTGTAGCTTTCGGGCCAGCGGCCTGCCTTGACCTCGTACTGGGAATGATACAGGGCATCGCTGGCGGGCAGCTGGTAGAACACGCTGGTGTTCATCATGCTGGCCATCATGTTGTTGGTCGAGCTGGTGGAACTGATGCCTAGAGCGGAAAGGGAGGAATCCGGGTTCACCTGCCGGATGCTGCCGTCCGGGTCCTGGCGGTAGATCTGAGGCTGTACATTATAGGAATACTCCACCGAGGAAACGCTCTCCCCGATGCTGCAGGCATCGCTCTCGAGGTAGGCTTTCAGGCTCTTCAGGTCGTTGGAGGTGATGCCGGAAACCATCTGGGTCACGAGCTGGCGCACCGGCACCATCCCTTCGCCGAGGTCGGTGGCGGCGGGCTGGCCGGGCAGGTCAGCAGACAGCAGGCTGGTCAGGTCCATGCCGCTGCGCAGGATCTGCACCGGGTACTCGGAAAGGGTGTCCCGCTCCATATCAGCGATATACTGGTTGACACCGGTGGACAGGGAAATGATCAGCGCAATGCCGATGATGCCGATAGAGCCTGCAAAGGCCGTGAGCAGGGTGCGGGTCTTTTTGGTCCAGAGGTTGTTGAAGCTCAGGGTCAGCGAGGTCCACCACGACATGGAGGAGTGGCCCATGTTCTTGTGAACAGCAGGGGCAAGCTGAGCGGTGTCGGGCTCGTAGGGGGCGGTGTCGGAGCGGATGACACCATCCTTCAGGTTTACGATGCGGGTGGCGTACTGCTGGGCCAGCTCCGGGTTGTGGGTGACCATGACCACCAGCCGGTCCTTTGCCACCTCCTTGAGCAGCTCCATGACCTGGATGCTGGTCTCACTGTCCAGCGCGCCGGTGGGTTCGTCCGCCAGCAGGATATCCGGGTTGTTGACCAGCGCACGGGCAATGGCAACGCGCTGCATCTGGCCGCCGGACATTTCGCTGGGGTGCTTGTGCAGCTGATTGCCCAACCCGACCTTCTGCAGCGCCTCGGTGGCGCGGCGCTTGCGCTCTGCGCCCGAGATGCCGGAAATGGTCAGGGCCAGCTCCACGTTGGCCAGAACGGTCTGATGGGGGATCAGGTTGTAGCTCTGGAACACAAAGCCGATGGTGTGGTTGCGGTAGGAGTCCCAATCGCGGTCGGTGTACTTTTTGGTGGAGATCCCGTTGATGACAAGGTCACCGCTGTCGTACCGATCCAGGCCGCCGATGATGTTCAGCAGGGTGGTCTTACCGGAGCCGGAGGGGCCCAGGATGGCGACGAATTCGCTGTCGCGCAGGTTCAGGCTGACATCATTCAGTGCGGTCTGTACAAGGTCACCGGTTTTGTATTCCTTGCGGATCTTTTTCAGTTGTAGCATAGGCAGGCCTTTCTTATGCATGCCCGGCGGCGTGTGGGAAATGCCGGACAAAAAACAAAATAACGTAGATATGGTATCAGATGAATGTGAACAAACCGTTGCTTTTCTGGAAAGATGGTGTTATGCTGGAGAAGGTAAAAGAAACAAAAATCGACACTTTATGACGTAAATTACCAGAAAACAAGACGCAAAAAGCTGTCATTCCTGCACGGTTCGACGCATAGTGACGTTTTTTCGGGGATTGAATCTTTCCGCAGGGCCTTATAAAATAGTATCGTACAGTACGCACGGAAGAAAAGTGCGGCAAATTTAAGGCAAAGGGGAAGGTTGGATTGACGGAACGACTCGTTTCAAAGCTGCATGTCGCGCTTTTGAGCTACGACGAGCGGGAGATCCGCGTCCGGAAAAATTATCTGGAGGAGCAGAATCCTGCGATCTGCTGTGTCTGCTTCCACAGCGGCGAGGAGCTGCTGCGGGAGCTGCGCCAGCAGCGCAGTGTGGATATCGTGGTGCTTTCGAGCCAGCTGGAGGATATGGATGGGTATGAGTTCCTCAAGCGGCTCAACAGCCTGCATAACCGCCCGCTGCTGCTGTTGCAGGGGGATGACTGGTACAGCGATGCCACGGCATCATTCCTGCGGCCGGACGGCAGGCAGTACCTGCCGGAGCGCAGCAGCCTGCTGGATCTGCTGCTGGATCTGCGCAGCTCCACGGACATCGGCATCTTCTGGGTGCTGCCGTTCTGCAAGCAGCTTTATGCGGAGTGGGGCATCCTGCAGCCGGATGTGAACTGTGAATATCTGACCACCGCGCTGCAGGTCGTATGCGGCACAGAGCGGAAGCTGGCCGTGCGCAAGGAGATCCTGCAGACTGTGGCCGAGGAACACCACACCACAGTGGCCGCCGTGGACTGCGGGATGCGCCGCCTGATCGACGGGGTGGAAAAATACAACACCGAAGCCTGGCAGAAATTCAAGCAGGATTACGGCCTAATGGGGCATAGCGTTACCCTGGGCAAGCTGATCTATGCGGGCCGCCAGAAATTGATCGACAGCGGAACGCAGGGACGGAAGGCCGGACGATGAGAAAAAAGAGAGAGAACGGAATGGCAAAAGAGAGCGGGATGGGGGATTTCCCCCGCAAACAATTTGAGAGCGTGCTGCTGCACTCCCTGCGCATCATGGACCAGAACCGGGAATACCTGCAGATGCATCTGGCCCGGACCGGAGATGAAAGGACCCGGCAGGCGCTGGAGGATATGGGGCAGGAGAGCATCCGCCTGGAGCGCACCCTGCGGGAAATGATGGGTCTGCTGGAAGTGGAGATGAACGACAAGCCGTCCATGAAGCCGGTAGACCTGTGCTGGATCCTGATGGAGGCCGCCCAGATGGCCCCGGAGATCGAGAAGCAGCTGGACATCCGGCTGAACGTGGATCACAGCCCGTTCCGGCGCTGCTATGTCAAGGCGGATGCCCAGGAGGCCGAGCAGCTGCTGTTTCATCTGCTTTCCAACGCTCTGCGGGCCGTAAGCCCCGGCGGGCAGATCAAGATCCGGCTCACCCGGGACGACGAGGATCTGTACCTGATCGTGGAGGACGACGGCTGCGGTCTGCCCACCGGTGAAAACTGGATGGAGAACCGCCGCCGCTTCCTGGGCGGTGTGCAGGCAGGGCTGCTGCTCTGCCGCCGCTACTGCGCCCACATGGGGTGGGTGCTTTCCCTCACGCCGCGCGATGCAGGAAGCGGCACCCGGGCGGAGGTGCGCATCCCGCTGGCCGGAACGATGTTTCCCATTGAGGGCAGTGTGGAACTGCACACCATCCATCCGGCGCTCACCACTGCCGACGGCCTGCGCTGGCAGATCCTGCGGGAGCTTGCCCTGTTGTCCGATAAAATGGAATGATATGATATTCAACGCCCTGCTCCGGGCTTTTCCGGGGCAGGGCGTTTTTGTGTAAAAATCACTCTGAGTAAAGAATCTTAACCGGAATGTAGAAAAACAGGGGGGCTGTATTCGTGAATTTAACAAAATGTTTAACTTTTTGAGCGGAAAATACTATTTTTTGCGTGTAAAATGTAATGACTGGATTGATTGTATCCCGATTTTTGAGTATAATACAACTGTATTTTTATATTGTTCCTCAGGAGGAAAAGCAAGTGAGAGTAGGTCTTGACATCGGAAGCACCACCATCAAGTGCGCGGTGCTGGACGAACATGATGCGCTGATTTATTCAACATACGAGCGTCATTACAGCCATATTCTGGAAAAGGCGCAGGAGCTGCTGCGCCGCATCGATGCAGAGCACCTGCACGGAAACAAGGCTCTGCTGAGCATCTCCGGTTCTGCCGGTATGGGCCTGGCAGACAGCTGCGGCGTGCCTTTTGTGCAGGAGGTGTTCTCCACCCGTGTGGCAGTCAAGCGGTTTGTGCCCGCCACCGACTGTGTGATCGAGCTGGGCGGCGAGGATGCAAAGATCCTGTTCCTGACCAACGGCACCGAGGTCCGCATGAACGGCAGCTGTGCCGGCGGCACCGGTGCCTTTATTGACCAGATGGCCACCCTGCTGAAGATGAGTGCCGATGAGATGAACAAGGCCGCGGAAAAGGCCGAGCGCACCTATACCATTGCGTCCCGCTGCGGCGTGTTTGCCAAAAGTGACGTGCAGCCCCTCATCAATCAGGGCGCGCGCACGGAGGATATCGCCGCCAGCATCTACAAGGCGGTGGTCAACCAGACCATTGCCGGTCTGGCACAGGGCCGCCCCATCAAGGGCAATATCCTGTATCTGGGCGGGCCGCTGACCTTCAGCAGCGTGCTGCGCAAGAGCTTTGATGAGGCGCTGGGGGTCACCGGCACCTGCCCCGAGAACAGCCTGCTCTATGTGGCACTGGGTGCCGCCCTCTATGCGGACAAGGAGTTCGACCTCTCCGCAGTGGCTGACGCGCTGGACCAGTACGCCGCCACCGCTACTTATGCCAGTGAGCCTCCGCTCTTTGCCAACAAGCAGGAGTACGAGGAATTCCATGCCCGGCACATGTCCCACAGCGTGCCTCATGTGCCTTTCAGCGCCCAGTGCGGCCCGGTGCATATCGGCATCGACTCCGGCTCCACCACCGTCAAGCTGGTGGTGGTGGACGAGAAGAGCCAGATCCTGTACACAAATTACCAGCCCAACCTTGGCAACCCGCTGCCCCTGATCCGGGAACAGCTGATCAAGATCTACCGGGAACACCCCGGCCTGCAGGTGGCCAGCGTGACCACCACCGGCTACGGCGAGGAGCTGGTCAAGAACGCCTTCCGCTGTGATTATGGTCTGGTGGAAACGGTGGCTCATTTCACCGCCGCCAAATACTTTATGCCCGATGTGGATTTCATCATCGATATCGGCGGTCAGGACATGAAGTGCTTCAAGATCGAGGATGGTGCCATCAGCAACATCTTCCTGAACGAGGCCTGCTCCTCCGGCTGCGGCAGCTTTTTGCAGACCTTTGCTCAGGCATTGGGCTATGATGTCAAGAAGTTCGCCGCTCTTGGCCTGTTCGCAGACCGCCCCGTGGATCTGGGCAGCCGCTGCACCGTGTTTATGAACAGCTCGGTCAAGCAGGCCCAGAAGGACGGTGCTTCCATCGAGAACATTTCCGCCGGTTTGTCCATCAGTGTGGTCAAGAACGCGCTGTACAAGGTCATCCGCGCATCCAGCCCTGAGGAGCTGGGCCGCAGGATCGTGGTGCAGGGCGGTACCTTCTACAATGAAGCTGTTCTCCGCGCCTTTGAAAAAGAGATGGGCGTGGAGGTCATCCGCCCCGACATCGCGGGCCTGATGGGTGCCTACGGTGCGGCCCTGTTCGGCCAGCGCCAGAGCCATAAGAACCATCAGGAAACTTCCAGGATGATGAATCTGGCCGAGCTGGAAGCCTTCGACCAGAAAGTAGTCAGCGTCAAGTGCGGCGGCTGCGGCAACCACTGCCAGCTCACCATCAACACCTTTGCCGATGGCCGCAAGTTCATCTCCGGCAACCGCTGCGATAAGCCCGTGACCGGTAAAAGCGAAGATGACAGCCTGAATCTGTACGCCTACAAGCAGCAGCTGCTGGCCGGTTACAAGCCCGTGCCCGGCAAGCGCGGCTCCATTGGCATCCCGCTCTGCCTGAATATGTACGAGCTGCTGCCCTTCTGGTACACCTTCTGGACCAGACTTGGCTTTGCCGTGCACACCAGCCCGGTGTCCAGCCGGGGGCTGTATCTGGCCGGTCAGGCCACCATCCCCAGCGATACCGCCTGCTTCCCGGCCAAGCTGAGCCATGGCCACATCAAGGCCCTGAGCCAGATGCACCTGGATGCCATCTTCTACCCCTGCCTGACTTACAACTTTGACGAAGGACTGGGCGACAACCACTATAACTGCCCTGTGGTGGCCTATTACCCTGAAGTTCTGGCAGGCAACTGCCCCGAGCTGGAGGGCCAGAAGTTTATCTATGACTATGTGGGCATCCACCGCCCCAAGGACTTTGTCCGCAAGATGGCAAAGGAAGTCCTGCCCAAATACTTCGGCGGCATTTCCGAAAAGGAAGTGCAGGCCGCTGCCGATGCTGCCTACGCCGAGCACGAGGCCCACATGGCCCAGATCCGGGTCAAGGGCAGCGAGATCATTGATGAGGCACGCCGTCAGGGCAAGCGCATCATCGTGCTGGCTGGCCGCCCCTACCACGTTGACCCTGAGATCAACCATGGCATCGACCACCTCATCACCCGCTACGGCGCGGCTGTTGTCACCGAGGACAGCATCTCCAACCGGGTGGAAAAGTTCCCCACCAGTGTGCTGAACCAGTGGACCTATCACAGCCGCCTGTATGCGGCGGCCAAGTACTGCACCACCCAGAAGGATATGGATCTGGTGCAGCTGGTCTCCTTTGGCTGCGGCGTGGATGCCATTACCACCGATGAGACCCGCGAGATCCTGCAGGCAGGCGGCAAGCTCTACACCCAGCTCAAGATCGATGAGATCACCAATCTGGGTGCGGTCAACATCCGTCTGCGCAGCCTGTTCGCCGCTCTGGAGGAGCGCGACGAGGCGGCAGAGGAAAAGGCCGCCCCCAAGGCAGAAGCCTGATACATAGGAGGAACCTATGGAATACAATTATCCCAAATTTACCCCGGAGATGAAGCAGACCCACACCATCCTCATCCCCAACATGGCCATTACCCAGTTCCGGCTGCTGGAATACGCCCTGCGCTACGACGGCTACAAGTGCGAGATCCTGGGCAACTGCGGCAGCGCCGTGGCACAGCTTGGCCTGAAATACGTCCACAACGACACCTGCTATCCGGCCCTGCTGGTCATCGGCCAGTTTCTGGATGCCCTGAACAGCGGCAAGTATGACCTGGATCACACGGCCCTGCTCATCACCCAGACCGGCGGCGGATGCCGTGCTTCCAACTACATCCACCTGCTCCGCAAGGCTCTGGTCAAGGCGGGCTATCCCCAGATCCCCGTTGCCAGCCTGAACTTCTCCGGTCTGGAAAAAGACAGCGGCTTCCAGATGACCCTGCCGCTGGCCCGCCGCGCGCTGGCCTGCATTTTCTACGGCGATATGCTCTGTGCCCTGCGCAATCAGGTGGCCCCCTACGAGAACGAAAAGGGAGCCGCTGACCGGATGGTCGATCTGTGGGTCGAGCGTCTGGGCCGCGTTCTGCTGGCCGGCAAGGGCTTTACTGCCCGGGAAATGAAGCACACCTTCCCGCTCATTGCAAAGGATTTTGCGGCCATCCCCGTGACCCGGGTGCCCAAGGTCAAGGTGGGTGTGGTCGGCGAGATCTACGTTAAATACAGCCCCCTGGGCAACAACGACCTGCAGAAGTTCCTGGAAAGCCAGGACTGTGAGGTGAACTTCCCGGGCCTGATGGGCTTTGTGCAGTACTGCATCTTCAATATGGGCGAGGATCATGTCCTTTACGGCGGCAAGCTGGCCGTCAAGATGGGCACGGATCAATTGCTCAACTGGCTGGACAGCGTGGAGCGTGCCATGCTCAAGGCCACAGCCGATGCCGGGTTCTATGCCCCCGGGCCCTTCAAGGAGCTGGTGGAAAAGCCCCACGGAATCATTTCGCTGGGGGCCAAGATGGGCGAGGGCTGGCTGCTGACCGCCGAGATGATCGAGCTGGTGCAGGGCGGCTACGGCAACATCGTCTGCGCCCAGCCCTTCGGCTGCCTGCCCAACCATATCGTGGGCAAGGGCATGGTGAACAAGATCCGTGCCCTGTATCCCAGCGCCAATATCACCCCCATCGATTATGACCCCAGCGCCACCCGGGTCAACCAGGAAAACCGCATCAAGCTGATGCTGGCAGTCGCCAAGGAGCGCCTGAACGCCCCGGCGCAGGCTGCCCCCCTGACGGCAGAAGAAATCGCCGGTGGGGCTCCCCGGGTCGAGACCACGGTATAATTCTTTCTAAACAGCAACACTCCCCTTCGGGCAGGACCGTGTGCCGCACGGCTCCGCTCGAAGGGGAGTGTTTTTTTGTCTCAGTCGCAGAGATACCGCCGCTCGAACTCCTCAGCCGGGATGGCCTTGGAAAACCAGAAGCCCTGCGCGCCGTCGCAGTCCAGCGAGCGGAGGAGCTGCACCTGCTCCTCGGTCTCGATGCCCTCGCAGATGACGTTGTAGCCCAGCCGTTTGACCAGATGTACGATCTCCCGCAGGAAATCGGTGCCCCGTGCGTTGGAGCTGCACCGGGTCAGCGCCTCGGCTCCAATGACAGAGAGATCCTTGGGCGAGAACTTGGGCTGGAGGTACAGTACAGTTTGAATTCGTCGTTCTCAAGCGCCTGCGGCAGGCCGCTCAGCAGCTCACCGGTCAGGGTCTGCTTGACCTCCAGCTTTTTGTCAAACTGGACAGCAGACACGCGGGTGTTGCTGTGTACCTGCTTGCGGGCAAAGTTTGCCTTGTCGATGGCGGCAGAGGCGCTCAGGCAGCCGGGCTCAATGGCGTACACACCCATCCGCACCCGCAGGAACCGCCTGGGCGTAGCGCCGCAGATTATCGCAGAACACATACTGGTTGCGGCCGTTCTGCTTGGCCTGATACAGGGCCCAGTCCGCGTTTTCGAACAGCTGGTCAAAGGAATAGCCCGCTGTGTTTTCAGGCAGGAAGCAGGCACCGATGCTGCAGGTCATCCGGTAATCATTTTCCCAGAACTTCACCTGCTGCACGGATTCCGAAAGCTGGCGGGTCTTCTGGAGCAGGGTGGTGTTGGGGATATCCTTCAAAAACACCACGAACTCATCACCGCCGAACCGCACCAGAATGTCGCTGGAGCGGAACAGGGTGCGTAGCAGCCGGGCAAACTCCTGCAGGACCTTGTCGCCGAACAGATGGCCGTAGCAGTCGTTGACGTTCTTGAAAAAATCCAGGTCGATGACCAGCATTCCGCAGGAGGCATAGGGATCTTTGGCCTGCAGATAGCGGTCAATGAGCTCCTTGCCGGTGCGGTTGTTATACAGCTGGGTCAGGGAATCGTGGCGGGCCTGCTCCAGCAGCTCCTGGGTCTGATTCTTCTGGTCGGTGATGTCCTTTGCGTAGCCTACATAGAGCGTGCCGCGGGCGGGGTCTTCGACCGGGCGGGCATCCACCTCCCGGGAATAATACACCCCCTCCGGCGAGACAAAGCGCATCTCCAGCGGGCCGTACAGCTCACCGGTGAGCAGGGCGCGCATCTTCCAGCGGTCCTCCGCGAAGATCGTGGCGTGCTCCGGCTTCTCGGAACCAAGGTAGGCATCCAGTGTCTCCAGCGTGCGGCTCCGGGTATCGTAGACCCGCAGCTGATCCAGACGGGGGTCATATTCCAGCAGAAAAAACCACCGATGAACAAGAAACTGCATCAGTAGGGGATTGTTGATGATCGAATCGATAAACCGAACAGGGACATCCATGGCCGATTCCCCACTTTCCGCTTTTTAACCAGTATAACAAAATATGGAAGATGCATCAAGGCGAAACACGAAAATTTCATGGAAGGTGAAAGAAATTTTACCGAAAGCTCTGTCGGAAACGGTTTCGGTGCTCCCGCTCAGGCCGGAACGCCCCACAGCTCGATCGTGGCACCGGCGGCAAGCCGGACATTGGTGTCCACGGTCAGGGTCAGCCTGCCGAGCTTCTGGCTGGCATCCACATTCTGGCCGCCGCTTCCGGCAGGCAGAACGACCGCAGGCGGTGCACCCGTGGTGCCGGATGCGGCAAAACAGAGATACTGCCCGAAGCAGGGAAGTGCCTGAAAGCTGGCAAAGGTGCGGGTGGGCGGGCTGGACATCGAGCTGCTGGCAGCACAGGGGGCAGAAGCACTGAGCAGCTGGGCACCATCGCTGGTGCTGCACACCCAGTGCAGCGTGCCCTTGGATTGGCTGCTGCCTGCCTGAAACAGCACCTTCAGCGCCTGCAGTTCGGTGGGAAAGGTGCGCTCAAAGCTGGCAGCGGCGGCGTTCAGGGACACCTTTTCCAGCAGCTCCCACTGGCCGGGATCGCTGGGGTCACCCTTTGGGCCCTGGGGGCCGGGTTCTCCCTGCGGGCCTTGCGGGCCGGGCTCTCCTTTGGGGCCGGTGGGTCCTGCGGCACCGGGTTCTCCCTGCGGTCCGGGGTCACCCTTTTCGCCCCGGAATGCACCACTTTCCACAGCTGCTTTCAGCCGGTCGAGCAGGGCCTGCCAGGCGGGCGTGCCGGGCTGGGGCAGGGTGCTGTCCTCCGTGCCGGAATTTTCGGCCACGCAGTAGAACACGTCCGCGCTGGTCAGGGTGCGGGCGCCATCGGTGCCCTCAAAGGTGATGCGCCCCTCCCCGGGCACAGCCGTGATGAGGGCGGGTACCTCCACAAGGCCGTCTGCCACCAGCGTGGAGGGGGCAGCGTTCCCATCCGGCAGGTGCCAGAAGGCCCGCAGGGTCATGCCCTGCCACTCGCCGTCGGCTTCCACCCGCAGGGCGTAGATGCCCCGGTTTCTGGTGTAGCCGAAGCGGAGCAGGTCATCGTACCCCTGCAAAGCAGCCCCGCCGCCCGAGGATAAATGGATCTGACGTTCGATCATACAGTTTCACTCCTTTTGTCGTGGTTTTCGCGTTCAAAAAGCTTGACTTTGGTTAGAGTTTCCGGTAAGATTGTGAAAAGACTGCAGAAGGTTTGGTGGATAAAATCTAACCAAAATCAGCTTGTGAGGCTATAATATCTGATTAAATTCAGAAAGTCAAGGGAAAATCTGAATCCGGTTAGAAAACCGGCGTTCTGCACAAGAAGGAGTGCAAAATTTGTGTTTTATGACTGCTACACGGCCCTGTGTCAGGCCAGAGGAATCAGCCGCAGCCGGGCAGCGCAGGAGATGGGCTTGAGCAACTCCACAGTGACCAAATGGAAAAACACCGGGGCGACCCCCTCGGGCGAGACGCTGGCCAGGGTATCCGCCTATTTTGGCGTGCCGGTGGGGGAGCTGCTGGGCGAAGCCTTCCCGTCGGTGCAGGAGGAGCGGAAGCTGCCCGAAGGAGCTGTCCCGTTCGATCCCGCCCTCACGGCTCCACTGCTGGGCACGGTGCGTGCAGGCCTGCCCATGTATGCGGAAGAAAACATTGAGGGCTACATCCCCATCACCCGGAAGGACGGGGCACGGTACTTCTGGCTCCGTGTCCGGGGCGACAGCATGAACGCCGTGGGCATTTCGGAAAACGATGAGATCCTGGTACGGGAGCAGCCGGAGGTGGAAAACGGCCAGCTTGCCGTGGTGATGGTCAACGGCGATGAAGCCACCGTGAAATATTTCCGTCAAGAGGGGAGCCTTGTGGTCCTGACTCCCAAAAGCTTCAACCCTGTGCACCAGCCCCAGATCTATGATCTGAAACGGGTGCAGGTGCGGGTGGTCGGCCTTGTGGTGGAGTGCCGCAAGGTGTTCTGAAAAAAGAAGATGGCCCCTGCGGGGCAGAATAGGAGGCTCGCTATGAAATGGAGGACCGTTCTATGCACAGCGCTGTTTTTGTGCGGTACCGTGCTGCTTTCTGCCTGCGGCGGGGGAGAGATGCCCGCGCCTGCGGAACCGCCCGCTTCCAGCGAGGTATCGGCTCCCTCTCAGCCGGAGGAAGTGCCCGCCCCCTCTGAATCGGCTTCTTCCAGTGAACCGGAGCCGCCAGCATCCAGCGTGCCGGAAAAAGAGAATCCATTGATCGTGAATGGTGTGCTGAAAAGCTACGATACCGGCAAGCAAAAGGATGTTGTTCTGCCCAGCGGGAAGTTTACCAAAATTGATTCAGGATGCTTCAAAAATAATACTACCATGGAATCGGTGAGTATCCCGGAAGGCGTTACGGAGATTGGCTTTGCCACATTTTCAGGGTGTTATAATCTGAAATCTGTGCAGCTGCCAAAATCGCTGATCAAAATCGGTGCGTCAGCTTTTTTTGGCTGTGCTGCGTTGCAAAAGGTAGAGTTTCCGGAGAATAGTGGGCTAGAGCTTTCTAATT
>OLWJ01000474.1_pt1 | contig 14700 bp, 10 predicted proteins | sample 1674291 | NCBI WGS metagenome assembly OLWJ01 (sample SAMEA103958159, study PRJEB25191) | human gut metagenome | biome: human-associated habitat [ENVO:00009003]; feature: intestine environment [ENVO:2100002]; material: feces | place: Germany | collected 2013/2015
TGTACGCCGGCGGCGATGCCGTGACCGGTGCCGCCACCGTCATCAAGGCCATGGGCGCCGGCAAGGCTGCCGCCAAGGCCATGGATGAGTACATCCGCAACAAGTAATTTCTGCCAAACGGCGCAAATCCCCTGTTTCCTTTGGGAAACAGGGGATTTTTCCTTTTTTAGGAAGCCTAGACAGATTATCTATATTTCATTTACAATTCGTCCCACTTTATGGTATACTATTTCCATCTTACGAAAGCACCAGGGGCTGCCGCAGCCCTTGCTCTGTTTGCAGGAGGTGTGCCCCATGCACTCGTTATTGATCCTGGTCCTGATCCTGGACGCTCTCATCGCCATTTCCTCGATACTGAACCTGGTAAATATGGTCCGGGTCAACCTGCTGGTGGAAGAAAAGCAGGCCCAGGCCCTTACGGTGCAGCTGGTGCGCGTGTGCAAGACAAGCGCTGGCAAGGGTGGGCTGCTGTCCTCCTGGTTTGGGGTGTACGCCTGCCCCGGGGAGATCGGCACTGGTGAGTTTACCTCCACCAACCCCTACGGCAGCCCAGAGGCCGTGCCCAAAGCCACCACGGTGGTGCCCATGAAGGCCTCCGGGGTGCTGGAGCACTGCGATATCGGAGCTCACCTGGGCCGTCGTCTGGTGCCGCTGTGGCTTACGGCAGGAGGCTTTTCTCTGCTGCTGGCAGCGTTTATCCGTCTGTAAGGCATTTTCTCTGGACTTTTCGGCGTAGTGCCGACGGCCTGCCTGCTGACCCACAGGCGGACCGCCAGCACAGCGCCGGGAAAATATAAGTATAAAGGAAGGCAATTATGGAACTACTGAAACTACTCGGCATTGTCATCGTCATCGCTGGCTTTGCACTGAAGCTGGACTCCATTCTGGTCATTCTGGTGGCAGCCGTTGTGACTGCACTGGTTGGCGGTCTGGGCCCGGTCACCCTGCTGGAAACGCTGGGCAGCACCTTTGTGGCAAACCGCAGCATGGCCATCTTCATCATCGTGATGCTGGTCACCGGCACGCTGGAGCGCAACGGCCTGCGTGAAGCAGCCGCTGCCCTGATCGGCAAGTTCAAGGGTGCCACCTCCGGCCTGGTCATCGGCATCTACGGCGTGATGCGCTCGATCTTTGCAGCCTTCAACGTGGGCTTTGGCGGCGTGGCCGGTTTCGTGCGCCCCGTCATCATGCCCATGGCCGAAGGTGCCATTGTGGCACAGGGCTATGAGCCCAATGAGGAGCATGTCGAGGAGCTGAAGGGTATGGCTTCCGGCATGGAGAACATCACCTGGTTCTTCGGTCAGGTCCTGTTCGTGGGCGGCTCCGGCGGCCTGCTGGTGCAGAGCACTTTGGCCGGCCTGGGCATCGAGGTGGAGCTGGCCCAGCTGGCTGCCATCGAGATCCCCGTGTGCATCATTGCCACTGTGGTCGCCATCGTATTCTATGTGATCAAGGATCGCAAGATGATCCAGAAGTACTATAAGTAAGGGAGGACAGAAGAATGAGCTTTTTTATGAGTGCTGATTACAGCCTGTCCACCAAGGTGATGGAGATCATCTACTTTATCATCGGCCTGCTGTGCATCTACTGCGGCGTGAAGAACCTGAAGGATAAGGAGAACCCGGAACCCATGGGCACCTTTATCTTCTGGGCCGTGCTGGGCGTCGTGCTTGCCCTGGGCCGCTGGCTGCCTTCTCTGGTGAGCGGCATCCTGGTGGTGGTGATGTGCATCCCCGCCATCCTCAAGAAGGTCAAGAAGGGCGCTGTCTCTGCTGCCACCAAGGCCGAGACCGAGGCCACCTATGAGAAGATCGGCATGAAGATCTTTGTCCCCACCCTGAGCATCGGCATGCTGGCCGTCATCTGCGCCATCACCGGCCTGGGCATCGGCCTGTCCGCCCTGAACGGCGTGGCTCTGGGCGTTCTCGTGGCCATCATCCTGCTGATGATCATGAACCGCGACAACAAGCCCTCCACCTTCCTGAACGATTCCGAGCGCATGCTGTCCACCGTGGGCCCCCTGTCCATGCTGCCCATGCTGCTGGCCTGCCTTGGCTCTGTGTTTACCGCTGCCGGTGTCGGCGATGTGATCTCTGACCTGGTCAGCCACATCATCCCCGAGGGCAATGTGAACGCCGGTATCGTGGTGTACGCCATCGGCATGATGCTGTTCACCATGATCATGGGCAACGCCTACGCCGCCATCACCGTGATGACCGTGGGCATCGGCTACCCGTTCGTGCTGGCCCACGGCGCAAACCCGGTGGTCATCGGCATGCTGGCTTTGACCTGCGGCTTCTGCGGCACCCTGTGCACCCCCATGGCTGCAAACTTCAACACCGTGCCCGTGGCACTGCTGGATATGAAGAAGCCCATGGGCGTCATCAAGAATCAGGTTCCTGTCGCCATCATCATGATGGTGGTCCAGATCGTGATGATGATCCTCCTGAAGTGATTTTTTTGTTAGATCGAGTGATTCAATGGAACAAGCAATACAGCACGGGGCCGATGTCATTATACGGGACTGGGTCCGGCTCCGTGCAGGCGAACGCATCCTGATCGTATCCAGCCAGAAGTATGCTGTCGAGGTGGCAGCCATGCAGCAAGCCGCACAGGCGGTGGGCAGCGTGGCGGATGTTTTGATGCTGGACGACCTGCACGAGCAGGTGGGCCAGTATTTCGACGACCGCGAGGACGCCTTTGACCCCTACAACGCCGTGATCGGTGCTGCCGAGTATTCCCTCATCACCACACGGGCCGTCAAGCGGGTCATTGCCCGCCGCAACCGGTTTTTGTCGCTGCCGCTGAGCACCAGCAACGGGCAGTCACTGCTGAGCTACGACTTCCTGAACATGAGCCTGCCCAAAAGCAGGATCATGGCCAGCATCATCATGGCCTGCTACCAGAACGCCAGCCACATCCATGTGACCACGGAACTTGGCACGAACCTGGATTTCAACATCGAGGGGCGTGTGCCCGGCTTCTTCAACGGCTGCTGCCACGACGGCAAGGGCCTTTCCTCTGCCAGCGTGGAAGTGTATGTGGCACCGGTGGAGAGCGACACCAACGGCACCCTGATCCTGGACGGCTCCATGGGCTATATCGGCATCGTGGACAGCCCCGTGCGGGTGGAGCTGCGCGGCGGCCGCATCGTGGAGATCGAGGACAATGCCAGCGGCAGGCGGCTCAAGCAGTTTCTGGCCCGCTTCCACGACCCGGAGAACATGGTGGTGGCGGCGGAGTTCGGCATCGGGCTCAACACCCACTCTCGCTGTGCAGGCAACTGCTACATCGAGGACGAATCCACCTATGGCACCTTCCACATCGGGTTCGGGCGCAACATCGCGCTGGGCGGTGTGCAGGATGCTTCCGGCCATTACGATCTGGTCACCCACGCTCCCTGCATCTATGTGGACAACCGCATGATCATGGATCACGGACAGCTCACCGTTCTGGAGCCGTCCATTTATATCTGAGAATCGAGGCTTTTTACTATGAAGATTTTGCTCACTGGTTTCGACCCCTTTGGCGGCGAGACCGTCAACCCCGCTTTTGAGGCGGTAAAGCTGCTGCCCGACACCATCGCCGGTGCCGAGATCGTCAAGCAGGAAGTGCCCACCGAGTTCATCCGTGCCGGTGAGGTGCTGGAAGCTGCCATTCAGGCAAACCAGCCCGATGTGGTCATCTGCATCGGTCAGGCCGGCGGCCGCTCCGCCATCACCCCGGAAAAGGTGGCCATCAACCTGATGGACGGCCGCATCGCCGACAACGCCGGTTATCAGCCCATCGACGTGACCATCCAGGAGGACGGCGAGACCGCCTACTTCACTTCCCTGCCCGTGAAGGCCATGGTGCAGAACATCAAGGACGCAGGCATCCCCTCCGCCCTGTCCTACACTGCAGGCTCCTATGTGTGCAACTACCTGATGTACACCCTGCTGTACCTCATCGACAAGAAGTACCCCAACATCCGGGGCGGCTTCATCCATGTGCCTTACGCCATGGAGCAGGTGGTCAACAAGCCCCTGGGCACCCCCAGCATGGACCTGCACCAGATCGCCCGCGGCCTGGAGAAGGCCGTGGAGGCCGTTGTGAAGAACGACGCCGACCTGGCTGTGGACATGGGCACCACCCACTGAGCACCCCCGCAGAGCCCTTCAAGGCACCCGCTGTGCATCCGCATGGCGGGTGCTTTTTTGTAATGTTTCTCATGCAGAGTGCAATCGCGTGGGGCAGGCCCGATGGCTTTTGCAAGCGGCATCGCTACCGGGGTCGCTCCGCTGGGCCAGAGGGTGAGAGGGGTGTTTCGACTCCCCCCTCTCTCCCTCTGGACACCCCTCTCCCCGCAACGAGAAAGGGGCTGCTCGCCCCTTTCAGACCCCAAAGAAGTAGGCTCCACCCGAAAATACTGAAGATTCACGCCTGTTCGGCGTGAAGATCTTTTCACCGTATTTTCGGCTTCCACCGATTGGAACGCCCCTCAGTCGCTGCGCGCCAGCTCCCCGGTGAGGAGCGTTGCCGTAAAAGGCATTTGATTTGCTGCGCTTTGGCCGCAGGCCAACAGCAGCCGATGCCACTTCCCGTAACGCCCTCTCCCGTGAAAAAGCAAATCCGGCGGGGCCGCAGCCCTGCCGGATTTGCAAAATCTAAAATAATTTTTCTGCTATTTATGCCCAGAGCAACGCGGAGGGCATTCTAAATCGTTTGCCTTCCAGAGAACAGGCCACTTTCCTTAACGCCCATCCGTGAAAAAACAATCCCGGAAAATCCGCAGATTTTCCGGGATTGCATATCTTTAAAAATAATTTTCCGCTGATATTGCCAGAGCAAAGCGGAGGCAATTCCAAATCGTCCTGCTTACTCCGTGATCCGCCCTGCCGCGCTGGTCTCCAAGACCGGGTAACCGGTGCGGGTGCAGCGCACGGCGCAGCGGGCGCGGCCGCCGGTGGTGCAGGTGAACAGGGTCAGGTCCCAGGCGTCCTCGTCGCTGGCCGTGATCATCTTGTCGATATCCGTGGGCTGGATGGTCTCCACGTTGGACACCTCATAGCTCCAGCGCTGGCCGTCCATGTCGGTAAAGTACACCTCGCTGCCCAGGGCCAGCCACTTGATGGGGCTGAAGTGCTTGGCGTAGTTGTGGGCGCAGACCACCATGTTGTCAGCGTAGGTGGAGCCGGAGTAGCGGCCCGGGGCCACCTTGAGGCCCGCATAGCTCCACTCGCTCATCACGGGCAGTTCCAGCCCGATGGACGGGATGGACAGGTAGCCGATGTAGCCCCAGCCGTCGATGTCGGTGACGGTCATCTCCTGCTCCGGGTCCAGCTCCGGCTGGACCACCGGCTCTTCGTCCTTCGTCTTGTCCTCAATGGTCTCGGTCAGGGTCTCTTCCAGCTTGCCCAGGGCGTCCTGCGAAGCCTTGTCGGCGCGGTTGGCGTCCCACTGGTTATAGCCCAGCAGGGCCAGCGCGCCCAGAATGAGCAGGATGCCCACGATCATGCAGGCGCGGCCGATCTTCTGCTTTGTGTTCATGCCAGCGTCTCCTTCCGGTCCAGCACCCAGCCGACGGCAAACAGCAGCACGCCGCTGCAGGCCATGAACGGGATGGGCCAGTTCAGCTGGCCGCTCTGGGGCAGTGCATTGCCGTCCGGGCGGCCCGGAGCCACCGGGTTGTCCGGGTTGCCGGGGGCCACGGGGTTGTCCGGGTTGCCGGGGTTCACCGGGTTATCCGGCGTACCGGGCGACACCGGGCGGTTGGGGTCGTTGGGATCCACCGGCATGTCCGGGTTGTCCGGCTCATCCGGGGTGCCGGGCTGGGTGGGCTTGTCCGGCTCCGAGGGCTTCTCCGGCTCGGACGGTTTGTCCGGTTCCGAAGGCTTGCTGGGAGTTTCCGGTTCGGGCGGGGTCACCTCCTGCGTGGGCGCGCCCACCTTGGGGGTGGCGTCCACGGTGTAGAGCCAGCCGCTTTCGTCCGCCATGGGCAGCGACACCAGGAAGGAATTGATGGCCTCGTAGCCCTTGGAGTTCTCGGTCTGCACCACGAGGTACAGGCCCAGCGGCAGCGCGTCAAAGGAGACGATGCCCTGCTCGCTGATCTTATGGGTGGTGCCGGCGGCGCGGGCGGGCAGCTTGGCTTCCAGCCTGGAAGCCAGTGTGCTGTCCGTCAGGTCGCCCAGCGCGATGCCGCAGCCCGTAAAGTCGGCGGTGTACACAAAGTGCAGGTCGCCGTTGGTGCGGGCCACGTCCGCCACCTTGTACACGGTGAGTGCGCCGCCCCGCAGGGGGACGTCGTTCTGATGGTCGTACAGGGTCACGTCCATGCTGCCGGTGCGGCTCAGGTCGATGTTGGCGCTGGCCGCGGGGGCTGCCAGCGCGGGCAGTGCACAGCACACGGCCATGCACAGCGCCAGCAGAAGAGCGGCAAACCGGTTGTTTTTGTTTTGTTTCATGGCTGCTCACTCCTCCTCGTCCTGTTTCCGTTTGCGGACCAGCAGCAGGGCTGCTGCAGCGGCCAGTGCGCCGCCCAGCACCCCGAAGGGTACCGTGCCCATGCCGCCGGTGGACGGCAGCTCGTAGCCGGTGTAGACATAGTTCTGCACCGTGATATTGCCGGTCTGCACGCCGTTGTTGTCAATGTACACGTTCCAGTTGCCGGTGGTCGTTTCCTCCACCAGGTAGTGGTACGCATTGCCGTTCTCGTCCGTCAGGGGCAGCTTGTCCCCAGACCAGGTAGCAGTCCAGTGGTTGGTCTCGTTCAGGGTAGCTTCGTCAAAAAACGTTCTGTCCTTGTCATTGTCGGTGTACCGCCAGACCTTGATGTGGATGCTGTCCACCGCCGGTTCCACCGGCTGGCGGGTGTCGGCATCCAGCCAGAGCTTGCTGACGGTCAGCTTGCTGTACACGTTGCTGTACTCAGCAGTGGTGGTGCCGGCGTCGCTGCCCACCTGCACATTGCGGTTCAGGTCCACCGTCTCGTCATTCACGGTCAAGATGGTGGTGCCTTCAGCCACGCCTGTGGCATTTGCAAAGGCCTGCTGCTCGTTCTCCGCGCTGGCGTTCTTGCGGAACAGCAGGTAGTGCGGGGTGGCATCCAGCTGATAGTCCGTGGGTGCTTTGGTCTCCACGAGCTTATACAGCACGTCCGGTTTCAGGCAGCTTGCAGTCTCACTATCCAGCACAGCCAGACTGGCCTGACCGTTTTCGTCCGTGGTCAGGGTGCCCGTGCCGTTGCCGGTCCACGGGACGAACTGCCTGCTTACCGTATCGTACTGGGAAATGGTGAACTCCGCGCCCTTCAGCGACACGCCGGAGTAGCTGTCCTTCTTGCGCAGCACGAACTGTGCGGTGGTGGCCGTTGCATCCGCCTTGACCTGGTAGGTGATGCCGCTGTCGCTGGATTTGCTGCCGTTGCTCAGGGTCACGGTGTTGCTCACCTGGTAGCTGGCGGCAGCACTGCCATCCTTCACATTGCAGTCATACACAAGGATCATGGCCGCCATATTGGGGATCTCCATATGGAGCCAGCCGTTCTTGTCCGCTTCCAGGATGCGGTACATGTTGCGCGGCACCTCTATGCCGGTGGTCACGCCGACTGTTTCGTCGTAATTGTAAAAATACAACTTGACCGAGTTGACATCGCCGGTGGCGATGGCACCATTGGTGGTGCTGATGTTATCCCACAGCTCGATCTTCTCCGCTCTGGTCTGCCCGGCCGACAGATCCTCGCCGGCCGGGTTGATGACCACCCGATAGTGCAGCTTCCGGTCGTTGTCGGTGTCCTGCCAGCCGGTCTTTTTCACCTGCTCCACATCGCGGGTGACGGTGGTGGTGGTGGTCTGGGTCAGCTCGCCCCAAGTGGCGGTGTTGGTGTAGATCAGTTTGCCCACCGAGGGGTTCTTCCAGCGGGGATCGTCGCTCACGCTCACTTTGTACTGGATGCGGATGCGGTGTTCCTCCTGCTCCGACTTGTTGTAGTTGCTGATTTTAATGGTGAGCTTCCGGGTAGTTTCGTCATACTCTGCCGTCGCCCAGTCTACATTTTTATCGCTGATCTTTACAAAGTCGCCCTCATCCAGCGCGATCTTGACATTATCCACCTTGAAGCCGACGTTTTCCGGCAGGGTGTCGGTAACCGTGATTTTGTCCCTATCATCGGCGGAGGTCTGCAGCACCAGCTGGTAGTGGAGGTTGTTGCCGCTGAGGTCGCTCAGCTCGAAGCTGTTGCTGCCGGTCAGATAACCGGTCTCGTCGCCGCTGCTCTTTGCGGCCACGCCCTTTTCAAACTGCTTGTAGCTGCGGTAGGTATCGGTGTCCGAGGCCTTGCCGCTCACGCCTTGGATATGGATGGTGTTCTTATAGGTCCACACCTCACCGGTGGGCACATCGTCCCGCTCCTCATGGGTGGGGATGCCGGTCACCGAGATGCTGCGCACGGGGTTCTGGCCGTCCCCGGCTTTCACATGGATGCTGAAGCTGCGCACACGGGTGGACGAGTTATTTGCGTCCACCTCCTCGGTACCGTTTTTCTGTGCATAATAGGTCATCTTGATGGTGTTGCCCGCCGCGACAGCCTGCGCATAGGTCAGCCTCGTGTTGTCGAGCATGGTCAGGGTCAGATTGGCCTTGATGGCGTCATCCAGCTCTTTTGCAATGGCATAGTGGGTGTCCTTTTTTTCCTCGCCTTGGTCGTTCTCAGCGTCGTCCAGCACATCCCACAGGGTAAACTCCGCTTCACCGGCCTTGTTGGTGGCCGAGAGGTTCCAGGTGGGCGTCTCGCCCCTGGTGGCAATGGATTTGCTCAGGCTCCAATCGCCCTTCCCGATGTTCACAGTGTCCGAGGCCTCAAAGGTATGGTTGCTCTTGGTCAGGATCTGTGCCTTGTTGGTCACCGAGCCGCCGCCGATGGGGGTGGTGGTCTCAAAGGTGATCTTCAGCTCTGTTCCATCATAACCCGCCGGGATGGTATAGCCGTTTTTCTGGAATTCCTCTGCCGATATCGTATCGTTGCCTACCTTTACATCCCCTACGATTTTCACACCGTCTGGCAAGTCATCTGTGATCTTGCAGCCCTGCAGGAGATAGGACCCCAGGAAAGAATGGGGTACCTTTACAGTGATCGTCCACTGGATGCGGCCTGTTTTGGGGTCGTACTCGCCTTTCTTCTCAATGCGAGAGGTTTTACATGTGTACCATGCGTCAACCGCATCTTTTACATTGCGCCCTGCCTCGGCTTTCGCCGTGTTGTTGATGATAGCGACGCCGTTGGGCATATTGTCAAAGTCCGCATAGTTCCGCTGAACGTCGTAGTTCCAGATGTACTTCTCTCCGGCCTCCAATGCAGGCAGCGGAGCAAGGACCACCTGGGGGTTGCCGTTGCCGTCGGTTTTCAGTTCATGCGCAGGGACGTCAATCTCCGTTTTTGTGCCCGAAGCATCCACCTTGTAAAGTTTAAAGGAGTTTACCAGATATTTGCCGCCCTTCAGGTAGTCGCTACGGTTTTCGCCATTCCTATTCGTGTTCAGGGTATCCGTAAGGATCACCGGGTCTTTGGTGCCGTTGGTGGTCTCCACCGTCACCTTGTAATTATTTACAAAGGTGCCGTCCTTACGGTCCGTAATCGTCGGATCCCCACTCTCCTTATTGATCTTTATATCTGCCGTTTTCTTCTTGATGGTCAGGATGCAGTCGTCCTTGAATTTGATTTCCTTCTCGTCCTCAAAGTTGTCGGCGCTCGCCGTAACGGCGGCCTTGAAGGTACCGGTGAATGGCAGGCCGCCCTTCTCGTCGGTACCGATGAACTTTTCGTCCGTAAAGGTCAGGGTCACTTTGCCGTCGGTGTCAACGGTGAAGCTGCCCACGACCTTTGCATTGCCGGCCTCGTCCTTGTCGGACTCATCCACGATGTTGCCCGTCACCACATCCGGCATGGGCAGGCCTTTGGGCAGCTGGTAGGTCAGGGTATTGTTGGTGGGCGTCAGCACACCGGGTTTCACGGTATACTTCAGGTTCACGCGGACGTGGGTGCCGCTGTCCACGGTCACGCTGCCCGAGCCGATAGACGTCCATGTTTTCCCGTCGGTCGTCTTTTCATAATTGACATCCGTGATCCAGGTCTTCAGATCATGGTCGTCCCCGGCAGCCAGCAGGGCGATGCCGTAGGGGTCGGCGTCACCCACCCAGTCCACGGTGGCACCAAAGCCATCCTCATCTTCCAGCAGCGCATAGCTGCCGTCCAGCTCCTCCTGGGAGCCTGCCGGGTCCTCCGGGGCCGCAGCGGTGGTCTCGGCGGCATAGGCGCCGGTCACCGAGATGACACTGGTCACGTCGGACATGGCAGCGGGCACCTCGGCCACCTTGCCGTCCACGTTGCCGGAGATCACGGTCAGGGTCCCGGCGTCGGGGTCCACGGCGGACACGACGCCCACCGTCTCGGTGGTCACGGTGCGGGTGTCCACCTGCGGCTCGGAAGCCGTGAGCTGGGCGGCGGTGTCGGGGTCCTCGTCCAGGTCCAGCAGGGCGATGCCATAGGAGCTCTCGTCCACGGCCACCTGCTCGGTGGTGAGAGTGTTGTAGATGACGATATCGCCGGGCCTTGCGGTGGAGCCGTCGGCGTCGGTGAGCCACTGGGAGCCGCGCAGGTCACTGTGCAGGGCCATCACGCCCGCACGCTGGGGCACCACCGTCTGGGGCACACCCGCAAAGTGCAGGCAGTAGGACAGGAACATCACGTCCCAGGCGCCGTAGGGGTTGCCGTACCAGGCACCATAGCGGGAGTAGCCGCGCAGCACCTGCTGGTCCTCCACATCCAGCTTGAAGTTCTTGTCGCTCTGCTGGTAGTCCAGCTGGGACTTTGCCACGGTGAGCAGGTCCTCGGCCCAGTTGCCGTTCAGGGCCACGTTGGCCGCGGCCTGCCATTCCTCGGCAGTCTCCACGTCGGCCTGGGTATCGGCCAGGCACTCCACGGTGTGGTGGTGCTCCGGGATGATGCACACCAGCTCCTCGGTGTAGCAGGCGTCGGTGTGGTGATGCAGCACCGGCTCCTCCGGGGTGGTCTCGGCCGGCTCAGTGGGCAAGTCCACCACGGGGCGGCTGGCAGGCATTTCCTGATAGGCGGGGTTGGGCTCCTCCACCAGTTCGCCTTCGTCCAGGCCGCACACCAGCTCATACTCGGTGGTGTAGCAGCTGTCGTCGTGGATATGCTCGAACTCGCCGCAGATGAGCGCACCGTACTCGTCAAAGCAGTCGTCGGTGTGCTCGTGCTCTTCCTGATAGCAGGTCAGCACCCGGTGCTCCTCGTAGCAGGCATCGGTGTGCTCATGGGGCACCCAGATGGTCTCCGGCTCGGTCTGCACCGGCTCTTCCGGCTCGGCCGCGCTGTAGGCGGACACTGGATCGGCGCTGCTGTCCGAAGAGGTGACGGGCGTTTCCGGCTCGCCCTCCTCGTAACCGCAGGTGAGCACTTTTTCGTAGCAGGCCGCCGTGTGCTGGTGCTCCTCGTAGCCGCAGTGGTAGTCGGCAGTCATGGAGATGCCCACCCCATGGAGCTGCCAGTTGACGAACAGGGTGGTGAGCAGGGCCAGCACCAGCATCATGGCCACATAGCGCCGGGCCTGTACATGCTGCCTGCGGAACCGCTCGATCAACCCGTTGATGATATCCTTCATAGTAAACACGTCCTCTTGGTTCGCTCTGTGCCCTGGCAGCCGCACACCGCTGCAGGCCCACAGAAGGGTCCGTTTATCATTTGTGCAACAAAAGCGTCACAAAATTTGTTCGATACATTGTTATTATATCATTTTAGGGCGTTCATTTCAACTCAGGGGGCGTGCTTTTCCGGCAGAAGAATGCACACGATGCGCACCATGCAAGGGGTCAGGGGCAGCCACAGCACCGTGCAGCCCAGATTGAACAGGGTGTGGGCGTTGGCGATCTGCCGGGCCAGCACGGCGCTCTCCGGCCCGTGGGGCGAGACCAGCCGCACCAGCGCGGTGAACTGGGGCAGCAGCAGCCAGCACACCGCCGCCCCGGACAGGTTGAACAGGGCGTGGGCCGCCGCCAGACGTTTGGCGTCCCGGCTCTGCCCCACCGATGCCAGCACTGCCGTGACGGTGGTGCCGATGTTGTCCCCCAACAGCACCGGGATGGCTCCCGCAAGGCCCAGCAGGCACCCGCCGTCCGGCCCGGGGCTGGCGGCTACCTGCTGCAGCACCGCAATGGTGGCGGAGCTGCTCTGCACGGCAAGGGTCATGCCCAGCCCTGCCAGCAGGCCCAGGCCGGGGTGGTGCCGCACCTGGGCCATCCACTGCCGGAACACCGGCCCTGCTGCCAATGGCTCCATGGCCTCGGCCATGACCGCGATGCCCTCAAACAGCAGGCCGAACGCAAACAGCGCCTGCCCGGCTGCATGCAGACGCCCGCGCCCCGCGAACCAGAGCAGCAGCCCCGCCACCAGCAGCAGATACCGGGCATCCTCCAGCCGGAAGGCCAGCAATTGCGCGGTGACCGTGGTGCCGATGTTGGCTCCGAACACCACCGGCACGGCCCGCTGCAGGGTCAGCAGCCCGGCCCCCACAAGGCCCAGCACCAGCACCGTGACCGCCGAGCTGCTCTGCACCACCGCCGTGACCACCGCCCCCGTGAGCACCCCGGCCAGCGGGTGGGCCGTGAGCCGGGCAAGGGCCTGCCGCAGGGTGTCCCCCGCCGCCTGCTGCAAAGCGTCCGTGAGGGTGTCCATGCTATATAAGAAAAGTGCCGCCCCGCCGAACAATTGCAGGATCATCCACAAACGCTGTTCCATGCCCGATGCCCCCTTTGCTTTATGTGTATGCGGGACACAAACGTTTGTGAACTTTTGTGAAACAATCCCTGCAGGGGGTTGCAATCCAGCCTGCAAAAGCCTATTATTATCAAGCGTTAACGGTTAACAGCTGTTAAGCAATTTTTGAGAGGAGGGGATCGCGTGTCTGAGGAATCCACGTTGAGTTTTCGTGGGCTTTGCCGCTACATCCACCGGCTGAGCAAAGCATCCAAGGCCGGCATGAAGGCCGCTCTGGCCGACTGCCCCAAGTGCCACTTCCCCATGCTGGAAGGGCTGCTGGGCTGCATTCGGCTCCATGGACAGGACGGTGCCGTTTATATCTCCGACCTTGTTCAGGAGCTTCATCAACCGCTTCCTGCCATTTCCCGCACGGTGCGGCAGATGGAGCAGGACGGCCTTGTGGAACGCTTTGCCGACCCTGCCGACCGCCGCAAGACGCTGGTGCGTTTCACGCCCAAGGGATACGAGGCCTGCCGACAGTGCGAGGCTGCTCTTGGGGACTACTTTTCCAGTGTCATGGCCCGGCTGGAGCCGGAACAGCTGGCCCAGATGGAAGCGCTGCGCGGCGCGCTGATGGAAGCCATTCTTGCGGAAAATGCTGCGCGTACCACCAAACCGAAGGGAGAACCAAACCATGACAAAGATCTTTAAGCAGCTGGCCCGTCACTGGGCCGTCTGCCTCGTGGTGTTCGCACTGCTGTTCGTGCAGGCGTACTGCGATCTGTCGCTGCCGGACTACACCAGCAAGATCGTGGACACCGGCATCCAGCAGGGCGGCATCGAAAGCCCCCTGCCCGACACCGTGCGGCAGAGCACGCTGGATGCCCTCTCGCTGCTGATGCGCGAGGAGGACGCCGCTGCCTTCCAGAACGCCTACACCGCCGACGGCGATGTGCTGCGCCTGCGCACCGACCTGACCGCCGACGAGCGCACTGCGCTGGAAGATGCTGTGACCACGCCGGATATCGTGCTGTATCTGGCGGCCGTCCAGGCAGCCAACACCCCCGCCGGGCAGACCGGCATGGGCATGACCGGCCTTGCGAACCTGCAGGCCTCCGGTGCCGACCGCAATCCCGACACGGAAACTGAGACTGTGGCCCCCACGGCGGAGGACCTGGACACCGTGTGCGGCCAGTTTGCCGCCATGAGCCAGATGCCCGGCTTCAGCCGCGACGCCGTGCAGCAGCAGCTGACCGGTGCCATCGGCCAGCTGGACGACACCGTGGTGGAGAACCTGAAGAGCCAGGCTCTGCTGCTGGTGGGGCTGGAATACGAGGCCCAGGGCATTGCCCACGATGTGCAGATGCACTATTTATATAAGGTAGGCGGCCAGATGCTGGCGCTGACCCTGCTGATGGTGGCCGTGTCCATCGCGGTGGGCTTCCTGGCCTCCCGGGTGTCCGCCGCCATCGGCCGCGACCTGCGCCGCGAGACCTTCTCCAGCGTCATCCACTTCTCCAATGCGGAGATCGAGAACTTCTCCACCGCGTCCCTCATCACCCGCACCACCAACGACATCCAGCAGGTGCAGTTTGTCTGCGTCATGCTGCTGCGCATGGTGGCCTATGCGCCCATTCTGGGCATCGGCGGTGTGCTGCACGTCATCGGCAGCTCTTCGGGCCTTTCCTGGATCGTGGTGCTGGACGTGGCTTTGCTGCTGCTGCTCATCCTCTTCCTGATGAACATGGCCATGCCCAAGTTCAAGATCATGCAGACGCTGGTGGACCGGCTGAACCTCGTCAGCCGCGAGATCCTCACCGGCATCATGCCGGTGCGTGCCTTCAGCCGCGAACAGTTTGAGGAACAGCGCTTTGACAAGGCCAACAAGGACCTGATGGGCACCCAGCTGTTCACCAACCGCGCCATGGTGGCCATGATGCCCTTTA
>OLWJ01000483.1_pt1 | contig 14603 bp, 13 predicted proteins | sample 1674291 | NCBI WGS metagenome assembly OLWJ01 (sample SAMEA103958159, study PRJEB25191) | human gut metagenome | biome: human-associated habitat [ENVO:00009003]; feature: intestine environment [ENVO:2100002]; material: feces | place: Germany | collected 2013/2015
TTGATTATAATGGGTCGAGCACAGAAAGTAAAGTGCTTGACATTTGAGACTACATGGTGTAGTATGACGATAGAGACTACAGTGTGTAGACAAAGGAGGGACAGCCATGCCGGAGCTGCAAATGGGATTGATCGAGGCGCGGTTCGCCGACCTGATCTGGGCAAACGCGCCGGTGACGACGTCGGCGCTCGTGAAGTTGGCGGAGGCGGAGCTGCACTGGAAGCGGACGACGACGCACACGGTCATCCGCCGCCTGTGCGAAAAGGAGCTGTTTGAAAACGACGGCGGAACGGTCCATGTGCGGATGAGCCGCGAGGAGTTTTACGCGAAGCAGAGCAAAAAGTTTGTAGAAAACACGTTTTCCGGCTCGCTGCCCGCGTTTCTGGCGGCGTTTACGTCGGGGCGCGGATTGACGGCGGAGGAGGCCGGGGAGCTGCGCGCGATGATCGATCAGGCGGAGGAACGGGTATGAGCGCGGTGTTTTTGGAGCTATTTAACCGGGCAGTCAGTGCGGGATGGCTGCTGCTGGCGCTTTTGATCCTGCGGCCGGTGCTGAAAAAGCTCCCGGCGTGGGTGCGGTGTCTGTTGTGGGGCCTTGCGGCGGTGCGGCTCGTGCTGCCGATCCGGTTTGAGAGTGCGTGGAGCCTCGTGCCGAGCGCGGAGACGCTCTCGCAAAATACGGTTCGATATGACGCCGTGCCGCAGCTGACGTCCGGCATCGAAGCGCTGAACAGCGCGGTCAACGAGCGGCTGATGGAGCCATATTTCCGCTCCGACGCGGCGGTGAGCATGAATCCGCTCCACGTCTGGACGGAGATCGCCGGGATCGTCTGGCTCATCGGCTGCGCGGCGCTGCTCCTCTACGCGCTCGTGCGGCTGGTACAGACAAAGCGGTGCGTGCGCGAGGCCGCGCTTCTCGGAGACAATGTGTGGCTGTGCGATGCGGTCGCCTCGCCGTTCATTCTGGGCGTGCTTCGCCCGCGGGTCTATCTGCCCTCGGGGCTGGACGGCGCGGCGCGGGACTATGTCCTCGCGCACGAGCGGGCGCATCTTGCGCGGCGCGACCACTGGTGGAAGCCGCTGGGCTATCTGCTGCTGGCGGTCTACTGGTTCCAGCCGCTTTGCTGGTTCGCCTACCGGTGCTTCTGCCGGGATCTGGAGCTGGCCTGCGACGAGCGGGCCGTACGGGAGCTGGGCCTCGCGGAGCGGAAGGCGTATTCGTCCGCGCTGCTCTCGTGCGCAACGGCGGGACGGGCGGTGCTGGCCTGTCCGCTGGCGTTCGGCGAAGTAGGTGTGAAGGAGCGTGTGAAACGGGTGCTGAACTATAAAAAACCGGCCTTTTGGGTCACCTTGATTGCAATTCTGCTCTGCATCGTGCTGGCCGTCTGCTTCCTGACGAACCCGAAGCCGGTGCAGGAACCAACAACGACGGGCGACCTGCCACCGATGCTGACGTTTGGCGACGCGCGCTATGTCGCGCCGGAGAAACCGGTGACGCATCTGCCCTACGGGTATATCCGCGCGGGCCTTGTGACGAAGGAGCAATCGGGCGACACCAATCTGCAGGGCCACGATTACTTCATCCACGAGGGCGACGACCCGGATATGCCGGAGGATCTCTATGTCTGGCAGGAGTGCGGCACGGCGGTCGCGGTCGATCTGGTGGATTCCACGCAGCGGCAGTGGGCCTACGTCCGCTGGATCCGGACGGGCGAGGACAACGCAGACCACTTTACTGCCAAGCTGCTGACGCTGGACGATGTGGTGTTCCTCGCGGAGAAGGGGGATTCGCTCACCTGGGGCGATTTCGAGAACTACGATTCTCAGGAGGTCGGCTCTGGCCTCTATATCCGGCAGTACCCGATCGATGAGCTGTTTTCCCTCGGCCTCAGCGGCCAATGGAATCCCGCGAGCGATGATGTGCCGGATAGGATCGTCCTCACGGCCAGGGATGGCACGGGCGAGGTCGTCGACCTGCGCGACGGTGCCGAGGCCGTTGAGACATTCATCGCGGCGCATGAGAAAAATCCCGTCGAGCGGCCCTACAGCTATCTCGACCTGACAGTTTCGGATTATAATCTGACGGCCCCGGTCGGCTCCGGCGATCTGGCGCTGACGGCGAGCGTTTTGTCCACGAACACGACGCGCATCCGCGTCGAAGCGACGGAGAATCTGGAGCAGGGCGCGGAGATCTATGTCTACCTCTACAATGCGGAGGACATGGAAAACGCCATCCAGTACGGACTCATCACGGAGGAAAACCGCTCCGTGCTGTTTGAGAACCTGACCTCGGCGCGGGTCTACCGCGTGGGGATCGGCGTGAAGGAGTCCAGCGCGCAGGTCAGTGTGGACATCAGCGACGATTCCGGCCCCGACCGAAGTCTGGGATTGAATCAGAGATAGCAAACGCGGCCCGCGGCAAATGCCGCGGGCCGCGTTTCTCCCCCAGTCAGCCTTCGCCTGACAGCCCCCTCTTGTAGAGGGGGCCTTTACGGTAATTATTTCAGGGGCCTTGTGGAAGGAGCACGGCCTCTGCGGAATTTGAATCATCCGAGGGCAAGGATGATGGGACGGCCGTCGCAGAAGAGCTTGCCGCCGCGCACCTCGACGTTTTCCTCGTCGATGAGGTTGACGTAGCAGCCGTCCGGGGCATCGACCTTGACCTCCGCTTCCAGCGCGCGGAGCGAGAAGACGCCGAGGAAGCGGCCCTTGTCGCCGCCGCGTTCCAAAATCGCGATCTGGTGCTCATCGTCAGCCTTGGCCCAGAAATAGTCTGAGGAGCCGAAGCGCTGCTTCACCTCATAGAGGCGGCGCAGGTAGGCACTGAGGTCATGGCCGGTTTTGCGATCAATGGGCTCGCGCTCGAAGAGGCTCGGAACATGCTTGTCCTCGAATTCCTGCCCGGCGTAGAGCAGCGTTGTGCCTTTTTCGAAGTAGAGCATGGCAGTGAAGTTTTTCAGTGATGCCTCGTCGCGCACAGAAGACGCGATGCGCGGCTGGTCGTGGTTCTCGAGGAAGCGGAGCTTGTTATAGTTCGCGGGATAGGTGGCCTCCTGGAAGTTGACCATGTCGAGATAGTGACTGAGCACGATCTTCCCCGCGAGATACTGGTCGAACGCCTCGCGGACGTCGTATTCATATTCCATGTCGAACGCGGAGAAGGCGTCATAGTCCAGTGCAGAATAGACACCGCTGCGGCGCGCGAGGCAGCCGTAGCTCTGGTGGACGGTCTCAGCCAGCCAGATGCAGTCCGGGTTGACCTTGGCGACGGCTTGCCGCGCGGCGCGCCAGAACTCGACCGGCACGAACGACGCCACATCGCAGCGGAAGCCGTCGACGATCTGCGCCCACATCACGAGCGAGTCGATCTGATAGGCCCAGAGGTCGCGGTTGCGGTAGTCGAGGTCGATGACGTCTGCCCAGTCGCCCATCTTATTGCCGGGCTTGCCGTCCGGGCCGTGATAGAAAAACTCCGGATGCGCGGCGTAGAGCGTGGAGTCCGGCGAGGTGTGGTTGTAGACGACGTCGATCATGCACTTCATGCCGCGCTTGTGGATCTCGTCCACGAGCGCCTTGAAATCGTCCATCGTGCCGTAGGCGGGATTGACGGTGCGGTAATCGCGGTTGGCATACGGGCAGCCGAGGCTGCCTTTTTTGCCCTTTACGCCGATCGGGTGGATCGGCAGGAACCAGATGATGTCCGTGCCGAGAGCCTTGATGCGGTCGAGATCGGGGATGACCGCGCGGAACGTGCCCTCCGGCGTATGGGCGCGGACGTAGACGGAGTAAATGACCTGATTTTGAAGACGGGGATCGGTATTGACAGCCATAAAACAGCCTCCAATCAAAATTTGCGTAACGATTCTAGCACGTTTTCTGGAAATTGCAAGTAGGAAATCAACGAAGTTTTTCTGAAATTTCCCCACGCGGGACGACCGAAAACCGCAGCTGCCATGTGACCTGCTCCGGCGGAGCAAAATGGAGGCTGGAATAGGCGACCCGGCGGTCTGATGGCGCGCCGCCGGACACAAAAATGCTGGTCGGGCCATCTGCACCGCCGATGATCCCGATGCATGCCGCGCCGCCCACGGGCACTGCACCGGAAACAGTATCCGGGATCTTCAGCCGGGGCGGATCAGTAGGAGCCGTATCCCGGATCTGCAATTCGTTCGGCGGCAGCTCCGGCGAGACAGCATACTCCAGACGCAGGCAGTGCGCGGGATATTCCTGAACGTCCGGCAGACCGGGCACGTCCAGCGTCTCCGGCGCGAGGGACAGAACCGTGAGCGTATGGGTTTCGCCGGTCCGCGGGTGCGTGAACGACACAGTTTGCCCCGGCTGTGCTGTGAACTGCGGGCCGGGCCGCCAGACGGGATCGGCGGTAAGCGTCAGCGTGAGCGTTTTAACCTCTTGCCGCCGCTTCCAGGGGAAGTGGAGCCGCCAGAGCTGCCAATGCTCCGCCGGATTGAGCGCGTAATGCGCGAGCACGGCCTGTTCTGCCAGATCCTGTTCCGTGTCCGGCCGCCAGGCAAAGCCGCTGCTGCCCTCGCCGCGGAGGGCGCGGCCATTGACGAGAAGTTCGGCATGGAAGCTGTCGTGGAACGGCGACTCCATCAGAGCCTGTTCCGCCTGTTCGGGCGTCAGGCCCGCTTCCTCCAGCGGCGCCCAGGTTTCCACGAAGCGGCGCACATCCTCCGCCGGGACATGCTTGGCCAGATCGAGCACGAGGCCCTTCGCACAGGCATAGACGCTCAGCGCACGCCAGTCCGCGTCGCCCCAGCGGAAGCGATGGCCGAGCGAAATCTCCACACCCGGCTTTCCGCGTCCGCGCGTGGCCCAGAAATTTTTGCCGTAGAATACGCGCCATTCCAGCTTTTTCTCCAGACAGACGAGCTCGATGCCGCGGATGCCGTTGAAATTGCAATCCACGATGTCGGCCTCCCGGTAGCCGAGGCGGGCATAGAGCCGTCTGGCAGCCTGATTGCGGGCATTCGTGTCGATGCGGAGGACGGGACAGCCGTGCGCGCGGGCATAGTCCTCATAGAACTGTACGAACTGCGGCCCGAAGCCGTGTCCCTTCTGCGCCGGTTCGACGACGAGCGTGTGCAGCACCATCACCTGCTCCGGCGCGGCGTCAAACGACCAGTTTGCTCTTGCGTAGCAGTCCACCTGCGCCTGATTGATACGCGCGGCGGCGACGACCGCGCCGTCCTCCTCCATGACGAAGAGGTCGTCCGCATCGAGCGCCTCGCGTGCAGTTTCCTCAGTGGGATAGGCGCCGCGAATCCAGCCGATGGTCGTCTCGCCGCGCTCTTCGAGGTCGTGTGTATGGTCATAAATGGCAGTGATCGCGGGAATGTCCACCTCAGTTGCTTTTCGGAATGTAGACATGGAAAAAACTTCTTTCTGTTGCGTTTTCTTCATGCTACCACACGCGGTGCATCCTGTCAATCATTGACAGGAACCGCAGCAGATGGTATCATAGCTCCAGAAAGAAGGTGGCTCGATGGAACTGCAAACACCGCGCCTGCTGCTCCGTCCGTGGGAGGAATCGGACGCAGAGGCGCTCTATGAACTGGCGAAGGATCCGGACGTCGGCCCGGCGGCCGGCTGGAACGTCCATAAGGACGCAGAAGAAAGCCGCGAGATCATCCGCACCATCCTCTCCGCGCCGGGGACGTTCGCGATCCTTGGACGGCGGGACGGCCAGCTGCGCGGCAGCTGCGGCTTTTTCCCTACGCGGGCGCAAGGCGCAGAAGCCGGAGAATTGGAGATCGGCTACTGGGTGGGTAAGCCCTTCTGGGGGCGCGGCATCGCGCCGGAGGCCGTGGAGGCCCTGCTGACCCATTGCTTCACGGAGCTGGGCGCGGAGCGCGTCTGGTGTGCGTATTTCGACGGAAACGAAAAATCGCGCCGCTGTCAGGAGAAGTGCGGCTTCCGCTTCCATCACACGGAGCGGGACGTGCACTGGGCGGCCACGGATGAGATCAAGACGGAGCATTACAGCGTCCTGACCCGCGCCGAATGGCTGGCCCGCCAGAAACCGGAGGACTGATATGGCAACAACGCAGGAATTTGCAGACAAGGTCTGCCGGCGCATGGCGCCGTTCGGCAACGTGCGCCGCCGGAAAATGTTCGGCGAATATCTGGTCTATGTGAACGAGAGGCCAGTGCTCACGCTCTGCGATAACCAGGTCTTTGTGAAGAAGCTGCCGCAGGTCGCGGTGCTGATGGCGGACGCGGAATGCGGCTATCCCTACGAGGGTGCAAAGGAGGCGTACCTGCTCAATCTCGGCGATGATGCGCGGATTGATGCACTGCTCCCGCTGCTCGTGGAGCACACGCCGCTGCCCAAACCGCGCAAAAAAGCAAAATAAAAAGCCGCCGCCTGAGTCTTCAGGCGGCGGTTTTTTGATCGTATGTATCGGGCGGGCATTGCCCGCCCGTCCCCACCGCAGCGAAAAGCCCCCCTCTTCGTAGAGGGGGGCTTTGACGGTTTCATTTTTCGAGCTCCGCACAGAACGGACTATCCGCGCAGGACGTCACGTCCGCCTGCGCGATATGCTCCTTCAGCTTTTTGGCCGCCTGCTCCGGCGCGATGATCGTGCCCGCGCCCGCGATGCAGCCGCCGGGGCAGGCCATGCCCTCGAGCAGATAGCCGTCCAGCTTGCCCGCGCGGGCCAGCGTCAGCAGCTTGCGGCATTCGCGAAGCCCATCGGCCCGCTGGATCTTGACCTCCGCATCGGGCCGCAGCTTCCGGATCACATCCTCCACCGCGAGGGCCACGCCGCCCGCCGCTGCGAAGCCGCGGCCAAGGCCCGTGCCGTTTTTCAACTCCTCGTCCGGCTCGATCGTCTCGAGGTCGACGTTCTTCGCCTCGAAAATACCCATTAGTTCTTCGTATGTCAGGACGAAATCAACGTCATTGCGCAGCTCTTCCTGCATGGCCTCGAGCTTTTTCGCCGCGCACGGCCCGACAAAGACGACCTTGCAGCCCGGATGCTGCTCCTTCACCATCCGCGCCGTGTAGACCATCGGCGTGTAGGTCATGGAGATGTTGCCGGACTCCTTCGGGAACAGCCGCCGCGCCATCATCCGCCACGACGGGCAGCACGATGTCGCAAGGAAACGGTTTTCCGCCGGGACCTTTTCCAGATAGTCCCGTGCTTCCTCGACCGCGCAGATATCCGCGCCGACGGCAACCTCTTCGACCGCCGAGAAGCCCAGCGCCTTCATCGCCGCGACGAACTTCGCCGCCGTGACATTCTTGCCGAACTGCCCGGCGAACGACGGCGCGACGATGGCGATGACCTCGTTGCCCTCCAAAATGGAACGGACGACCTGATAGATCTGACTCTTGTCGACAATCGCGCCGAATGGGCAGCTGACGAGGCACTGGCCGCAGGCCACGCAGCGGTCATAATCGATACACGCCTTGCCGTATTCGTCTACGCCGATGGCGTCCATCCCGCATGCGGCCTGACAGGGCCGTTCGATCATTACGATTGCGTGATACGGGCAGGACGCGGCGCATTTGCCGCACTTGATGCACTTTTCCTGATCGATGCGGCTCTTGCCGTTGACGAAGTCAATCGCGCCCTTGGGACAGACACGCTGACACGACGCGGCAAGACAGCCCTGGCAGAGTCCTGTCGCCTGATACCGTTTCGTGGGACAGGCGTGGCAGGCGTAGGGAATGATATTGACGAGCGGCGGCTCATAGTACTGCTCGGCGATGGCCGCGTGACCCATGCCCTCGCTCAGCATCGTCCGCTGCTGCACGGGCTGGAGCGACAGTCCCATTGCCAGCCGCACCCGCTCGCCCGCGATGGCCCGCTCGAGAAAAACGGACTCGCGGTGGCGCGGGTTGACGCCGGGGACGATTTTATAAGGAATATCCTCCATCTGGGTATAGTCTCCGGAGTAGGCCATTCGGGCCACCTCGGTAAAGACCTGTTTTCGGATGTCGGTGATGAGTGAATCGGCGTAGCGCATAAGTTTCAGGTTCCTCCATGTGATTCCGTACCGGCCCGCAGCGGGACGCCGTCCGCGCCAAGCATGATCCGGTCTCCCGGCCGCCATGTGCGCGTCTGGCTGTCCGCGAGGCGCAAGCTCCGCTTCGCGCCGTGGTCGTCGGTCAAGATCACCGTCACCATCGGCTCGGCCCCCAGCGGAAGCTCCTCGCAGCCGTAATCGTCGTCCAGAATGTCCCGGACGGTCAGCAGCTCTTCGTTTTGCATATTCTGCATCCCTCTATTCGGTAAGATTATACCGTATTGCCGGACTTCTGTAAATGGTTATTTTTCCGCGCCGCGCGGCAAGTTCTTCTACCAGTACGCATAGACTGCACTGAGGTGGTGACGATGTGTCATAAAACGTCGAAGATCGGCTTTCTCGTGCTCGGCATCGGGATCGGGCTGCTGATTTCATTTCTGTTCGGCGGATGGTTTTTGCGGGTGCTCGTGGCGGCGGCGCTGATTGTGCTCGGATTTTTGCTCACCGATTGCAGATAGCATCATAACCTTGTCCCCTGCCGCATATATATCCCATAGCAAGTGACAAGGAGTGAACGACAATGGAGCTTGAGTTTGAAACCAGAACCACAGACTATCTGCGGCAAAGCATAGAGGGCGTCTGCCGTCAGGAGCAGACGCTGGAAGTCATCGTTCCGGACGCCTCGCCGGACGCGGCGCGTGTGGTCTACTGCGGAGCGCAGGCGGTCGTGCGGAGCCGTGAATGCCGCAGCGGCGCGATTGAACTTACCGGCGGCATACAGGCCGGGGCGGTCTATCTGACGGAGGCAGACGGCGCGCCGCGGGCGCTGACGGCGTGGCTCCCCTTCACGCTGCGCCTCGAGCATCCGGCAGCGAAGGACGACACGCAGATTTTGATGGACTGCCGCGTCCTCGCGGCGGACGCGCGGCTCGTCAACTCGCGAAAGATCCTCTTCCGTGCGGAGGTCGGCGCGCAGATCATGGGTTTTGCCGCAGACCGGATCGAGCTGCCGCTGCTGAAGCAGACGCCGCCGGAGCTTCAGCTGCGCTGCCGAAACTATCCCCTGCCGCTCCCGGCGGAGACGGCGGAAAAGCGCTTCCTCGTGAGCGACGAGCTGACGCTGCCAGCCGGCCAGCCCACGCCGGAGACAATCCTCTGCGTGAGCACAGTCCCGGAAATCACCGAGCGGCGCATCGTCGGCAGCAAGGCCGTGTTCAAGGGCAGTGCGGAAATTCGGATTCTCTATCAGGCCACGGATGGGAGCATCTGCGCAGTGTCGCAGACCTTTCCCTTCTCGCAGTATTGCCAGCTGGCCGGAGATTATGACGAAGAACAGCTGCGGCTGTGCATGGCGGTGACGAGCTGCGACGCGGAGCTCCCGACGGAGGGCGGCACGATGGCGGTCAGCGCGGGGCTGCTGGCGCAGTGCCTTGTGACGAAGACGGTGACGCTGCCATTTTGCGAGGACGCCTTCGCGACCCACGGGACGCTGCAGGCGGAATGGAAAGAGTTTACGTTCGACTGCCAGCTCGACCGTCAGGTGCAGCAGCTGGCGCTGCGGGACACGCTGCGCGGCGAGCCGCTGCGAAGCGTGATCGACAGCGCGGTGTTCGTCGACTTCCCGCGCACGGAGCCGGTGGAGCAGGGCGTCCGCGTGACGGTTCCGGTCAATGTCCGGGTACTGGGGCTGGACGCGGAGGGTATGATGCAGGGGCTTTCCGGCGCGGCGCGTGCCGAGACGGAGCTGCCGGCGGAGTGCGGGGCCGTCTGCCGGGCGTCAGCGGCACTGCGCCCGGAGGGCAGCGCATCGCCCAGCGGGGACGGAGCGGAGCTGCGAGCGGCACTGACGCTGGACGCCGGCTTCTTCGCGCAGCAAACGCTCCGCACACTTTCCGCTGGAACGATTGATCCACCGGCGGAGCCGGAGGCGCGGAGGCCCTCGCTTGTGATCCGTGCCGGGCTGGACGGCGGCCCTGTCTGGGACGTTGCCAAGCAGTATGGCACGTCCGTCGCCGCGATCTGCGCGGCGAACGGGCTGAGCGGAGAGGAAATCGAGGCGGGCGGCATGCTGCTCATCCCGATGTAAGAAAAAGGAGGCGAAACAGCTTGGAAGAGCACAGCATCTATGAACAGATCGCCGCACGCACCGGCGGGAGCGTCTACATCGGCGTGGTCGGCCCGGTGCGGACTGGGAAGTCCACCTTCGTCAAGCGGCTGATGGAGCAGCTGGTGCTGCCGAATATTGAAGATCCCTACCGCCGGGAGCGCGCGCAGGATGAGCTGCCGCAGGCGGCGTCCGGCAGGACGATCATGACGGCGGAGCCGAAATTCGTACCAGAACAGGCCGTGGAGATCCAGCCGGACGGAAAAACGACGCTCTCCGTCCGCCTGATCGACACCGTCGGCTATCTGATCCCCGGCGCAGTTGGCGCCGACGAGGACGGCAAGCCCCGCATGGTCACGACGCCGTGGTTCCCCGAGGAGATCCCGATGACCGAGGCAGCGGAGCTTGGCACGAAAAAGGTCATGGAAGAGCACAGCACGATTGGGATTCTTGTGACCACGGACGGCACGATCACCGATATCCCGCGCGCGGATTACGTCGACGCGGAGCGGCGCGCCATCGCCGACATGCGCGCAGCGGGAAAACCGTTCCTTGTATTGGTCAACTCGGCGCAGCCGAGCGGCGAGGCCGCGCAGACGGTCTGCCGCCGGGTGCGCGAGGAGGACGGCGCGGCGTGCATGGCCGTCGACTGCCTGACAATGGACGTCGACGAGATTTCCGCCGTGCTGACGGCGCTGCTCTACGAGTTCCCGGTGCGGGAGCTGCAATTTTATCTCCCGGCATGGGTATCCGCACTGCCCGCTGACCACCCGCTGAAAACCGCGCTCTATGCCGCGCTGCGCGAGCGGACGGCAAACGTCAGCAAGCTCCGCGAGGCGGAGCCTGCGCTGGAGACGCTGCGGCAGCTGGACACGGTGGAGGAATTCCGGCTTCTGGGCGTCGACCCCGGAAGCGGCTCCGTCCGCTGTGAGCTGACATGCCCGGAGAGTCTGTTTTTCTCGGTACTCTCCGAGCAGGCCGGGATCGAGGTGGCGGACAACGCAGCGCTGCTGCAAACGCTCACGACGCTTGCCGAGGCGAAGCGGGAATATGACAGGGTCGCCGATGCGCTGGCGCAGGTGCGCGCGACGGGCTATGGCGTCGTGATGCCGGATGCGAGCGAGCTGCATCTGGAAAAGCCGGAGATCGTGCGGAAAAACGGCGGCTATGCCGTCCGGCTGAAGGCCAGCGCCCCGTCCATCCATCTGCTGCGCGCCGACGTGGAAACGGAACTGAGTCCGATGGTCGGCGGCGAGCAGGAATCGGAGCAGCTGATCCGCTATCTGCTCTCGGAATACGAGGAGGACACGGAAAAGCTCTGGGAGAGCAATCTCTTCGGCAAATCGCTCTATGAGCTGGTCAGTGAGGGGCTGAGCGGCAAGCTCGCCCGGATGCCGGACGACGTCCGCGCGAAGCTACGCCGCACGCTCTGCCGGATGATCAACGAGAACACCGGCGGCATGATCTGTATTCTCCTGTAGCACAGCGGTGCGCCGCATCCGAACGGATGCGGCGCACCTGATGATGATAACTTTATTTGCCGAGCAGTTCGATGCCGCGGATGACGCGGTCGATCGATTCCTGCTTGCCGAGCAGCGCGCAGATCTCGGTCGCGCCGCCGGGCGTCGACGCCTTGCCGGAGACGGCCACGCGCAGCGGCCAGAGGATGATCGAATTCTTGACCTCCAGCTTGGCGGCCAGCGCGACGAGCGCCTCATAGAGCGACTCGTTCGTCCAGGCGGTCAGGCCCTCGAGCACCGGCAGGATGGCCTGCAGGCTGGTGAGGGAATTTTCAAGCGTCGTCTTGGACTTCTTGTGGACGTAGAGCGCCGGGTCGTAGTCCGGGAGCGTATCCAGGAAGTCGACACGCTCCGGCAGGTCAGACAGGATCTCGCAGCGCGGCTGCACCAGGGCTGCGACGGCCTTGAGATCAATCTGTGGGGCGGAGATGGCGGACTTCAGGATCGGCTCGGCCTTGGCGTAGAACGCCTCGGGGCTGAGCTTTTTCATGTATTCCGCGTTCATCCAGCGGAGCTTGTTGATGTCGAAGACCGCCGGAGATTTCGAGATGCCGGAGATATCGAACACCTCGGCCAGCTCCTGCAGCGTGAAAAATTCGCGCTCGGCCAGCTCGCCCTTCGGACTCCAGCCCAGAAGCGCGACATAGTTCAGCACGGCCTCGGTCAGGTAGCCGTCGCGGATAAGATCCTCATAGCTCGGGTCACCGTTGCGCTTGGACATCTTATGCTGCGCGTCGCGCATGACCGGCGAGCAGTGGACATACGTCGGGACCTCCCAGCCGAAGGCTTCGTAGAGCAGGTTATATTTCGGCGCGGAGGAGAGATATTCGCTGCCGCGGACGACGTGCGTGATGCCCATCAGGTGGTCGTCGACGACGTTGGCGAAGTTATAGGTGGGCAGGCCGTCGGACTTCAGGAGAACCTGATCCTCCATCTCCTTGTTCTCGACCGTGATGTCGCCGAAGGAGGCGTCGTGGAACGTGGTGCTGCCCTCGTGCGGGATGCGCTGCCGGACGACATAGGGCTCCCCTGCTGCGACGCGCTTTTTCGCTTCTTCGAGCGGAAGATCACGGCAGGCGCAGACGTGCTTTTTGATCTCCTTGCCCTCTTCGGCAGGCTCTTCGTCGGATTTCTGGCAGAAGCAGTAATACGCGCCGCCCTTTTCCACGAGCAGGTCAGCATATTTGCCGAACAGGCCGCGCCGCTCGGACTGGACATACGGGCCGACCGGGCCGCCGACGTCCGGGCCTTCGTCATGGTCGAGTCCACATTCGGCCAGCGTCTTATAGATGACATCGACCGCGCCGTCCACCAGGCGGCCCTGATCGGTGTCCTCGATGCGGAGGATGAACGTGCCGTGGTTGCGGCGGGCGATCAGCCAGGTATAGAGCGCCGTGCGCAGATTGCCGACGTGCATATAGCCCGTGGGGCTGGGCGCGAAGCGGGTGCGCACCTTCCCTTTCGGGATGCGCGCTTCCATTTCCTCAAAAAAATCCATCGTGGGATTCCTCCAGTTTCAAAATTCATCAACCATATCATACCCTGTTTTCCCCGCGCCGTCAATCCATTCCCACGGTTTTTATCCAAACGGCGCGGAAATTGCTTGCATTTTCGCGTTGGGGCCTGTATAATGTTCTGGAATGATCGCCCCGGGTGTAGCTCAGATGGTAGAGCGCGTGGTTTGGGAGCATATCGGCATCCATCCGACCTCCCAGAACCAAAACGCCCGAACCCCTTGACACACGGGCATCTGCGGGTTTTCCGCAATTTCCGGAATCGCCCGAAAATCCGCCTTTGACCACATGGCTGACTACAGACAGCTTAGACTTTCAATTTCATAACCGGGTGTAGCTCAGATGGTAGAGCGCGTGGTTTGGGACCACGAGGCCGCTGGTTCGAAACCAGTCACTCGGACCAGAAAACCCGCTGAAATCTTATGATTTCAGCGGGTTTTCTATGCAAATTGTTCGGTTTTCGAAAAAACGCTATTCTTTGATTATCGCGGCGCAGAGTTTGCACTGCGGATTCGGCAAACTGGAAGTTATCGATTTCTTTGTGTGCTATATCTAACGGACAGCACAATGCTTACTGATGCGGTAATGACCTTTGCAAATACGGTGCTCCACCAAATCATGATTTGACCGCCAAACACCGGCGGCAGCATCAGCATCAACACCAGCATGATGATGGGTTCGATAAATGTCAGAACATAGGACAGCACACTTTTTTCGGTTGCGTAGAAAGCCGCCGTGGAAACTCGTGTGATGGCATCAAACGGAACCGACACAAGGAAGATCGGCATGACCTTTATGACCCCTGCGTTTACCTCGGCAGATGAACCGAACAGTAGTCCAATCTTTCCACAGAGCAGGTAAATCAGAATCGCACTGATTACCGCCAAAACCATGGAAAATTCATACGCCAGCGTTTTGGTTTGTTTGAGCGATTTTTCTTCGCCTGCTCCGTAGAACTGACTCATGAGCGGCTGGCTACCATCACCGACACCCTGCAAAAGAAGATAAACAATGCAGATGATATAGGAGATACAGGCATAGGTGGCGATAGCCTCCTGTCCGCCATAAGAAACCGAAAATCGGTTGATGATCACAAGAGAGATATTTGGGGCAAGGGTCAAGCCAAATGGAGCAAGTCCGATTTTTAATATCTGAAATGCCGTTTTCGGGGTATCAACAGGTGCGATTTTCAGAGTGAGGTTCTTTTTGATGGCGCAATACACGAGTGCAACCGCCATGGTAACTCCCTGCCCAATAATGGTCGCCAATGCCGCACCGTACATGCCCCGTCCAAGAACCCACACAAAAGTATAGTCAAGAGCAATATTGGTAGCAAAGCCGCAGATCATAGCGATCATTGCCCACAAAGAACCGCCGTAATTACGCATAAACGGAACCAGTCCGGTGCCGAACACCTGTAAAATACCTTTTTCGGCATAGCAAATACCGTAATCGCTGTCAGGAGTGAAA
>OLWJ01000486.1_pt1 | contig 14558 bp, 12 predicted proteins | sample 1674291 | NCBI WGS metagenome assembly OLWJ01 (sample SAMEA103958159, study PRJEB25191) | human gut metagenome | biome: human-associated habitat [ENVO:00009003]; feature: intestine environment [ENVO:2100002]; material: feces | place: Germany | collected 2013/2015
TCACAAGCATATATTTTACCACATTTCCTGCCCTATTACAAGGCAGAAGCCCGTTTATTCCGTACTTTTTCGGTACATCCAGCTGGGGGTGTCCTCTCCCTCGCCCATGGCATCACACAGGTACTCCCACCCATACCGCTCATAAAAACGGATATGGTCGGTCAGCAGGTACAGCATTTTTGTCCCCCGCTCCTCCATGCTCTCCCGGTACGCCTCCAGCAGGATTCCCCACTTTTGGTGGAACCACGCCGCCGCTTTTTCCAGCCACTCGGCCCGCTCATCTATGTAGATCAGTTCATATCCCATTTTTCTCGGTCTTCTTTCCGCCTGCCGCAGACCCACCGGCTCCGCCGCACACCCGCCTTCGCGGGCGTACCCCGGCGCCCCAACGGGACGCCGGGAGGCCGGACTTTGCCCGGCAGCGGCTCCGCCGCCTGCCCCTGCACCTACCTTTATTTTACGGTATGCCCAGTTTGCCGACCGCCATTTTTACACAAAGTAAAAATTCACATCCCATGCTGGCAGGCAGGGGTAATGCCGCACATATACCTTATATTCCGGCTGAATAGCCAGCACCTCCAGCGGTAGCCGCCACAGATCCTCGCTGCGGTGGTACCCCGCGATTAGGAGCTTCGGCCGGTGCCGCCGCAGCGTCTTGGCCATGCCCGCTATCGCCTCTGCCTCCATCCCCTCCACATCCATGTTGATGAGACTCACCGTCTGCCCGCACAGGATGTTATCCACACTGTCCAGCTCGGTCATGGCGCCGCCCGCCGCCAGGTGGGAGCCACGCCCAGCCCCACCCGCGAAGGGCAGCCGCGCGTACCGGCTGTACGCCCCCAGCCGGTACAGAATGCAATCATGCAGCCCTGCCGTATTCTTCTCCAGCTTCGCAAAGGTCACAGGATCCGGCTCCAGCGCCGTGATGCGCCGCCACTCCCCCGCATACCCTATAAATTCCGCTATGGTATCCCCGGTGTAGGCCCCCAGGTCCATGTAGTGCTCCTCTTTTCCCGGCCGCAGGATGTTCTCCCACGCCTCCCTTGGCTCACTTTCGCACCCGCGCAGCAGTTTAATATCACCGGTCAATTTATATTCCACCACATCCCGCAGCACTTTCCGGGAGTGATCATCCGCCAGCAGTCCGTATACCCGCTCCAGCTCCTCCCGGTGTGCTTTCGCGTATTCCCGGGTAAAGATCTCCTCCCCCGCCACCGGCACATCCGGGGCATACAGCTCCTGCTCCCTGGCCAGCTTCTCTATCTGCGCCATGACCTCCGGCCGGTGGGTGCCAAAGCACACCAGCACCACCATCTCGCCGTACCGCTCCCTGGCCGACCGGTAGTCGGTCACCGGACAGCCCATAAATTCCTGCCCCCGGGTAAAGCCCTCGCTCGCGAACACCCCCGCTATGGGGATCTCCCGCTTCTTCAGCTCGGCGGCTATCTTCTCCGCCCCGTCCCCCATCCCATACAGCAGGATGGGCTTCCCCGTCGCCTTCAGTTTTTCCCACATTGTCCTTCCCCACTCCCTGCAAAATCCAGATTTGGGGGTCGCGCGCGCGTTACACGCGCGTACGCGCTCGCTGCGCTCGCGCGCCTTCCGCGCCCTGCGGGCGCGGGCGCGGCCCCCCTCCCCACCGGAATTCTCCCCCCCATTTTACCACATTCCCCGGCCGGCCGCAAACCGCCGTTCACAAAAAATTTGCAATTTAATTTATATAAATCGCTTGACAATTTTCACATTTCGGTTTACAATAAGCTTGCAAGCCGAAAAAGGAGGTGAACCGGCGGCATGAAAAAGAATGTCTATTCCCTCGTCCTCTCGGAGGATGTGGTGCATGAGATCGATAAGCTGGCCTACCAGCGCGGCACCAACCGCAGCAATATGGTCAACCAGATCTTGGCCGAATACGCCAGTCTTATCACCCCGGAAAAGCGCATGAGTCACCTCCTTGCGGAGGTCCGCCGCCATTTCGAATCCGCCGCGGGCTTCCAGCTGCCGGAGGCCGCCTCCGCCGGGATGATGAATCTCCGGACGGCCCTGCGCTATAAGTACAATCCCACCGTCCGTTACAGCCTGGAGCTTTCCCGGGATAATCAATCCATCGGCACCCTCCGGGTCTCGCTGCGGACGCAGAATACCCAGCTCATCATGGCCATGGTCAATTTTTACGGCCTGTGGGATACCGTGGAAACGGTTTTCCTGGGCCGGCAGCAAAGCCTGGTGGATGGCGAACGCTATCTCCGGGTTTTGATGCTGCAAAGCCCCACCCCCCAAAGCCTGCTGCTGGGCAGCGAAGCTCTCGGCGAGCTCATCGCCGATTATATTGCCACCTTCGATGCAGCCCTCAAGCTGTATTTTTCGGAACCGGAGCCGGATTCCCGCGAAACAAAAGCGAAGATCGAACGGCTGTACCGGGAATACTTTGAGCGGCGGAATGTCGCCGTGTGAAAAATTTTAGCAAACCAAGGTCAAACCAAGGTAAGGAGGATTAGTGTATGAACCTCAACCAATTCACCCAAAAAAGTGTAGAAGCCGTGCAGGCCGCCCAGCAGATGGCCTCCGCCCGGCAGAATCAGCAGATCGAGCAGGAGCACCTGCTGCTTGCCCTGCTGGAGCAGAAAGAGGGGCTCATCCCCCAGCTGATGCAGAAGGCCGGTGTGGAGCCCGCCGCCCTGCGGCAGAAGCTTACCGCCGCGGTGGAGCGTCTGCCCCAGGTTTCCGGCAGCGGCGCCGGGCAGATGTACCTTTCCCGCGACCTGGAGCAGGCCCTGAACGAGGCTGAAAAGATCGCCCGTGAGATGCACGATGAGTACACCTCCGTCGAGCACCTGATGCTCGGCCTCTTTGAGAAAACCGATGACACCCTGCGCGCCCTGTTCCGGGAAGCGGGGCTCACCAAGGAAAAATTCATGGCGGCGCTGCGGCAGGTACGGGGCAACCGTACCGTCACCAGCGATACCCCGGAAGAAACCTACGATGTGCTGAAAAAATACGGCCGCGACCTGACCGAGGCCGCGCGCGCCCAGAAGCTCGATCCCGTCATCGGGCGGGATGAGGAGATCCGCAATGTCATCCGCATCCTTTCCCGCAAGAGCAAGAACAACCCCTGCCTCATCGGTGAGCCCGGTGTCGGCAAAACCGCCATCGCCGAAGGGCTGGCCCTGCGGATCGTGGCCGGGGATGTGCCGGAGAACCTGAAGGACAAGACCCTGTTCTCGCTGGATATGGGCTCCCTGGTGGCCGGCGCCAAATTCCGCGGCGAATTTGAGGAACGGCTGAAGGCCGTGCTGAACGAGGTGCAGCAGAGCGAGGGCAAGATCATCCTCTTCATCGATGAGCTGCACACCATCGTCGGCGCCGGTAAAACCGACGGTGCCATGGATGCCGGCAACTTGCTGAAGCCCATGCTGGCCCGCGGCGAGCTGCACTGCATCGGCGCCACCACCCTGAACGAGTATCGCAAGTACATCGAGAAGGATGCCGCCCTGGAACGCCGTTTCCAGCCCGTTATGGTAGCCGAGCCCACCGTGGAGGATACCATTGCCATTCTGCGTGGCTTGAAGGAGCGGTACGAGGTCTACCACGGCGTTAAAATTCAGGACGCCGCCCTCATCGCCGCCGCCACCCTTTCCAACCGCTACATCACCGACCGTTTCCTGCCGGATAAGGCCATTGACCTGGTGGATGAGGCCTGCGCTCTCATCAAGACCGAGATGAACTCGATGCCCACCGAAATGGATGAGCTGCGGCACCGCATCATGCAGCTGGAAATTGAGGAAGCGGCCATGAAGAAGGAGACCGACAAGCTGACCCAGGCCCACCTGGCAGAGGTACAGAAAGAGCTGGCCGAGCTGCGGGAGCAGTTTAACGGCATGAAGGCCCGCTGGGAGAACGAGAAGCAGTCCATCGGTAAGGTGCAGAACCTGCGGCAGGAGATCGAGAAGATCAATGCCGAGATAGAGATGGCGCAGAACCGCTACGACCTCAATAAGGCCGCCGAGCTGAAATACGGCAAACTGCCCCAGCTGCAAAAGGAGCTGGAGGAGGCCGAAAAGACAGGCGAGACCGAGGAGAAGGAGGACACCCTGCTGCGTGACAAGGTCACCGAGGAGGAGATCTCCCGCATTGTGGCCCGCTGGACCGGTATCCCGGTGGCCAAGCTGATGGAGGGTGAGCGGGAAAAGCTCCTGCATCTGGAGGATATCCTGCACCGCCGTGTTATTGGCCAGGATGAAGCCGTGACCAAGGTTTCCGATGCCATTCTGCGCAGCCGGGCCGGTATTCGGGATCCCAAGCGTCCCATCGGCTCGTTCCTGTTCCTGGGGCCCACTGGCGTGGGCAAGACCGAGCTGGCCAAGGCACTGGCCGAGGCGCTGTTTGACGATGAGCACAACATTGTCCGAATCGATATGAGTGAGTACATGGAGAAGTACTCGGTCAGCCGTTTGATCGGTGCGCCTCCCGGATATGTTGGCTATGAGGAGGGCGGCCAGCTGACCGAAGCGGTTCGCCGCCGTCCCTACTCTGTTGTACTGTTTGATGAGGTGGAAAAGGCGCATCCCGATGTGTTCAACGTGCTGCTGCAGGTGCTGGATGACGGCCGGATCACCGACAGCCAGGGCCGCACCGTGGACTTTAAGAACACCATCATCATCCTGACCTCCAACCTGGGCTCAGACCTCATTCTGGAGGGCATCGGCGAAAACGGCGAGATCAGCGAGGAGGCCCGCGACGGCGTGACCCAGCTGCTGCGCCGCAGCTTCCGTCCGGAGTTCCTGAACCGGCTGGATGAGATCGTCTTCTATAAGCCCCTCACCAAGGAAAACATCCGCGGCATTGTGGATCTGCTGGTGGCAGACCTGCAGAAGCGGATGGCCCAGCGGCAGCTGACCGTCACCCTGACCGATGCCGCCAAGGATTATCTGATCGCCAAGGGGTACGACCCCATTTACGGTGCGCGGCCGCTCAAGCGGCTGCTCCAGACCGAGGTGGAGACACTGCTGGCCCGGTGGATCATTGCTGAGGACCCCGCCCCCGAGACTGCCATTACGGTGGACTATGACGGCGAAAAGCTGGTGGCTATGTAACAAAAATGGATAGCGGCTGCCCCGGGCGGCCGGAGAGATCGAGGTACGGCAAGGAGCGGCGGAAGGAAGGCTTTTGCCCGGCGAAGACGGGCTGATGCCTTGCGACGCCAGCGACACCGCCGGAACCGATCTATCCGGTTGCCGGGGCGGCCGCGAAAAGATAAAACAAGAAGCAAAGGAGCCTGTGACCATGAGAACGAAGCAGTTCAAAGCAGAAAGCAAAAAGCTGCTGGATATGATGATCAATTCCATTTACACCCACAAGGAGATCTTCCTGCGCGAGATAATCTCCAACGCCTCGGACGCCATAGACAAGCTCTGCTACCTGTCCCTGACGGACGACAAGGAGATCTTCCTGCGGGAGCTTATCAGCAATGCCAGCGATGCCATTGATAAGCTGTATTTCCGCTCGCTGACCGATGACAGCATTCCCCTTTCCCGCGGCGACTACAAGATCGCCCTGGCGGTGGATAAGGAAAACCGGCTGCTTTCCATCACCGATAACGGCTGCGGCATGACCGCCGAGGAGCTGGAAAAGAACCTGGGCACCATCGCCAAGAGCGGCAGTCTGGACTTTAAGCGGGAAAACGAGACCGGCGAGGATGTGGAAGTCATCGGGCAGTTCGGCGTGGGATTCTATTCCGCCTTTATGGTGGCCGACCATGTAACGGTGGAAAGCCGCGCCTGGGGCGAGGAAACCGGCAGCCGGTGGGAATCCAGCGGCGCCGAGGGCTACACCATAGAGCCCTGCGAAATGGACTGGAGGGGCACCCGCGTCACCCTGCACTTGAAGGACGACACCGAGGACGAGAAATACAGCGAATTCCTGGAGGAATACCGCCTTTCCGAGCTGGTGAAGAAATATTCCGACTATATCCGCTACCCCATCACCCTGCTGATGCCGCAGTACCGCCCCAAGGCGGTGCCGGAGGGCGAGGAAGCCCCCGAAAAGCCGGAGTATGAAACGGTGTGGGAAGAAACCACTCTAAACAGCATGATCCCGCTGTGGCGCAAGCAAAAGAGCGAAGTAAAGCCGGAAGAGTACAACGACTTCTATAAGAACAAATTCTACGACTATGAAGACCCGGCGGTGGTGATCCATACCCGGACGGAGGGCAACGCCACCTTTAACGCCCTGCTGTTTATCCCCAGCCATGCCCCGATGAACTACTACTCCACCAGCTATGAGAAGGGCTTGCAGCTTTATTCCCGCGGCGTGCTTATTATGGAAAAGTGTGCCGACCTGCTGCCGGACTATTTCAGCTTTGTGCGGGGCCTGGTAGACAGCGAGGATCTTTCCCTGAACATCAGCCGGGAGATGCTGCAGCATGACCGGCAGCTGCAGCTCATTGAACGGGCGCTGGAGCGGCGCATTAAAGGCGAGCTGGAGAAGCTACTGGAAAACGACCGTGAGAAATATGAGGCGCTGTGGAAGGAATTTGGCACGCAGCTGACCTACGGCCTGTGCATGGACTACGGCATGCACAAGGACACCCTGCAGGATCTGCAGCTGTTCTATTCCTCCACCGAAAAGAAGCTGACGACCCTGAAGGAATATGTGGGCCGTATGAAAGAGGGCCAGGAGGCCATCTACTACGGCTGCGGCCGCACGGTAGAGGCAATAGACGCTCTGCCGCAGGCCGACCAGATAAAAGAAGCCGGCTACGAGATGCTGTATATGACCGGGCAGGTGGATGAATTCGCCATCAAGACGCTACGGGAGTATGACGGCAAGAAGTTCCTTAATATCCGCACCGATGAGATCGATCTTTCCACTGAGGAACAGAAAAAGGCGCTGGCCGAGGAAAATGAGGCGGCTGCTGATCTCTTTGCGGCGATGAAGGAGGCGCTGGGCGAAAAGGTACATGCCGTGCGCTTTACCGACAAGCTGAAATCCCACCCGGTATGTCTTTCCACCGAGGGCGGGCTTTCGATGGAGATGGAGCAGACGCTGAACGCCATGCCGGGGCGGGAGAATCGCTTTAAGGCGGATGTGGTGCTGGAATTGAACCCCGACCACCCGGTAACGGCCAAGCTGAAGGAATACGCCGTGACCGACAAGGAAAAGCTGGCGGACTACGCAAAGCTGCTGTATGCCGAGGGATGTCTCATCGGCGGCGTGCCGATAGAGGAGCCGGCCGAGCTGTGCCGGCTGATCACCGGGCTGATGGAGCAGTAAGGCGAGGCTGAAAAGCCGGCGAAGCCGCGGGGACGGCCGGCAGGCCGTCACGGCGCGAAGCGCCGCCCTGCGGGGCCGTATCCTGCGGCGGGCAGGAATCGGCGAGGAAGCGAAAAGGAGGCTGGGCCCATGCAGATCACGATACAAGGATATGAAAGCCGGGACCTGCCGCTGATGGTAGCCATCTGGAATGAGGTAGTGGAGGACGGGATTGCCTTCCCGCAGGAGGAGCTGCTGACCGAGGAAAGCGGCAGAGAGTTTTTTGCCGGGCAAAGCTGGTGCGGTGTGGCGGAGGACGAAGCCGGAAAGGTGCTGGGGCTTTACATTCTGCACCCTAACAATGTGGGGCGCTGCGGGCACATTTGCAACGCGAGCTACGCGGTAAGTAAAAAGGCCCGTGGGCTGCACATTGGCGAAAAGCTGGTGCTGGACTGCCTGAAGGAGGGCAAAAAGCATGGCTTTGGGGTACTGCAGTTTAATGCCGTAGTAGCCACCAACCTGCACGCCCGGCACCTCTACGAGCGGCTGGGCTTTATCCAGCTGGGTACCATTCCCAAGGGCTTCCGGATGAAGGACGGGCACTATGAGGATATCTGTCCCTACTACAAAGAGCTGTAAAAGAAAAGGCTGCTCCCTGCGCGGGGGCGGCTTTTTGCGGTTTGGGGAGGAACTGGCGACAGAGGCCAAGGCGGCGCAGCCGGGCGGGGTTTTGCCCCGCCCACACCGGCCCAAAGGGCTGGGAGCGCGCCCGCAGGGCGCGCGGCTGCGCCGCTCCTGCCCCATGAACAGAGTGTAAAATCTGCGGCAGCCGCCCACCCCCACCCTGCTGTCCCCTTTCCTTTTTCGGCGGGGTGTGGTATACTGGAAAAAGAAAATCGAAAGGGGAAGCGCATTTATGAAACTGAGCTTTTGGGGGGCGGCCCGGGTAGTGACTGGCAGCTGCCACCGTTTGACCGCCTGCAGCAAGAATATTCTCATCGACTGCGGCCTGCAGCAGGGCGGCGATGTATACAATGAAAACGAGCTGTTCTTTGACGCGACAGCGATAGACGCGGTATGTGTGACCCATGCCCACACCGACCACAGCGGGCGGCTGCCGCTGATGGTGAAAAACGGCTACAAGGGGCCTATCTACGCGACACGGGCAACCTGCGACCTCTTAAAGATCATGCTACTGGACAGCGCCCGGATACAGGAAAGCGACGCCCAGTGGAAAGCAAAGAAAAATAAACGCAGCGGCGACCCGACCGAGGACGCTCTTTACACGGTGCAGGATGCCACCGATACCCTGGAGCTGCTGGTGCCGGTAAGCTACGGCGACCATGTGGAGCTTTTCCCGGGAATTGCGGCGGACTGGTATGATGCCGGGCACCTGCTGGGTTCGGCGGCGATCCGCTTTACGGTGACGGAGGGGGCCGAGACCCGTACCGTCATCTTCTCCGGGGATATCGGCAATGTGGATAAGCCTATTATCCGGGACCCGCAGCCGTTGCCCCCGGCCGACTATGTAGTGATGGAATCCACCTATGGCGACCGGCTGCATGAGACCGGTGAGGATGTGCCCAAGGATCTTTCCGAGATCATAGACCGGACACTGGCCCGGGGCGGCAATGTGGTGATCCCCTCCTTTGCGGTGGGGCGCACCCAGGAGCTGCTGTATCACATCCGGGAGATCAAGGCGCGGGGGCTGGTGAAATCGAACCCAAGCTTTACGGTATATGTGGATAGCCCGCTGGCACTGGAGGCCACCCAGATTTACGACGGCGACCTGACCGGCTATGCCGACGAGGAGACCATAGAGCTGCTGAAAAACGGCTTTAAGCCCATCAGTTTCCCCGGGCTGAAGCTTTCCCGCACCTCGCAGGAATCTATGGCACTGAACACCGACCCGACCCCCAAGGTCATCATTGCCTCCAGCGGCATGTGCGAGGCCGGACGCATCCGGCACCACCTGAAGCACAACCTGTGGCGGCCGGAATGTTCCATCGTCTTTGTGGGATACCAGAGTGAGGGAACGATGGGACGGCAGCTGCTGGATGGTCTTACCTCGATTAAGCTCTTTGGAGAGAAGATCGCTGTGCGGGCGGAAATCTGCTCCTTTAAGTTCATGTCCAGCCACGCGGATAAAAACGGACTCATCCACTGGCTGGAGATGCAGGGACAGAAGCCGCAGAAGGTCTTTATTGTGCACGGCGAGGAAACCGCGGCGCTGAGCTTCTGCGAAACGCTGCAGGGGCTGGGCTACACGGCCGAGGTGCCGCTCTTTGAATCGGAGTACAGCCTGATGGACGGCGCGTGCCTGGCCAAGGGACGGGACTTCCCGCGGGACAAGGAGAAGAAGGCCGGTTTTGTCAGCGAGGTATTCCGCCGGCTGCTGGCGGCTGTGGAACGGCTTACCGGCATTGCGAGCGGTTACCGGCAGAGTGCCAACAAGGACATCGCGCGCTTTGCGGACGAGGTGGAGGAGTTATGCCACCGCTGGGAAAAGTGATCCCAAATCCAAACGATATAAAAAAATCCGGCCTGCGGAAACACCGTGGGTCGGATTTTTTTTGATTCTATTGGGCTACCATGCGGTAAAAAAGGCCCTCGCCGAGAGAGGTGGTTTGGCGGAGGGGTTCCCCGACGATGCGAAAGCCGGCCTTTTGGTAGCAGCGGACAGCGCGGGTATTCCAGGTACGCACCTCCAGATAAAGGGGCTTGCCGGGAAACAAGCGCCGCGAAAGCGTGCAGGCGATTTCGGTCATCTGCCGGCCATAGCCTTTGCCGCAATGGGCCGGTGCAACGCCGATGCCGAAGAAGACTTCGGTTTCCTCCTCGTACAGATTGATAAAGCCAACCAGTTCTTCCCCTGCGTAAAAGGAATAGAAATGATTGAGCGGATTGGCAAAGCCAAAGCTTTTGCTCCGCATAAGGTGTGGCATTGTAGATTGCATACTCACCTTCATATTCCCAGGCGGTGATACGGTATTTTTCTGCTTCAGTTGTTTGGTGATAAGTAAGCATTCATTCTCCTTACGGTGTAATGGGGCAGCCCGCAGGGCCGCAGCGAAGCTGCGGGGCCGGTTCCGAGCGAAGCGAGGAACGGCACGATGCGAAGCATCGCCTGCGGGCCGTACCCCAGGCAATGCAGCGATTAGAAAAGGGCGGGAATCTGGCGCAGGTCGGTAACGGTATCATCTACCCCGGTGGGAGCGGCGGGGGCCCCGGGGCGGCGGTAGTAGCAGGTTTTCATGCCGTATTGCAGGCCACCGGCAATATCGGACGAGAGAGAGTCCCCGATGATGAGGGTTTCCTGCGGGAGGATGGGGACGGAGCGATTTTCGTTCAGCTCGCGGAAGGCGTAATCGAAGAAGGCTGGGGCGGGCTTGGCGGCGCCAGCATGCTCCGAAATGAAGAAATAATCAAAATACGGCTTCATACCGCCGATCTCCAGCCGGTGGAGCTGCTGTTCGTAGGGGCCGTTGCTGGCGACACACAGGAGTGCGCGGCCGGAAAGGCTTTGCAGGAGCTCCATGGCACCGGGGACTGGGATGGCGCTCTCGTGCAGGGCGGCACGGAAGTAATGTTCAAAGGCGGGGCCATCAAAATGGATGCCTAGGGCGGCAAAAACATTGTTCCAGCGGATTTTTTGAAGCTCGGCGAAGGTGAGTGTACCCTCCTCGATCTGCCGCCAGAGCTTATTATTTTCGGCGGTGAAGGTATGGTACATCTCCGGGCGGTAGGCGGGCAGGCCAAAATGGGCAAAGCCCTGCTCCATGGTGGTGCGGACATAGGCATCAAAATCCAGCAGGGTGTTATCGATATCAATGAAGATGGCTTTCATGAGGTCCTCCGTGAATACTATGATGGAAAGAAAGCCCCGGTTTGACGCCGGGGCCTTTTTGCTGATAGTTACTGACGGTAGGTTTGCAGGAATTCACCGACATCGGTCATGGCGCGGGCGAGGTCCTTCGCTTCCGGCAGCATGACGACCCGGAAGTGATCGGGCTGAGGCCAATCGAAGCCGCTACCGGGCACCAGCAGGATGTGTTTTTCGTGCAGGAGATCCATAGCGAACTTTTTATCATCGGTGATGGGGCACTTTTTGAGATCGATGCGGGGGAAAATGTAGAAGGCGGCGGTATTTTTGACCACCGAGAGGCAATCGAACCGGCGGATGGCCTGAACGGCGGCTTCCCGCTGCTCATAAAGGCGGCCGCCGGGGATGAGCAGCTCACGGGTGCTTTGTTCATCCTGCAGGGCGGCAGGAATGACCAACTGCGTGAGGGCATTACCGCACAGGCGCATACTGGTGAGCGCCACCATGCCGGCGATAAAATCTTTGGTCACCTCGCGAGGGCCGGAAACAGCCAGCCAGCCGCAGCGGAAGCCGCAGATCATGTGGCTTTTGGAAAGGCCGTTGAAGGTGAGGACCGGGAGATCCGGGCAGAGGGCAGCGGTGGAGACATGCTCCTTGCCGTCCATGACCAGGCGGTCGTAGATCTCATCCGAGAGGAGGATAAGTTCCTTTTCCCTGGCGATCGCCACAATCTGCTCCAGCAGTTCGCGGGGGTACAGCGCGCCAGTGGGGTTATTGGGATTGATGATGAGGATGGCACGGGTGCGGGAGGTGATCTTCCGGCGAATGTCCTCGACATCGGGGTACCAGTCGGAGGCTTCATCGCAGGTGTAGAACACCGGCTTGGCCCCGGCGATGAGGGTGACATTGGTCCACAGGGAGTAGCTGGGACTGGGGAGCAGGATCTCATCACCGTAATTGAGCAGGGTGGTGATGGCGAACTGAGCCATCTCGCTGACGCCATTGCCGACGAAGATATCATCGGGGGTGAGGCCCTGGATGCCCTTGCCGGTTTCGTACTCCAGAATGGCCTGACGGGCGGCGGGCATGCCGCGGAAATCGCAGTAGCCAACGGCCTTATCGGCATTCTCCAGCAGGGCGTGGCGCACGCTGGGGGGCATGGTAAAGCCGAAGGTGGCAGGATTGCCGGTATTGAGGCGCAGGACGGGGGTTCCCTCCGCGATCATCTTCATGGCCTCCACATAGACGGGGCCGCGGATATCGGAATGGACCTGCGAGAGTTTTTCGGAACGGATGATGGGCTGCATAGCAAAGCCTCCTTGCTGTGGAGTAACGGAAAATAAAAATTATAGGCTATTATATCACTTTTGAGTGGGAAATACAATGCGGGGACGGTTTATTCTATGAAAAAGCGGGGTGGTGGGTGCGGAGGGCCTGGGCGCTATGGGGAGGGGCGGAATCCCGGCAGGGGGCGGGCCCGCAGGGCCGGCCGCCGCAGGCGGCCGTAGGCCGGGGCGGAGCCCCGGCCAGCCCCGGCGAAGCCGGGGCGCCCTGCGGGCCGATGTGCGGTATGCAGGGATTTGCGGGGAAGCAGAAACCAGCCCCTCCTTTTGCGGAGAGGCTGGCAGAAAAGCAAAGCGGGGCGATCAGCCCTCCGCGCCGCGGCGGTTGGTGATGCCGCGGATGATGAACAGGGTAACAAGCATCAGGACAATGCCGATGGGAAGGACGATGACGGCATTAGGAACGAAGCCTGCGATGATGTAGGTAAAGAAAGCAACAATAGCCACAGTGGCTGCATACGGGAGCTGGGTGGAAACATGGTTCAGGTGGTTGCACTGGGCACCGGCGGAAGCCATGATGGTGGTATCGCTGATGGGAGAAACATGGTCACCGAATACCGCACCGGCGAGACAGGCGGAAACGCCGACGATCATCAGGGTGAAGTCAGCCTTAAAGACCTCGGTGACAATGGGGATAAGAATACCGAAGGTGCCCCAGGAGGTGCCGGTGGCAAACGCCAGTCCGCAGGCAACCAGATAGATAACGGCCGGCAGCAGGCTGTAAAGGCCGCTGGAGGCACTGTGCATTACGCCGGCGACAAACTCCTTGGCGCCCAGCAGAGTGGTCATATTCTTGAGGGAGGTGGCCAGGGTGAGGATGAGGATGGCGGGAACCATGGCGCAGAAGCCCTGGGGAATGCAGCTCATGGCATCCTTGAAGGAAATGACCCGGCGGAGAACGAAATAGATGACGGTAAAGACCAGCGCCACAATAGCGCCCCAGGGCAGGCCGAAGAAGGCATCGCAGTTGGCAAAGGCATCGATGAAATTATCGGCGCCATTGAGGTAGCCGGAGTAGACCAAACCGCTGACGCACAGCACCACCAGCACAATGATTGGCAGCAGCAGGTCGATCACCTTAGCGCGAGGATTGGAAACTTCCTCAACGGCCTCGGGCTGCTCGCCTTCGGTGAACAGGTCGTTATTGCGGATGGCGTTAAGCTCATGCCGGCGCATGGGGCCGTAGTCCATGCCGGTCTTGCAGAGGAACAGCACCATAACGATAGTGAGCAGCGAATAGAAATTAAATGGAATTGCACGAATGAACAGATCAAAACCGTTGTAATCCTCCACAACGCCGGAGACGGCAGCTGCCCAAGAGGAAATGGGGGCGATCATGCAGATGGGGGCGGCGGTGGCATCGATGAGATAGGCGAGCTTGGCGCGGGAAACACGATGGCTATCCGTTACCGGGCGCATGACGCTGCCGACGGTGAGGCAGTTGAAGTAGTCATCCACGAAGATGAGCACGCCCAGCAGGAAGGTAGCGAACATGGCGCCGCCGCGGGTCTTGATGTGGGTCTTGGCCCAAGCGCCGAAGGCCGCGGAGCCGCCGGCCTTATTGAGCAGGGCAACAAGGATGCCGAGCAGCACGAGGAACATGAAGATACCGGCGTTATCACGGATGGCGGCCACTACGCCGTCATTGAGCAGAGAGTCGAGCGCCTCCACATGGAAGCCGGCATAGAACAGGGCGCCGGCCACAGCGCCGATGAACAGGGAGCTGTACACTTCCTTGGTGATGAGGGCCAAACCGATAGCGATGATGGGGGGAACGAGTGCCCAAAATGTACCAAACATAAGATTTACCTCCTGAAAAATGGGACGAAAAAAGCCATGAGAAATGCGGAAAACAAATCTCATGGCCGGCGTAATAAAAACAAATAGCAATAACGCAGGAACCCGCTGATAGCTCTCCACAGTTTCTGTGACAGTCCGCAGCATATTCTGCTGCGTCCCAGCAAAAAGGCTCTCGGGGGAGCGCTTTCGCTTCGGCGGCTTTCCCTTTCTCCCTCCCCGGTCTCCCGGACCGTATGGGGATGGTTACTGATGAAACCCGCAACCTCTACCAAATTGGCTTTATTCTGTTGTCACATTTATAGCACCGTTAGCGGAACAATGCAAGTGTTTTTTTACAAATT
>OLWJ01000490.1_pt1 | contig 14499 bp, 8 predicted proteins | sample 1674291 | NCBI WGS metagenome assembly OLWJ01 (sample SAMEA103958159, study PRJEB25191) | human gut metagenome | biome: human-associated habitat [ENVO:00009003]; feature: intestine environment [ENVO:2100002]; material: feces | place: Germany | collected 2013/2015
AAGCGACAGAACGGTCTTGCGCAGCAAGATGGAGGGGCCTCGCCCCGACAAGTTCCTGCGGAGGCACTACTCAGAACAGTAAGCAGGAATGAGTAAAGGCAGGGTATCATCGTGGCGATGGTATCCTGCCTTTTGTGCGATAGGATGATTATAAGCCAAAGGCTCTCACCTGTTCTGTCGTATGCGCAGAACGAGCGAGAGCCTTTGTGATGAAAAGAAGAAAATGAAGGAGGATAGCTTGTTATTTGGCGGCTTTTTCGCCCTCCGGGAAGATGATCTTATTCACGAAGAAGAAGATCACCATGGAGATGCCGCCGTTGAGGACGGTGGTGCCGATGTTGTAGATAAAGTCCGGCACCAGCAGACCTGCCACGGCAACCCAGATGCAGTTGATGGAGTTGACGATGCAGGTGATGATGCAGAAGGCCAGCACATACCAGCCGATCTGCTTGGCCAGGTTGCCCTTGCTGCGGAACACAAAGCTGCGCTGGATGGGGAAGTTGATGCACTCCCCAATGACCATGGCGATCATATAAGCGCAGAAGTAGGGCAGGCCGCCGTGGGCGGCGTCGTAGCCCAGGATATTCCACTTGAAGGTCTCCCCAAACAGGGTGATATCAATGCCGGGCCAGCCAAAGTCCACCACCGGCAGACTGGCAAAGGCCTTTGGCAAAAACTGCAGCAGCAGGTATTTGAACACGGTGATGAGGTTGGACACGATGACAAAGAGGCCGCCCTCACGCACCCACTTGGCAGCGGCCGGGTGCTTGGCCGCAAAGTTATTCCAGAAGTTCATAGGTTGGCTCCTCTCAGCTGTTTTTCAGGCGTTCTTCCATGCGGCTGTTCAGCACCACATTCTTCAGAGCCTCCCAGATCACCCGCACCAGGCCGATGATCCAGAAGCCCTTCAGCTCCATGACGATGCCGTCCACCATGCCCATGCTGATGGCACCATTGGTCATTTTAGCCAAAGCACGCAGGGGCATATTGTACTGGAACAGGATGTTCAGGTCCGGCTTGCCTTTTTTGATACTGCGGTTCAGCAGGGCACCCAGCACAGCGGCAGCGATCCAGCCCAGGGGGCTGCGGCCATGGCCCATCTCGCCCAGGGTCATGTTCCGGTCGATGCGGACCTTGCCTTCCGGCAGGGGACGGCCCAGCAGGGCCTCGTACTCTGCATCCGGCACCTGGGCCACATCCCCAGTCATGTAGTGGGGCAGGGCCAGCCCGGCGTAGGGGTCCGGGGCGTTGGTGCCCACCACCGTCACCACGGCGGTAAGCCGGATGTCGGCACTGGAGGCACCTACCAGCAGCTGGTAGCTGCCCCCTTCCACCTCCCACCGATCGGTCTTGACGTTCCAGTAGCGGAAGGCCTTGTCATCCAGAGGGATGGTAATGGTCTTGCTTTCCCCGGCAGCCAGCTCCACCTTGGCAAAGCCCTTCAGCTCCTTGGCAGGGCGGAAGATCTTTGCGTCAGGCTTTGCCACATACAGCTGCACCACCTCGGCACCGGCACAGCTGCCGGTGTTGGTGACCGTCAGGGTAACGCCCTGGGCGTCGGCCTGCAGGTCGCTGTAGGCAAAGCTGGTGTAGCTGAGGCCGTAGCCAAAGGGGAAGGCCGTGGGCACCCCGGCGGTGTCGTAGTAGCGGTAGCCCACATACAGGCTCTCCCGGTATTCCACGGTGCGGCCCTGGCCCCCAAAGTTCTCTCGGGCCGGGGTGTCGGCGTAGCGGCAGGCCCAGGTCTCGGCCAGCTTGCCGCTGGGGTTCTGGGCTCCGGTCAGCACCTCCACCAGGGCACCGGCACCGGCCTGGCCACCCAGGCAGCCGTAGACCAGGGCCTTGCAGTCCTTGATCCACTGGCTTTCCAAAGAGGAGCCGGCACTCAGCAGCACCACCACGTTGGGGTTCACAGCAGCCACGGCAGCCAGCAGGTCCAGCTGGTTCTGGGCCAGCTGCATATCCGCCCGGTCGATGCCCTCGCTCTCCTTGATCTCGTCCAGACCCAGGCACAGCAGCACGACCTTGGCGTTCTTGGCCAGCAGCACAGCCTGGGCCTGCAGGGCCTGGTCGGCCTTGCCCTGGCGGTCAAAGCCCTGGGCGTAGCCCACGCTGTTGAGGCCGCTTTCTGCCAGGCAGTCCAGGAAGGAATCCACCTGGATGGAGTTGACGGCACTGGAACCGGCACCCTGGTACCGGGGGGTCTTGGCAAAGTCGCCGATGACCGCCACCGTCTCCCCCTTGGCCAGGGGCAGCAGGCTGTCCTGGTTCTTCAGCAGCACGATGCTCTGGGCAGCGGCCTGCCGGGCCAGGGCGTGGTGGGCGGCAGCGTCGAACTTGCTGGGGGCAGCGTCCACCGCTGCCTTGGTGGTGAACACCAGTTCCAGCAGCTCCTCCAGCCGGGCGTCCACATCGGCCTCGGTGATCTTGCCGGTCTCCACAGCCTTTACCAGCTCCCGGATGGAGTCGTCGCCGGGGCAGGGCATTTCCAGGGTGGAGCCGTTCTTGACCCCCAGGGCGTGGTCGTTGGAGCCGCCCCAGTCGGTGACCACAGCCCCCTCAAAGCCCCAGTCCTTCCGCAGGATATCCTGCAGCAGGTGGGCGTTCTCGTTGGCGTAGGTGCCGTTGACCAGGTTGTAGGCCGACATGATGGTCTTGGGCTTAGCCTCTTTTACCACCATCTCAAAGCCCGTCAGGTAGATCTCCCGGAGGGTGCGCTCGTCCAGGATGGAGTCCGAGGCCATGCGCCGCAGCTCCTGGCTGTTTGCCGCAAAGTGCTTGGGGCAGGCGGCAATGCCGTTTTCCTGGATGCCCCGGACGTAGGCGGCAGCCATTTTGCCGGCCAGATAGGGGTCCTCAGAGAAATACTCAAAGTTCCGGCCGCACAGGGGGCTGCGCTTGATGTTCAGGCCGGGGCCCAGCAGCACCGATACCCCCTGGGCAGCGGCTTCTTCGCCCATGGCCCGGCCCACAGCCTGGCCCAGGGCAGGGTCCCAGCTGTTGGCCACGGTGGCGGAGGTGGGGAAGCAGGTGGCCGGCACACTGGGGTTCAGGCCCAGATGGTCGGCAGCACCGGCCTGCTTGCGGACGCCGTTGGGGCCGTCCGACAGGGTAATGGCCGGGATACCCTTGCCCGGCAGCGCCCGGGTGGTGAACACCGTCTCGCCCGAGAGCAGCGCACATTTTTGTTCCAGGTTCAAACTGCTGATGATATCTGCATAGTTCATGGCATATTCCTCTTTGCTTTCTCAGGCCCCAAAAGGCCCGCTGTTTTTACGCAGCGGGCCTTTTGGTATCGGTTCAATTCCGGTGCTGCGTCATTTCAGAGTGCAGTGCCTGGTAGGATCAGGCGTTGACTTCCTCTTCCTTGCGCTTGGCATAACCCTTTTTGACCACCAGGACTTCCAGGGCCACCAGAGCAGCCACCAGAACAACGTCCACACCGATCATGACCTTTTCCCAACCGGGCATACCGGGGTTCAGGTTCTCGGGGTAGTAGGCACGGGAGTTTGCCACGGTGTACAGGATGTTCTTGCAGGCCTGCCGTGCAGACACCAGAGCGGTAGCGCTGGTGGTATCGGTCAGGTGGTTGGTCTCGGTGTCGTAGTTCACCAGGCAGAAGTCGCCGCCGTTGCGGATCAGGCGGTCAGCATCCTGGTAACCGTAGACGCCGTAGTAGTCGGTCAGCACCATGCCCACAAAGCCCCACTCACCACGGAGGACCTTGTTCAGCAGAGCGTCGCAGTTGCCTGCGTAGGTGTTGCCGATGTAGTTGAAGGAGGACATGACGGCGTGGCAGTCAGCTGCCTTGATGCACTCCTCAAAGGGCTTCAGGTAGATCTCACGGATGGCCTGCTCGTTGGACCAGGTGCAGAGCATCCCGCAGCGGTTGGTCTCCTGATCGTTCAAAGCAAAGTGCTTCATGAAGGCGTAGACGCCCTGCTCCTGAGAGCCCATGATAGCGTGGGAGGCCATTGCGCCGGACAGCACGCCGTCCTCAGAGTAGTACTCGAAGTTACGGCCTGCAAAGGCGGAGCGGTGGATGTTCATAGCCGGTGCGTACCAGCCGGAAACGCCCATATCGTCAGCCATCTTGCCGATGGAGGTACCAAAGTCGTGAGCCAGATCAGTGTTCCAGGTAGCTGCGATCATCACAGCAGAGGGGAAGCCGATGGAGCCCTGCTGGGTGAAGTTGTTGTTGATGGAGGCAGGGCCGTCGCAGTCAACAGCCTGCACCTTGCCGATGGAATCCACAGCCGCAGACTGGTAGCCGCCCAGAGCAATGAGCTTGTCCATGTCAGCAACAGTGAGCTGATCCAGGAAGGTATCCCACTGGGCGTCGTTGTAGTCCACGCCCACCATGTCCTTCAGCTTCAGGCCGTTCTTGGCGCCGGTAGTGGGGGCCACATCGTCGGCGTTGTTGAAGTCCTCGGGGTTCCAGTTGGAGTTGTTGTAGAAGGTTGCCTTAGCCTCTGCAGGCAGCTCGAAGTCGGCAGGAGCGGCAGTAGCCTCAGCGTAGTTGGCAAAGCCATCGGCACGGGACAGGTAGGTCACATTGCCCTCGGCAAAGTCGAACTTGTTGTCGGCCACCTCCACATCGCTGTCACGCTTGTTGGAAGCGTCGTAGACGATGTCGGAATCCACGGTGTAGGTCTTGGAATCCAGAACGGTGTGGGAGTCGGCGTTGATGCTGATGACGTAATCGCCCTTTTCCAGCACATAGCAGCCCTTGCCGTAGGTGTCGTAGGAGGCCATATCCTCGGCCTGGAAGGTCACGGTGACGTCCTCGGATGCGCCGGGAGCCAGCTCAGAGGTCTTGGCAAAGCCGATGAGGTTTGCAGTGGCCTTTTCGATGCCGCCGTTGGTGTAGGGAGGATTGTAGTAGACCTCCACCACTTCCTTGCCGGAAGCAGAGCCGGTGTTGGTGACGGTGACATCCACGGTGATGGTGCCGTCAGCCTCGGTAACGCTGTTGAGGGTCTGGGTGAAGGTGGTGTAGCTCAGGCCGCGGCCGAAGGGATACACCACAGTCTTGTCGTAGTCGATGAGGCCTTCTGCGGCGGCAGTCTCGTAGAACTTGTAGCCCACGTAGATGCCTTCCACATAATTCACGAAAGCAGGGATGGTGTCAGCACCAAAGGAGCTGGCCTTGAACTCATCCATGTTGGTGTAGTTGAAGTTGCCAAAGTTGTTGGCAGTGGGGGTCTGGGTCAGGTCGTACACAAAGGTATCAATGGTACGGCCGGAGGGGTTCACATCGCCGCAGAGGATGGAGCCCAGAGCATTGAAGCCGCTCTGGCCGGTGCCGGCGCACCAGACAACGCTCTTGATCTGGCTGTAGTCCTTGACCCAGCCCAGCTCCATGGCGTTGGCACCGTTGTAGACCACAATGACCTTGTCAAAGTTCTTGCAGACCAGGTCGATCATGTCCTTCTCGGTCTTGGACAGCTGCAGGTAGTGGTCGCCGGGCTCAAAGTCGTTGTAGCTGTGGCCAGCGTCGTAGGTGACCTGGGACACATCGGTGGGCAGGTCGGCGCCCTCGCCGCCCACACGGGTGATGACCACCATGGCGGTATCAGAGAAGGCCTTGGCGTTGTTCATCATCTCGTCGGTGTACTGTGCAGCCTCCGGCTCCGGCAGGGTCCAGTCCTGAGAGAACATCCCCACCACCGGGCGGTCAGCGCGGTAGGAGGTGTAGAAGTCGGAGAGCTCGGTATTCAGCTCAAAGCCGGCGTTCTTCAGACCCTCCAGCAGGGTGACGGTGGGGTAAGCGTCGGACAGAGCACCGGAACCGGTGCCGCCGTAGCAGGGGTTGGTGGAAGCCCAGCCAAAAACGTTCAGCTTGCTGTTCTTGGCCATGGGCAGGGTGCCGTCGTTATCCAGCAGGACGATGCCCTCATCGGCAATGTTCTCGCACAGCTGGGTAGCGGTGGCCACGTTCTCCTCGCTGACCTTACCGCCGCCGGTGGCCAGGGTCGCCATGGTGTACATGGGGCCGGTAAGGATCAGGTTTACGGTAATGGCCAGTGCCAGCACCAGGCCCAGGCCTGCCTGCCAGCGGATCATATACTTTTTGGCCTTGCTCTGCTTGCGGCAAGCAATCATGACTGCGATCAGCAGAACTGCCACGACACCAAAGCCGATCAACTGCGATTTGATCGAGTTGAGGACCTTGATGACGTCATCCATATTGATGGACAACATAATTTTCTTCCTCCTTATTCTGAATCCATATTTTCCGGGTACAGCTCCCGGAGCATTGCCACTATTATAAATGGATTCAAAGAAAATTCACAAACATCTTCACAATCTGTCATTTTGGAGGCATATTTTGCAGAAGTTTCAATTTGGTTTCAAATTTTATTGTGCTAATCCACAATTTAGAGAGCGGTTTTATTGTGCAGAATAACAAAACGTCTCTGTCATCGCTGTGCGATGACAGAGACGTTTCTCACGATGGGACAGGCAGCAAGATCCGCAGGGTGAACCAGCCGTCGGCCCAATGAAGGGTCATGGTGCCGTCGTGGCGTTGGGCGGCCGCCTGCACGCCCTGCAGGTCGTAGCCGCCGTGGGCGTTGTGGACGGGCAGACCGTCCGCGCCCATCTCCACGGGCTGGGCGCAGTAATTCTCGAAGCGGAGCATCACGCAGCCGCTCTGGTTATAGATGGCCACCCGCAGCAGACGCTTTTCGGGGTCGGGCTCGGCCAGCACGCTCTCGATGGCGTTGTCCAGCGGCGCGCCCACGAGGGTACACAGCTCCCGCGTGCTCAGAAAGCCCAGCTGGCTGCCGTCGGCCACGCTGGTCATGTTGATGCCGCGCTGCTGGCAGTCCATGCTTTTGGCGGTCAATAGGGTATCCAATACCGGGTTGCCGGTCTTGTTCTCGGCCTCATACTGCCGGAGGCCGCTCTCCATCCGGGCCAGAGCCGCGTCCTGCTTGGCCCGGTCACGCTCGGCGCGGATGTCCGCGATTTGAATCTTCAGCTCGTGATAGCGGCTGTTGATGAGCCGGATGCCCTCCTTGCTCCGCTTGTACTGCTCGTACTGGCGGTGGAGCACCTCGTCCATGGCGGCAAGCTCACTGTGGAGCGCCGCCTCCCGCAGCTGCTCGTGCTGGACTGTCAGGATGAGCACGCCGCAGATGTCCACCAGCGTGCGGATGTAGTAGACGCTCATGTCCACCTCGCAGTCGCCCAAGAACAGCAGGTTGCTCACCGTGAAGACCATCGCCGCCATGACGACGGCCACGAGGGCCGCTTTTCCGCTGATGACGATATGGCCCTTGGGACTTTTGTGCTTATGCTCCAGCACCCAGATGCAGCCGAAAACGCCGCCGTAGACCACCACCAGAAGCAGCAGTGACAGGCCGTCGGCCCCGCTGCGCTGAGGCCAGAGGAAGCAGTGCAGCTGCCACTCGACGCTGGCCGCCAGCTCTGCCAGAACGAAGGCCCGGGCGCAGACATAGCCCGCTTCCAGCAGGGAGATGGTGCGGGTGACCCAGAGGTATAAATACTGTATCCCCACAGCTGCCGCCATGCAGGGGATCCACCACGCCAGCGGAACTCTGCCCGTGGCCTGCAAAAAAGCACTCAGGGCCAGCGCCCATGCCGCACTGGCAGCGATGGTGGCCGTTTTGCCGAAGCGGATGCCCAGCGGCAGGGCGTAGATGCCCACGGCCAGACACTCGGCCAGCGCCGTATACAGGCGCGGGATGTTGGGCAGTGCCGTCATGCACCCTCACCCCCGATGTGGTCGGCCAGCGCCGCGAGGAAGGCTTTCCGCCGGGGGCGGCTGACCTGCAATTCGTAGGGTCCCACCTGCACCATCCCCTGCTGCACGCTCTTCACCTGTGCCAGATTGACAAGGTAGCCGCTGTTGCAGCGGGCAAAGGGCCGCTCGGCCAGCTTTTCCTCAAAGGCTTTCAGGGTGCCTGCCGCCACGAAATCGCCCTCTTCGGTATAAAAATGGACGCGGTGTCCCTCGCTTTCCAGATAATAGATGAGGGACGAATCCAGCCGCCGCATCCCGCCCTCCACCGGCAGGGCCAGATAATGCCGTGCGCGGCGGCGCAGCTGCTCTTCGGCCTTGCGCAGCTGCTGCGAAAATGCAAAATAAGGCACCGGCTTGAGCACATAGTCCAGTGCGCCCACGGCGTACCCGCTGATGGCGTACTGCGCCATATTCGTGATGAAAACAATGATAACATCCTTGTCCAGCTCCCGCACTCGCCGGGCCGTCTCCATGCCGTCCAGATGCTTCATCTCCACGTCCAAAAACAGGATATCGTACACCGGGCGGTAATCATCCAGCAGCTCCATGCCGTCAGCGAACTCCGTCACCGCAAACTCGGTGCCGTACTGCCGGGTGTGCCGCTGCACATACCCCTGAAGCTGCGCCCGCACCTCTGCCTCGTCCTCGACCAGAGCAATGCGTATCATTGCCGCACCTCCTTTTTCCGCAATTTTTCTAGTTTTTATTGTAACACGAAATAGGGCGTGTGGCAAATAGGAGAACAAAACAGCAGCCCCGCTTCATCTGTCGCGAGACTGCTGTTCTGTGATTGGAAAATTTCAGGCTCAGTTCGTCTTGACGGCCACAAGGATACGGATCTTCCTGCCGCCGGAGCAGCCGAAGTTGTCGTACCAGCCGATGAGCTTATAATCCTCGGTGTTGATCTTGGGCAGCGAGGTCGCGAAATACTGGCCGTTCGACCACAGATACACCTGCATATCGTCGGCGGTCTCATAGCGCTTGTCGCCGCTCATGACCGAAGCTGCGCCCAGCTTATCGATGACTACCGGCGAGAGCTGGAGCATCCGGTTGATGGCCTTGCCGTCAGCAGAGCGGCCGATGGCGATGCCGCCTGCGATAACGGGGTACTTGGTGGCGGTGCTGTAGGCCACCTGCTTGCCGCCGGAGTAGCAGACATAGGTCGCGCCCTCGCCCAGATAGTTGAGGAAGTCGCCCAGCGTACCGCCCACGCTGTCGCCGGTGCGGCGGAGCACATAGCTGAACAGCTGGTCCGTCTTGCCGGTAAGGGTGTTCCAGGTAGAGCTGACGACACTGCCGTCGATGAGGCCGTAGAGCACATCGCTGGTGCTGGGAACAAGGATGTTCTTCACATCCTGGAAGGTCTCCTCATCGGTCTTGTCCACCTTGGTGGTGGTCCCAGCGGGGAGGCCTGCAGCCTCTCTTGCGGCGTCCTGGGCCTTGTCGCTGATCTTTTTGTCGATCTTCTTGGCGGCTTCGTCCGTCAGGCGGCGGACAGAATCCAGCGCAGCGTACTCCCACAGGTCACCGGTCACATCGTCGAGGATGACCCGGTCGATCTGGCCTGCGGAATTGGTGGTGTAGTAGCGGACGTCGCTTTCGCTCAGAGTTACCCCCGATAGGCGGCTGGGGCGAACTGCCCCAGCCACACCCTCCGACGTCGTATCAATGATCTGCACGTTGTCTGCAAACGGGGTGTCGCCCAGCGCGGTGCCGTCGGCGTTGACGATGCCGCTGGTCGAGCGGGGCGAGATGGACTGGACGCTTTCGCCGTCACCGTCCACGCTGATCTCCACCAGCTTGCCGGCCGGGAAATTGAGCTTATTATCCACATTGACGGTGCGGGCGGTGCCATCGGTACACATGACCGAGACAGCCTGCTGCACCTCAGCGCTGTTCGTCTCCACGAGGGTGCGGGATGAGGACTGGACCACGCCGTAGAACACAGCGTCTGCCGCGTCGCCGGTGAGGACGGAGACCGCTGCATCGTTCATGCCCAGCAGCAGAGTGACCACCTGGCCCACGCCGCCGCCGGACAGGGAGGACAGCTGATAGGCCACAGAGGGCGAAGCGATGGCGTAGGTGACGCCGGCCACGGTCACAGAGGTCGGAGCGCTGGCCGAGGGCGAGACAGCCGTCACGCGGCCTGCGGCACGCTTATTGTAGATCCAGACGGTGCGGGCGCTCTCGTTATAATAGTAGACATCATAGGGAGAGAGGGCCGCAGAGGTGGTGACTTCGTCGTTGCGGTAGATGGCCGCCGGGGCGAAAGGCAGGACGGTGGAAGCATCTGCCACGAAGGGACCCTTGACGTTGTCCAGCAGGACCGAAGAGATGTCCACCTGGCCGTTGCTCACGGCAAAGCCCAGGGTGGAAGCGTAGACCTGACCGCTGCCGTTCATGGCGGTGAGGGCGTTGTAGAAGAGCATGGTACCCTGCTCGAGGGTCAGAGTCTCGCCCTGACGGGCATTGATCTCATTGCGCAGGCCCAGCGCGCTGGCCTTGCTGAGCTGAGCTGTGGGGAAGGTACCGCCCAGCTTTGCCACATCATAGCCCAGCAGGCGCAGCGCCATGGTGCAGGCTTCTTCCAGCGTGACGGTGTTGTCCGGGCGGAAGCTACCGTCGGAGTAGCCGGTCATCCAGCCGTTCTGGACGGCAGTGCGGATATAGACCGCATAGGGAGAGTCGCTGTCTACATCGCTGTAGAGGCGGCCGGTGCGGCCCTGTGCCGTGGTGGTATCGCGGTAAGCAGAGAATGCGGTGAGGAGGCGGGCCGCCTGCCCACGAGTGAGGGGCGCACCCAGAGAACCGGCCTGCTCGGCGGTCAGACCGCCCAGTGCCGTCGCCGTCTGGACTGCCGCGTTGGAGCCGACCGCAGAAGCGGGCAGCACCAGCATGGAAACAGCCACGCAGACAGCCAGCAGGAATGCGAGGAATCGTTTTTTCATGGTAAACTCCTTAATCATATCTGAGTGCTTCGATGGGGTTCAGGCTGGCGGCACGGCGGGCCGGCAGGAAGCCGAACAGGACACCGATGCCGCAGGAGATGCCCACGGCGATGGCTGCTGCGTCCGCCGAGGGGGTGACATTCAGGGTAATATCCGTCAAGATATACGGAAGGATCTGGTTGATAATGGCCGACACGACGTAGCCCAGCACGATGCCGAGGCAGCCGCCCAGCGCCGATGTGACGCCGGCCTCCACGACGAACTGGGTCAGGATGGTGCTCTCCTGTGCGCCCAGTGCCTTGCGGATACCGATCTCACGGGTGCGTTCGGTGACGGACACCAGCATGATGTTCATGATGCCGATGCCGCCGACCAGCAGCGAGATGCCTGCAATGGCCGTCAGGACGCCCACCATAATATTGATCATAGAGGACATCTGCGACATTGCCGCACTCAGGCTCATGACGTAGACATAGTCGTCCTTGCTGACCAGCTTCTTGAGCCGCGACTGCAAAAACTCCTGTGCCTCATTCGAGTGGTCCGCGTCCTGCAGGACCACATAGTACTGGCTGACACTGCTGGTGTTGTTGACGCTCATCAGGGTGGTATAGGGGATAAGAACAATGTCGTCGTTGCCGCCCTCGTACTGAGAGGCGGGTTTGGAGCGGCCCTCCAGCACGCCCACGATGCGGTACTCGCTGGCGCCTACCTTGAGGGTGCTGCCGAGACCGTTGCCGCCGAAGATCTTGCGGTCCACATAGTCGCCGATGACACAGATATTCTTGTTGTCTATCAAATCGGTGTACTGGATGCCGCGGCCCTTGGCCACCTTGTAGTTGTTGATGGTCGTGTAATCTTCGTTGACGCCGCTGATGTAGGTGCGGCGGTACTTCTCGCCCGCCACCCGCAGCGTGTCGCCGCCGACACTGGCAATCGGCGAAAGACCCTTATAATACTCGGGCTTTTCATTGATGATCCTGTACACATCGTCCACTTCCACTGAGCGGGTGCTGGCGGTCATGATGTTGACGGACAGAATATCGCTGCCCATATCGGAGTAGAAGTCCTGCATCATGTTGGTCATGCCGTTGCCGAGGCCGACGATGACGATGACGGCCATGACGCCGATGATGATGCCCAGCATGGTGAGGAAGGTGCGGACTTTGTTGCTCAAGACGTTCTGGACGGCCTGTTTGAAGGTCTCCTTTATCATGCCTGCGTCCCCTCCTCTCCGGCTTTCGGCTCCGCCATCATGAAGTTCGGCTGAACGACTGCCTCGGGTGCGTGGGCATCGCCATCGTAGACGACGCGGCCATCTTCGAGGCGGATGATGCGCTCGGCCTGCACAGCAATGGAGTTGTCATGGGTGATGAGGACGACCGTATTGCCCTGCTTGTGCAGATCCTGCAGCATTCCCAGAACTTCGCGGCTGGTGTGGGAGTCCAATGCACCGGTGGGCTCGTCGGCCAGGATGACCGCCGGGCCGCGGGCCAGCGCACGGGCAATGGACACACGCTGCTGCTGACCGCCGGAAAGCTGGTTGGGCAGGTTTTTGAGCTTATTGCCCAGACCCACCCGCTCAAGGGCAGCCTTTGCCGTCGCGTGGCGCTGTGCGGCGGGGATGCCCGCATACACAAGAGGAACTTCCACATTCTCCAAAAGCGTCAGCTTCGGCAGCAGGTTGTACTGCTGGAAGATGAAGCCCAGCTTCTCGTTCCGGATGCTTGCCAGCTCGCGGCGGCTCATCTTGCCGACATCCCTGCCGTCCAGCAGATAAGTGCCTTCGGTAGGCACGTCCAGACAGCCGATAATGTTCATACAAGTGGATTTACCAGAACCGGACTGGCCGACGATGGCCACGAACTCGCCTTTGTTGATTTTGAAAGAGACGTGGTCGGCGGCCTTTACGAGGGTATCACCCATCTGGTAATACTTGCAGACCCCATCAAATTCTATCAGCGTGCTCATTCGTCATCTCCTTCGGCGGAGGCCATCATGTTGCTGTAGAAGTCGGTCGCACTGACGCTGGAGTTGTCGTAAGCGATGGTATCGCCCTCCTGCAGGCCGCTCTTCACTTCGATGTAATCGTCATCGCTGATGCCGGTGGTCACCTTGACGTAGACGTAGCCGTCGGGAGCGGTCATTGAAGTCTCAGCATTGGCAGCGCTGGGCGAATCCTTGGTCACCAGCACATAGCTGCCCCGGACGAGGGCGGCGTTGGGCAGGGCCAGAACATTCTTGACGCTGGCGGTGGTGATCTTCGCAGTGGCGTTCATTCCGGGCAGCAGCTCGCCCATGTCGTCGATGCGGACGGTGACGGGGTAGCTGGTGGAGCCGTTGGCGGTAGTGCCTGCCACGAGGATACTGCTGATGACACCCTTGTAAGTCTCACCCGGGACGGCGTCGGCGGTGATGTCCACCTCCTGGCCGACCTCGAGGGAGCGGATCTTCAGCTCGTCCACGTTGAGCTTCATTTCCAGATAACTCATATCGTAGATGGTGCAGAGGTTCTGCATGGCGGTGTCGTTGGCGCTGAGCTTGTCGCCGGCCTTGACCTTCTTATCCACGATGGTGCCGCTGATCGGGGCGTCGATGGTATAGTGGCTGATGGTCTTCTCGGCAGAAGACATCTGCAGCTCGGCAGCGCGCAGGCTGTCAGCGGCGTTCCTGGTCTGCTTGTCCAAATCTTTGCCGGTAATGCGGAGGATGACGTCATCCTGACGGACGGTGCTGCCCTCCTTGACGCAGAGTTCAGACACGGTACCAGAGGCAGTTGCCACGACAGTCTCCTCACGCTGGTAAGTAAAGTGTGCAGAGTTGAGGGAGCTGACGCCGTTCACCTGTGCCACAGCGGCCTGTGCGGTGGTCAGGCTGCCCGCGTTGGGAACAGCGATGGTGACGGTGCAGGTCATCAGGCTGGCGTCGCCGGCAGGGTCTGCACCGGAAACGGAGCGGATGGTGCCGTTCAGCGTCTCAAAAGTGGTGTCCGGCATGACCTGTGCGGCCTGACCGGCGACAAAGCTCTGAGCCTCTGCGGCAGGGAAATCCACGGCCAGCAGCATCACGGAGGTGTCGCGGATGGTGGCCACAGCCTGACCGGCCTGCACGGCGTCGCCTGCGGCGACTGCAAAGGAGCTGACCTCGCCGCTGATCCTGGTGCGGACGTTCTGCATATCCGCAATGTCATCGTAATTGCGCTGTGCCTGCTCCACCGAGAGCTGTGCGCTCGCGAGGTTGTTTTCCACATCCGAAATGTCGATGGTGTAAAGAATATCGCCCTTCTCGATGCTGTCGCCCAGCTCAAAATCGGCGGTGAGCACCGTGCCGGTGACGAGGGACTTGACGGTGTAGGAATCGGCGGCGTTGATGGTGCCGCTGCCGTCGTAGACGTTCACGATGTCGCGGCGTCCCAGCTTCTCCTGCGTGTAGGCAAGGTCTGCCGACGCACTGCGGCTCTTGCGCGGCACGATGACCGCCACCAGCACCGCTGCGGCTGCGACCACCGCGATGCAGCGCTTTTTGTGGGTCTTGATAAAGTGGAACACCTTATTTTCTCCGCCGGTATTCTCCTGCGGAGAGGCGTCCTGTGTCTTCTTGTTGAAACCTAGCATGAAAAGCCTGACCTCCTGTGTTTCATGAAAAAGAAAAGTTCTTTCTGCCTGTTTTCATTCGTTCTGCGCTTTCCCCCACAGCGTCCGCCAAAAATGACCTGTCTGCGAGATGCTGCCCCGGGTTAGCGGCGCAAACCGTTATAATGATACCACCTAACAAAACGGACTA
>OLWJ01000523.1_pt1 | contig 14194 bp, 16 predicted proteins | sample 1674291 | NCBI WGS metagenome assembly OLWJ01 (sample SAMEA103958159, study PRJEB25191) | human gut metagenome | biome: human-associated habitat [ENVO:00009003]; feature: intestine environment [ENVO:2100002]; material: feces | place: Germany | collected 2013/2015
AAAGGGCAAAAATAGTGCTTGCATATGTCAGTTTTTGACCATATAATAAAGAAAAAAATCAAACGCAAGCCGCAAAAATCGGCGGTCATGGTCGTCCCGCGCGGGACAGCATAGCCGTCTCTGTCTGCGGTATGCAAACAGGAATGAATATATGCAAATGAATAGCTCGATGAATATGATGAATAATTCCGTGTTGGAGACCGACCTTGCTCTGCTCCGGCGTAACGCAGAGTCCATCATGCACGCAATCCCCGCAGGGACGAAGCTGCTGCCGGTGCTCAAATGCGACGCCTACGGACTCGGCGCGGCGGAGATCGCGCGGGTGCTGGAGCCGCTCGAGGCCGTGGCGGGCTTCACCGTGGCGCATGTGTCCGAAGGGCTGGCGCTGCGGAACGCTGGAATTACAAAGGATATTCTGGTCATGAGCAGCGCGCTGCCGTGGCAGCTCTCCGCCGCGGTCGAGGCAAATTTGACATTGGCGTGCGGCCGGGCGGGCTTCGCCTCGGAGCTGCAAGCCGCCGCAGAGGCTGCGGGAAAACCCGCCGCCATCCATATTAAAATTGATACCGGGCTGCACCGGATCGGCTTTGCGCCGGAGGAGCTGGGCGGCTTGCTGGAAGAACTGAAAACCGCGCCGTCACTGCGCGTGACCGGCACGTTCTCACATTTTTCCGACACTTCAGACGCGGCGCTCTGCGCGCGGGAGTATGCGGTATACCTGCGGGCGCTGGACGCGCTGCGCGCGGCGGGCATCGAGCCGGGCCTGCGCCACGTCGCGTGCTCAGCGGCGAGCGAGCAATACCCGGAATACTGCCTTGACGCGGTGCGCGTCGGGCGGCGGCTGTTCATGGATGCTCCGACGGCTCCGCGCGGCGATATCCTTGAAGTATCAACGTGGCGGAGCTTCGTGACGATGGTACATCCGCGCCGCGCGGGAGAACAGATCGGCTACGGCGGGGCGGTTACGCTGGCGCATGACGCGCTGATTGCGACCGTTGGCGTCGGCTATGGCGATGGGCTGAACCCCGCGCTGGCCTCCGCTAAGGCTCCCGTACTCATCGGCGGGAAGCGCTGCACGCTGCTGGCGTGCTGCATGGATCAGTGTTTGATCGACGTGACGGGCACGGACTGCCGCCCCGGCGACGAGGTTGTGTTCTTCGGCTATGACCGGTTCGGAAACTGCCTGCCCTCGCAGGAGGTCGCGCTGCTGATCGGCGGCGACGAGGGCTGCGGCCTGACCGCAGCTCTTTCCCCCCGCGTGGTCAGAGCTTACAGTTCCTGATTCCGCGCAACATGGAGCGCAGACAGCTTCCCCGCCGCCATCAGCAGCACCGGCAGAGCGTAGGCCACATACTGCGCCGCGCCGCCATAGGCAATGAGCAGGTTATAGATCGCGTGGAAGGTGATGGCCGCGCCCAGCAGACCGCAGGTTCCGGCGATCTTCAGCCAGGTCTGCTGCCACGCATACGCCAGCCCTCCGCCGACGATCATGCCGCAGAGCACGTGCATGGCGCCCGTGCCAAAGCCACGGAAGAAGATGAGAGAGAAGCGGTCGGCTCCGTTCTGGATCAGATAGCACACATTTTCAAAGGTGGCAAAGGCGAGGGCGACCGTGATGGCGGCGGACTTGATCTTCTCCCCCTCCGGCTCGAACACCAGAAGATAGAACACCAGCGGCAGCAGCTTCATGACCTCCTCCACCACAGGGGCAATCTCTGCAACGGATGCAAGGGCATCCGCCTGATACACCGCCGCAAGGAAGGTATTGATATAGGCCGAGAGCAGGCATACGCCCATCCCGGCGATGCTGAGCAGGAACAGGCGCAGCTGCCGCCGGCCCATGCACAGGGCGGCCACCAGCAAAGGCGAGGCCATGCAGAGGAAGATGTTTTCGATGTAGGTCACGCGCCCACCGCCTTTCTCGCGGCGGGCAGCAGCCCGAAAATGGCAAGCGTCAGCAGAATGTCACACCAGAAGGTCGGGCTGGACAGAGACGTATTCGGCCAGACGCAGCCCACCGTCCAGAGCAGGTATTCCGAGGCAGCGAAGCACAAGATCCCGATGTGGAAATACCGCTGCTTCCGCGCCTGCCCGGTCTGCCTTCCCGCGTATACAAGCCCCCGGATGGAGCCGTAGGAGAGGACGATCATCATGCCGCACCAGATCAGGTTGGAGAGGATGTCCCCATAGGTGCAGTAGAAAATCAGGAGCGGCACGCCGGTCAGCGGAGCCAGCCATGCCTCCCAGCAGCGGAAGGCGCGTTCTTCCCGGCCGGTCAGGGCCGCCTGCAAAATGCGCAGAAAGATCACGCTGGCGACCCAGCCGAACTCCGACACATAAAACACCTGCGGCGTTGTGGAAAACAGGAGCAGATACAGCGTCCAATAGCCCGCGCCCAGTGCAAAACAGCCATAGAAACAGAGCAGCAGAAAATACTGCTGCTTTTTGCTTTTCCAACAGGCGAAGCCGGCGAGGCAGGCTCCTGTAAACGTGACCAGCAATTGCAGCAGGTTCTCAATCAGCTCCATGCCGTTCCCCGCTTTCCGCGTCCCGTTCGTCCTCCCGCTCCAACTGCCGAAGGCGGAAGCACAGAATGGTCACGCACACGCCGAGCAGAAATGCCAGAAGCCCAATGACGATATATCCAAGGGCGGCGCTGCTGTGGAAGACGCTGCCGGCCGTTTCAAAGTCTGTGTAGTCGCCGGTCTGGATTTTTGCGGCAATGCCGGGCATCATGCAGGATATCCCCACGATCAGCGCAAGACACGCCGCCGCAGCGGAGATCCCGGCGATCCTGCTGCGCCGCAGCCGCCTCTCCCGCTGCCTTGCGGCGATGCGCCGCTTCGCCTCCGCGAACCGTTCTTCATGACTCCGCATCTGTGACACCCTCCCGTTCCAAGAGCTTTCGCAGGCTCTCTTTTCCGCGATATACCAGGTTTGTGATCTGCTTCACCGATTTTCCCATGACCTCCGCGGCCTGCGCATAGCTCATGCCCTCAAAATAGGTGAGATAGAGCGCCTCGCGATAGTCCGGGTTCATATCGCCCATGCAGGCATGCAGTACGCGGTTCCGCTCGGCCGTCCGGACGACCTCCTCCGTCAGGGGCCGGGCATCCGGCGCGGCCGCCAGCTCGTCCAGACTGAGGCAGAACCGCCGCCTGCTTTTGCGGCGCAGCGCCATGTGCCGCGCCGCCTTATAGAGGTATGCCTTGAAGCCGCCGTCCCGGATGCGCGGTTTCTTCGTGAACAGGTAGGCAAAGGCATCAAGCATCAGCTCCTCGGCCTCGTGCACGTCGTGCAGGTAGCCGTCGATATACAGCGTCAGCGGATCGCCGTATCGTTTCATCAGGGCGTCCAGCCCCGTGTCGTCGCCGCACAGATACTGATGATACAGCGTCTCATCGCCGGCCAGATTGTTCCCGTTCTTCATATTCTCTCCCAGTCCGCGTAAAGCCGCATGGCCGCCCCATGGATACTCCAAACCGGAACCCATGGAACTGGTTCCGGTTTGGATAGAATAAAGGGCCGCCGTTTATTTGACGGTGATCAGCTCATACTGTTCATTTCCAAGGCCGAGCTTGACGGCATGGACAATGCCGGAGCGCCAGTCGGTGTCCGGGTGGACAGCATGGAAATGGTCGTGGTCATCATGGTCGCAGTGCGCCGTCTCGCCAAGCTGCGAATGGGGCAGGACGGGCTGGCGGTTGACCGCGTCGGCACAGGCGACGTCGAGCGCGACGGGATCGAACGAGGCGAACATGCCGACATCCGGCACGATGGGGGCGTCGTTCTCGGGGCGGCAGTCGCAGTTCGGGGAGATGTCGCGGACGATCGAGATATGGAAGCTCGGGCGGCCATCGACAACAGCCTTGGTATATTCGGCAATTTTGGCATTGAGGATCTCGGACTTGGCATCGAAGCTCGTCTGGATAGCGTCCTTGGGACAGATGTCCACGCAGCGGCCGCAGCCGACGCAGCGGCTATGGTCGATGGTACATTTCTTGTTCTCGATGACCGGGGCGCTGTGGGCGCAGATCTTCTGGCAGGCGCCGCAGCCGACGCAGAGGCTCTGGTCAACGGTGGGCTTTTCATTGGAGTGCATTTCCATCTTGCCCGCGCAGGAGCCGCCGCCCATGCCGAGGTTCTTCAGCGCGCCGCCGAAGCCGGTGGACTCGTGGCCCTTAAAGTGGGTGAGGGAGATGACGATGTCGGCGTCCATCAGGGCGCGGCCGATCTTGGCCGTGGGACAGTACTGCGCGCCCTCGACCGGGACCTCGACCTCATCCGTGCCCTTCAGGCCGTCGGCGATGATGACGTGGCAGCCCGTGGAGAACGGGGAGAAGCCGTTGGTATAGGCGGTATCGATATGCTCGAGCGCATGCTTGCGGCTGCCGACGTAGAGCGTGTTGCAGTCGGTCAGGAAGGGACGGCCGCCGAGCTCCTTGACGAGGTCGGCCACGGTCTTGGCATAGTTTGGCCGCAGATAGGCCAGATTGCCCAGCTCGCCGAAGTGCATCTTGATGGCGACGAATTTATCCTGAAAATCGATCTTGTCCATGCCGGCCTTCAGCAGGAGTTTGCGCAGCTTCTGCTGCTGATTCAGGCCGGGACGGCAGCGGAAGTCGGTGAAATATACTTGACTGGTGTTCATAACAGCGCCTCCATCTTTTATAGGTATGCCGTTATTTTAGCGAAATTTTTGCAGACCGTCAAGCTCCGCCCGCGCAGGAGCTGCCAGGACGCAGAAGATTTACAATTTGTTAATTGCCAGGCGCGCCAGTGCGATTGAAAATCAGTACGGGTTGTGGTAAAATCGATAAATCAGTATGTCCGGTGCGTGCAAAGCAGGTCCGGAACATCAGAACATCAGAAATGAGGGAACAAGTATGAACTGTAAGTATTGCGGCGCAGAGCTGGAAGCAGACGCGAAGTTCTGTCCGGAATGCGGCAAGACGCAGACGGAAGAGGACGTCCCGTCCGCCGAGACTGAGCAGGCCGCACCGGAAACGGCCGCGCCCGCTGAAGAGGCCGCGCAGGCCGAAGAGGCAGCTCCGCAGACCGACGAGGCCGCGGAAGCGGCTCCCGAAGCGAAGGAATCCCCGACGCAGGAGGCCCCGGCAGAAAAACCGGAAAAGAAGAAGACCGGCTGGCTGCTCGGCGGAGCGATCGCCGTGCTGGTCATTGTGATCGCGCTGTTGGTCGTGAAGATCGTGCGCGACAGCCAGATCAAAAACGTCGACACCGCCACGACCGAGGAGACGGCAGCCGATGCCAGCACCGACGCGGCAGATCCTTCTGACACGCCTGACGACGCGCTGGATTCCTCCGGCGATGGCGAGAGCACCGAGATCCCGCTCAACGGCGTGAGCTACACCGTGGCGGCAGACGAGCTGACCGATGAAGTGCTTGATCGCGTGGTTGCCGAGTGCGGCGATATGACGCTGACGAACCGCGACCTGCCGGTCTACTACTGCCAGCAGTATCTCTCGTTCGCAAACACCTATGGCATGTACCTCAGCTACATCATGGACACCACGCTCCCGCTCGACCAGCAGATGTATGACGAGGAGAACACCTGGCAGCAGATGTTCCTGAACGCGGGCCTGAGCATGTTCCAGTATCACGCGGCCGCCGCGCAGGAGGCCGAAAAGAACGGCTATCAGCTCTCGGCAGAGAGCGAGCAGACGCTGGCGGAGCTGAAAGACAACCTCCAGTCTGCCGCCGAAAGCTACGGATTTGAGAGCGCCGATGCCTATTTGCAGAATTCCTTCGGCCCGAGCGTGACCGTGGAGGTCTATCAGGAGTTCCTGCGCCGTGCGCTGCTCGGCACGGAATACCTCAACTCGCTCGTCGACGCGGAGCAGCCGACCGACGCCGAGATCAGCCAGTATTATGACGACAACGCAGAGACTTATGCAGAAAACCGCGTGGAAAAGATCGACAAGCCGATGGTGAACGTCCGCCACATCCTCATCGAGCCGGAAGCCGCCGAGGACGGCACGATCTCGGACGAGGCGTGGGCCGCCGCGGAGCAGACCGCGAACGACATCCTCGACCAGTGGCTCGCGGGCGACGCGACCGAGGAATCCTTCGCCAACATGGCGAACGAAAACTCCTCCGACCCCGGCAGCAACACGAACGGCGGACTCTATGAGGACGTGTATCCCGGCCAGATGGTCGAGACGTTCAACGACTGGTGCTTCGCCGATGGCCGTCAGCCCGGCGATTACGGCATTGTAAAGACCGACTACGGCTATCACATCATGTTCTTCGTCGGCGCGGGCGATGAGATCTACTGGTTCCAGACCGCGAAGGAGGACTATCTGAGCGATCTGGCCGTGAAGATTCAGGACGAGATCACGGCGAAGTATACCTTCGTCTCCTATGTCGATCAGGCGGCGCTGGTGGACGTTCTGACCGCCGCGAACGACAGCGAGGCTGCGCAGTAAAAAAGGAGCGGAGATGATGAAGCGACTTCTGTTTTTCGTCAACCCGAACGCAGGGCACACCGAGATCCGAAGCAGCCTCATGCAGGTCATTCAGATCTTCACCGCCGGCGGCTATGAGGTCACGGTTCACCCGACCGCCGGGCCGCGCGACCTCACGCGGCAGATCGTGGAGCGCGGCGCGGACTATGATCTCATCGTCTGCACCGGCGGCGACGGGACGCTCAACGAAGCGACGAGCGGATTGATGCAGCTGGAGCACCGGCCCCCGCTCGGCTATATTCCGGGCGGGACGGTAAACGATGTGGCCTCGTCGCTGGGACTCTCGCGCGACCCGGTCGTCGCCGCGCAGGACATCGTCCACGGCAAGCCGTTCGCCATCGACATCGGCGCGTTCGGCGAGAACCGCTGGTTCGATTATGTTGCGGCGTTCGGTCTGTTCACGAACGTCCCGTATCAGACGCCGCAGGTCGACAAGCGGATCTGGGGCCGGATGGCGTATTTCTTCAACGGCGTGCAGGCACTGGGCGAGGTACATCCTGTCCATGCGCGCGTCAGCTGGGACGGAAAGACCGTGGAGGCCGACATCATCGACGGCCTCGTGTGCAGCACGACGTCGGTTGGCGGGTTCAAGGCGACGCGGGCCGTCGGCGAGTTTGGGATCAGCATGAACGACGGGCTTTACGAGGTCGTGCTGATCCGCGACATCAAAAATCTCGCGGATTTCAGCGCCGTGGCGGCGAAGCTGCTGTGGATGGACTTCTCCGACGAGAACTATTTCATCACCGCGCAGACCAGCTCGATCCGCTTTGAATTCGACGATTCCGTCGCGTGGACGCTGGACGGCGAGTTCGGCGGGAGCGTGACAGACGTCACGATTCAAAATCACAGCCGCGCGATCGAAATGATCGTGCCGCGATAACAAAAGGAATAACCGTTATGCAGCTTCGTTTTGCCGTTCCGTCCGATGCAGGAGCACTGCTCCGCATCTATGACGAGTACATCAACACCTCGATCACCTTTGAATATGCCCTGCCGGGCGAGGCCGAATTTGCCGCGCGCATCGCGGACATCTCGGCGGAGTATCCCTATCTGGCGCTGTTTGACGGCGGCGTCCCAGCGGCCTATGCCTACGCGCACCGCGCACAGGCGCGCGCGGCCTACGGCTGGAACGCGGAGCTTTCGATCTACATTGCACAGGCGTATGCCGGGCACGGACTCGGCCGGCTGCTCTACGAGGCATTGATGGAGCTGCTGCGGCGGCAGGGCGTAAAAACCGTCTACGGCGTTGTCACCAGCCCAAATCCCGCGAGCGAGGCGCTGCACCGGGCGCTGGGCTTCCATGTGGCGGCGCGGTTCCACGACGCGGGATGGAAGGACGGCGCATGGCACGATGTCACATGGTTCGAGCGGGAGATCGCCCCGCACGACGGCGCGCCGAAGCCCCTCCGCCCGATCGGCGAGGTCGGTGCGGACGAAGTGCTCCACGTGTGCGAGCAGGCGATCTGCGAACGGTTCGCAAAATAAGAAAATGCCCCGCGGCCTCATCTGAGGCCGCGGGGCGTTGCTTTATCGATAAGCCCCCCTCTACGAAGAGGGGGGGCTTTCCGCTGCGGCGGAGACGGGCGACCAATGGTCGCCCCTACGTTCATCGCCGGAAGTGCAATAGACAACGTAGGGGCGGGCATTGCCCGCCCGACAATCCCTCCGTCAAAAATCTTCGATTTTTGACACCTCCCTTTACACAAGGGAGGCTATCCGCTGCGGCGGGGTTGCGGGCGGGCAATGCCCGCCCCTACATCCTTTATCGCACTCCGATTCTAAACGTAGGGGCGACCATTGGTCGCCCGCCATACGCCAAATCTTTGCGCGCAAAACGCCCCGGTTCTGAATAGAACCGGGGCGTTTCCCTATATTTATTGTTCGTAGAGCACGATCGCAGCGGTCCTCGCCGCGCCGTCCGGCGCATAGGATTCCATCGGATAGACGTCCCGATATCGTTCCAGCAGCGTCTCCAGCGTCTCCGCGTCGACCGGATAGACCCATCCGCCGTCGCTCAGCCTTCCATTGCTGTCCGCCAGCTCCGGGAGCGACGCACAGTCCCAGATCGCAAGCACCGCACAGGCGTTGTCCCGCGCATACTGCGCCGCGGCCTCCGACGTGTGCTCGTCGGACTGTGTCTCGGGAAAGAGCGTATCCACGATCTTGTGCAGTGACGCGCTGCTCTGGTTCCGGTTTGAAAAACCGGGCATCTCAATCAGGCCGAAGGAACCCAGCACGAACGCCGCAGCCGCCGCCACGCCGATCACCGCCACGGGCACCCAGCGTTTTTTCTGCTGCCGCTTCGCCGCGTCCGCGCGAACCTCGCGCATCACCGCGTCATGCAGTGCCTTTGGCGGCTCCAGCTGCGTCTCGGGCAGCATCGCGTCCACATCCCGCAGCGTCCCATAGACCCGGCGGCAGTCCGCACATTCGTCCAGATGGGCCTGCAATTCCGCGTGCTCCGCTTCGCTGAGCCTGCCGTCCAGCTCCGCGCTGAGCAGCTCCAGCGTCTTGTCACAGTTCATTTCGCAGCCACCTCGCCTTCCATGGATTCAGACGACGCGCGGCGCGAAAGGTTCCCGCGTTCGAGAATTTTTTTCAGTTGATTTCGCGCGCGTGACAGGCGCGACTTCACCGTTCCGATCTGGATGTCCAGCACGTCTGCGATCTGCTCATAGCTCATCTCGTTCACGACCCGCAGCTGCAAGACTGCCCGGTGCTCCGGCAAAAGCTGCGCCATCGCCGCGGCGAGCGTCTCGCGCGTCAGCTTCAGCTCCACCTGCTCCTCCGGGAGCGGCTGCGCATCCGGCACGGCGTAGGTCTGCTCCTCGCCGTCCGCATCCTCAAACGTCAGCGGCACGGTCTGCTGCCGGCGGCGCCTGCGCAGAAAGTCGATGCAGATGTTGCTGCACAGCCGGTAGAGCCACGTGGAAAACGCCGACGCGAACTGATACTGGTCAAGACAGCGCCACGCCCGCAGAAACGTCTCCTGCGACAGATCCATCGCGTCGTCCGGGTTCCCCGCCATGCGATAGCAGAGATTGTAGACGTTTTTCTGATGTTCGAGCAGCAGCTGCTCAAAGGCGTCCGCATCGCCGCGCTGCGCGCGGCGGATCAAAAGTTCATCCTGCAAGATCCTCACCTCAAATCCCGCTTGATCCCGGCAGCGATGGCCGCGATGTCGTCCATCGTCGAGATCGAAGAAATCTTCTCCTTATAATATCCGCTGTACGGCACGCCGCGCAGATACCACGCGAAATGCTTCCGCGCCTCGAGACACGCGATGTGCTCGCCCTTGTCCTCCGCCGCGAGGTCAAATTGCCGCAGTGCGATATCCACGCGCTCCGAAAGGGGCGGCCTCGCCGGGATCTCCTCGCCGCGCAGCGCCGCTTCGCACTGCGCAAACAGCCATGGATCGCCGAACGTCCCGCGCCCGAGCATGAACCCATCAGCGCCCGTCCGCGCCCGGCACTTCACGGCGTCCTCCGCCGAGAAAATGTCACCGTTTGCGATCACCGGGATCGACACGGACTCTTTCACGGCCCGGATGGCGTCCCAGTCGGCCACGCCGGAATAGAGCATCGTCTTTGTCCGCCCATGGACGGCCACGGCCGACGCCCCGGCCGCTTCCACGAGCTTCGCCAGCTCCGGCGCGTTGCAGCTGCCCTTGTCCCAGCCCTTGCGCATCTTCACCGTCACCGGCACGGAAACGGCCTTCACGACCGCCTCCACGATCCGCGCGGCCCGTTCCGGGTCGCGCATGAGGGCGCTGCCGTCGCCGTTGTTCACGATCTTCGGCATCGGGCAGCCCATGTTGATGTCGAGAAAATCCGCGCCGGACAGCTCCAGCGCAAAGGCCGCAGCCTCCGCCATCACGGATGGCTCATTGCCGAAGATCTGCGCGCCGCACACGCCGCCGTCCGTCTTACGCAGTAATCTCATGCTCTTTTTGTCGCGGTAGACCAGCGCGCGGGACGACACCATCTCCGTCACCGTCACCGCCGCGCCGAGCGCCTGACAGACGCAGCGAAACGCCCAGTCCGTCACGCCCGCCATCGGCGCGAGCCATGTATTTCCCTGTATGTCCAGTGTTCCGAGTTTCATAGAAGCCCACTTTCCCAATTTACTTCCATCCATTTTATCACGAACCCCGCCGGAACACAACAAAAACCGTGGCCTCCCGGCCACGGTTTCAGAATTCTTCAGATTTTCCCTTTTTTCCCGTACCCCCGCCGCAGCGGATAAAGGCTCCCCTTGATTGCATCAAGGGGCCGCGAAGCGGGGGCGCAGGAGTGAATGACATGCCGGTGGCATGTCAGAGCTGTGCCCCGGAACGCCCGCAGGCGTTTGTCTGCGCTTCGCGCAGACTGAGGGGATTAAGGCCAGAACTTTTGCTGTACTTCGTCCGCCTCTACAACAAAACGCTGAGAACCCAGCACAGGCCCGTGACGCCCGCGCCGCCCAATGCGAACAGGATCTTCGTCTTCCAATCCGCCGCGCGCCCCAGCTCCGGCGCGGCGGCGCGCCGCGCCTCGTCGAGCAGCATCTGATCCGTCACCGCGCATTCCTGTTCCATGCCGGGCCGGATCAGAAAGATCGCCTCGTCAAACAGCGCGCCGCCCTTTGCCCGCACCACGACCACGCGCTGCGTCGTTCCCTTTACCATAACAGATTCCTCCTTTTCAGGAGATTATGCCCAGTCTCACATCGCTTATGCGCGCCCGGAAATTTCCAGTCTCCCCTTGCGCCCCGGCCCGTCCTGTGATACACTGTGAGCAGCGCGTCTCGCAGCGGGCCATAAGCGCATCACGCAGCGGGAAGCGTGCGCATCGTTCAGCAGACCACGAGCGCATCTTTTAGCAGGAGGCAAACAGGCATGTCCATCACACAGCGCCGGTCATTAGACTCCAACGCGATCAAGCTGATCGCCATTCTGGCCATGACGGTCGATCACATTGCGTGGGCTGTCTTCCCCGGCTATCCGCGCGCGGCGCTGCCGCTGCTGATGCACCTCATCGGCCGCATCACCTGCCCGATCATGTGCTATTTCATCGCCGAAGGCTTCCATTATACGCATGATGTCCGCAAATATACCGCGCGGCTGTTCCTTTTTGCACTTTTTTCGCACTTCTGCTATCTCTATGCCTCGAACGACTTTGTCGACTGGCATTCGTTCATCCCGTTCTACTACGGCAGTCTGCTCAACCAGACGAGCGTGATGTGGGCGCTCGCGTGGGGTCTTGTGATGCTGCGGGTAGCAAACAGTGACAAAATTGCCGACCGGCTCAAGCCGCTGCTCATCATTTTGATCTGCGTGGTCAGCTTCCCCAGCGACTGGAGCTGCGTTGCGTCGCTCTGTGTGCTGGCGTTCGGCACGAACCGGGGCGATCTGAAAAAGCAGGGACTCTGGCTGGTCATCTATGTGGCGATCTACGCCGTGGTCTATTGCTTTGCCATCGACGTGGTCTATGGGCTGCTGCAAATGGGCGTTGTCCTCTCGCTGCCGGTGCTCCGCTGCTACAATGGGCAGCGCGGGCGCGATCCGCGCGTCAACCGCGTGATGAAGTGGCTGTTCTATCTCTACTATCCGCTGCATCTGCTGCTGATCGGCCTGCTCTCAAACTGACCAGAACCCGGAAACCCGGCGAGGACACACATCCCCGCCGGGTTCGTTTACTTGAGGCGAAAATGGCTCCGCTCCGTCTCGAGCAGGCCCTCCGCCTGCATCCGCGAAAGCTCGGCGGACATCGCGCTCCGTTCGACCGAGAGAAAATCGGCCAGCTGCTGCCGGTTGAACGGGATCGTAAACTCCGCACTGCCTGCGCGCTGCGCCTGCTCGGACAGATAGGTCAGCAGCCTCTGCCGCGTGGTGCGCTGGGCAAGATAGTCCACCTTCCGCGCCAGAATCCGGTTCTTCTCCGCCAGCAGCGCAAACAGGTTTTCCGTCAGGCGGGCATGGAATGCACAGCTGTTCGTGCAGCGCGAGAGCACCCGCTCCACATCCATCAGCAGCACCGTGCAGCTCTCCACAGCCACCACGTCGCTGCGCATCGCGCCGGAGCCGGGCATTGCATACGCCTCGGCAAAAATATCGCCCGCCGCCAGTGATGCCAGCAGCAACCGGTTGCCCCAGAAGTCCTCCTTCTGGATGTGCGCCGTGCCGCGCACGAGCAGCGCAAGCGCGCGCACCTCCTCGCCCGTGTGGAAGATATACGCGCCGCGCGGATATTTGCGTTCTACAGCCTGTAAGCAGGACAGCATGGGCTGGATCTCGTCCACGCGAATCCCGGCAAACAGCCTTGAATTTTCCAAAATTTTTAGATCATCCAAGATTTTCACGTCCTTTGTTGGAAATCCAACAGATTTATTGTCCCCATTCTACTATACTGAACCCGGAAAGACAAGAGTAACCCTGTAAGGGAGGTAATATTTATGATCATGGAAGGCTGTCAGGGCAAGCCGCGCACACCGACGATCTCGGAAAAGATCTGCCCGAACTGCGGCAACCCCATTGAAATTTTTTCGACCGATACGCAGGTCGCCTGCGACAAATGCGGCTTTGTCGCGTACAACGACGCGCTCAGCTGCGTCCAGTGGTGCAAATATGCCCGCAAATGCGTCGGCGACGAGATGTACGAACGGATGATGGAGATCGCGCGGCGGCAGAAGGAAGAGGCTGCCGCCGCCCGGAAAGCGAAACAGGAGGCACAACATGCTGAGAAGAATCATTGAGATCGACGAAGAGAAATGCAGCGGCTGCGGACTCTGCGCCAAGGCCTGTCACGAAGGGGCCATCGGCATGGTGAACGGCAAGGCGAAGCTGATGCACGAGCACTACTGCGACGGTCTGGGCGACTGTCTGCCCGCCTGTCCCACGGGGGCGATCCGTTTTGTTGAGCGCGAGGCCCCGGCGTATGACGAAGCCGCCGTGCAGGCGGCAAAGGCAGCAAAGGGTCAGGCACACACGGGCGGCTGTCCCGGTTCGCGGATGCGCACGATGCAGGAAAAGCCGGAGGCCCCGGCGGCGGCCGGCAATGTGCCGAGCCAGCTGCGGCAGTGGCCCGTGCAGATCAAGCTCGTCTCGCCCGCCGCGCCGTATTTTGACGGGGCCGACCTGCTCGTCGCGGCGGACTGCACCGCCTACGCCTACGGCAATTTCCACAGCGAATTCATGCGCGGCAAGGTCACGCTCATCGGCTGTCCGAAGCTCGACGCCGTGCAGTATGCGGAAAAGCTCACCGAGATCTTTGCCCGGAACGACATCCGCTCCGTCACGCTCACGCGCATGGAGGTGCCGTGCTGCGGCGGGATGGAGTTCGCCATCCGCACCGCGTTGGGGCAGGCCGGGAAGGAGATCCCGTTCCGCACCGTCGTCCTCTCGATCGACGGCGCGATTCTGGAGGAACGCTGACCGCCCTTTTACGACCAGACTTGTAGGGGCGGACGACCCTGTCCGCCCTTTCCAGCCGCCGCAGCGGCCCTAAAATAGGAGCGTCATTGCGAACCAGTGACCGATGTCACTGGTGTGGTAATCCCGTGGATTTTCATGGAGTTTGAAATGGAGCGTCGCTCCCCAGAACACTCCTAAAAGGTTCACGGGATTCTCACGCCAGCCTGCGGGCTGGCTCAGAATGACGCTTCTTTTTTAGATTCTGGCCGCGGCTCGCGGGGATTTCTCCCCCAGTCTTCTTCGGCGACAGCTCCCT
>OLWJ01000524.1_pt1 | contig 14168 bp, 10 predicted proteins | sample 1674291 | NCBI WGS metagenome assembly OLWJ01 (sample SAMEA103958159, study PRJEB25191) | human gut metagenome | biome: human-associated habitat [ENVO:00009003]; feature: intestine environment [ENVO:2100002]; material: feces | place: Germany | collected 2013/2015
CCCGGATCGGAGAGTCGGCATCCAGTTTATCAAGCAATCGTCCAAATGCATTTCCCCGGTTTGCTTTTCTGTATTCATCATAATCCTCACGCTGATACACTTCTCCGATCAGCGCGGCAATCCGGTAAGTGGCCAGTGCCTCCTGCAAATGAAAGGTCTTCTCACATTTTTCCGGTCGTACCAGATAGATCGAATAAATATTTTTTTCTCCCTCTCTTGCAATAATACGATGCAATTCATCTGCCAGTTCTTCATCTGACATATAATTACTGACCGGATAGCGGATCGTCTTATATTCCTTTTGTGATGCAGGCACAAGCCGTACCGATACCACGCCATCTGATAACTTATCCCCGCAAACCCTCTCAGGCGCTGCGCGCCAGCTCTCCCGAAGGGAGAGCTTTTGTAGCTGCCACTTACCTTGTACTAAGCTCCCCCTTTCGGGGGAGCTGGCACGGCGTAAGCCGTGACTGAGAGGGTTCTCCCCGCAAGGGGACGGAAACTGATCTTTTTATGGTCAATCCCATTGGCTTCATATTTCAACTTATCCCCGCAAGGGGGCAAAAAACTCCGCATCAAAAAAAGATGCGGAGTTTTTCTTTTGCGTGCCTTAACTTTTCGGTTTTCGTGGGCTTTTTCTCTATGAACAGAGCTGCTGCGGCATTTTCTCTGCCATGGCTTTTGTATTGCGACAAAATGTGCTATAATAGAGCCAAATTAAAGCATCTCTCACAAAATACGCAATTATATTCTTCGTTTGTTGTGCAACTCTTCCACAATTTGTAAAGGAGATGGTATTTTGAACGTTCTCACCCTGCAGTCCACCTATGGCGGGCTGCTGCACGACACCGGCAAAGCGGTGTACCGTGCCGGTGGGCAGCGCGGCAGCCACAGTGAACAGGGCTGCCAGTTTTTGCACGGCGTTTTGCCCGGTGCAGACTGGGCCCCGGTTCTGGACTGTGTGCGTTACCACCACGCCGCCGCGCTGCGCGGTGCTGCAAAAACACTGCCAGCCGATTCCCCGGCGTATCTGGTCTATCTGGCCAACCTGCTTTCCGGCGCGGCTGACCGCCGGGAGACCGAAGGCGAAAGCGATGCCTACCGGCGGGAGCTTCCGCTGGATGCGGTGTTCACCCACCTGAACGGTTCCCACCCCGGCTGGATGATGCCCGCGCAGCCGCAGGACGGCAGCCTGAAACTGCCGCAGAAGTCCCAGCCGCTTTCCGCTGCCGTCTACGCCGAGGCCGTGCGCACGCTGGAAGCGCAGCTGCCGCAGTTGCAGCCCCAGCCGGAACAGCTCGGCAAGCTGCTGGGGCTGCTGGAAACGCAGCTTGGCTGTTTCCCGTCCAGCATCTATCCCGGGGACGGCGCGGATATTTCCCTGTTCGACCACGCCAAGACCACCGCAGCCATTGCGGCGTGCCTTAGCGAATATGTGCAGGCAAACCACATCACCGACCTGCGTAAAACGCTTTTTGAGCAAAAGAACGATTTTTGCCGGAAGGGCGTTTTTCTGCTTTACACCGCCGATTTTTCTCGCATCCAGAAGTTCCTTTATACCGTCCGCACCGAAAACGCCCTGCGCTCCCTGCGCAGCCGGTCGTTCTTTCTGGAACTGTTCATGGAGCACTATCTGGACGAGCTTCTGGCCGGGTGCGGCGTGTCTCGTGCCAACCTGATTTACAGCGGCGGCGGGCACTGCTATGTGCTGCTGCCCAACACCGCCGCCGTGGCCGATACCCTGACCCGCTGGAACCGGCAGTTCAACCGCTGGCTGCAACAACAGTTCGGCACCCAGCTGTTTCTGGCAAACGCATGGACGCCCTGCTCCGGCAACGACCTGACCAACACCCCCGCCCAGAGCAGCCCCTATAAGGAGCTGTTCCGCCGGGTGAACCGACTGCTGGAACAGCACAAATTCCACCGCTATACCGCCGAAGATCTGCGGCTGCTGAACGATGCCGCCGCTTACCCGGGTGGCCGGGAATGCAAGGTGTGCGGCACCAGCGCCGCCCTTGCGGACGAGCTTTGCCCGTGGTGCAGGCTGTTTGTGAAGTTTTCTGACAAAATTCAGCACAGGAGCGTGCTGGTGGTAAGCCGTCAGCCCTCGGCAGCCGATGACTGCACGCTGCCCACGCTGGACGGCAGCAGCGTCTACCTGACCACGACCGACCGGGCTGCGGCGCAAAAGCGTCTTTCTTCCGGCGAACCGATCCTACGGGCATACACAAAAAACACCCCGTACAGCGGCCTTCCCTCCACCACCAACCTGTATGTGGGCGATTACGCCGCCAGCAACAGTATGGACGAACTGGCCCAGCAGGCTGCGGGCGTGCGCCGCATTGCGGTCTGCCGCATGGATGTGGACAACCTCGGCCATGCGTTCATCTCCGGTTTTGAGCAGGAGAACGAAAAAGACCCGGTGCGGCGGATGCGCTATGTCAACCTGTCCCGCACCTCGGCATTCTCCCGGCAGATGTCCCTGTTCTTCAAGGGTTATATCAACGGCATTCTGGAGGGTTTGCAGGTAAGCATCGTCTATGCCGGCGGCGATGACGTATTCCTTGTGGGCGCATGGAACGATGTTCTGGAAGCCGCGCAGCGCATCCAGCGCAATCTGACCGCCTTTTCCTGCGGGGCGCTGACCCTCAGCGCTGGCATCGGCATCTTCGACCCCCACTACCCCATCCGGCTTTCTGCCGAGGAAACCGCCGCACTGGAGGAAGCCGCCAAGCATCTGCCCGGCAAAAACGCCGTGGCGCTGTTTACGCCGGAGCGCAAAGCCGTCCGGGATGCAAAGGGCAATCTGCTGGTGCAGCCGGAGCAGGGGCATGCCTATGCGTGGGACACCTTCCGCACAAAGGTGCTGGAAGAAAAGGTCGGCTGCTTGCAGCGCTTCTTCCAAGCCTATGACCGCAGCTGTGCAGGCAAAGGCGAGACCCCGCGCGGAAATTCCATGCTCTACAATTTGCTGGCACTGCTGCGGGAAGCGGAGAACGACCGCATCAACCTTGCGCGGTATGCCTATCTGCTGGCGCGGCTCTCCCCCGAAAAGAACGCGCCGGACTATCCGCTCTACGAACAATTTTCTCACAGCATGATGGACGACTGGGCCTTTGATGCCGTGCAGCGTCACCAGCTCATCACCGCGATCTACATTTATGTGTATCAGAACAGAAAGGGTGGCGACACAGATGGCAGAACAGAATAACAACCGCCGGGACGGAAAAGACCCGCAGAAGGCGCTCCCGCCGGAGACCATACCGAGAAAGGTGCCGGAGAATTATGTGGACGAGGCCGAGCGCATTATGCGCGCCCTGATAAGCAGCGGCACGACCGTGACCACCAGCAAGATCCGCAACTTGCTGAGCCTTGTGACCGATATCTATAATGACGAAAGCATCCGCACCGAGGACAAGCTGAAACCGGACAGTGTGGTCAAGCTCAACCTGATGCGGGTGCGCGTAGCCTACGAGTATGGCCGCGACAACGGAGAAAGTGTCGGTAAAGATAAAGTTTATCCCATGAAAGAGTTTATTACACAAGCGCATCTGCGGGAATACCTCAAGGGCATTTCCACCGACCGTGCGGATCTGATCCGTTTTGCACACTACATGGAAGCGCTGGTCGCTTTCCACCGCTACCTTGGCGGCAAGGAGAATTGATTATGTATGGAAAAATTCTGATCCGGTGCGATCTGATCGTGTGCACCGGTATGCACATCGGCGGTTCCTCTGCGTTTTCTGCCATCGGTGCTGTGGACAGCCCGGTGGTGCGCGACCCCTATACCGGTCTGCCCATCGTGCCCGGAAGCAGCCTGAAGGGCAAGCTGCGCACCCTGCTGGCCCGCAGTCTCTGTCAGGATATTGAGAATATGCCCGATCTCAGTGCGGACGACGCACGCATTCTGCGCCTGTTCGGCTCCGCCGAGCCGGTGCGCCGCTCCCGCCTGCAATTTGCAGACGCCTTTCTGACCAATGCAGAGGCACTTTCCAGCAAGGGCGTGCGCGTGACCGAGGTCAAGACCGAAAACACGATCTCCCGTGCAAACGCGCAGGCAACCCCCCGCCAGATCGAGCGCGTGATCGCCGGTGCAGTGTTTGGCGTCAGCATTGTTTACGATGTAACCGACCCGGCACAGGTGGAGGAAGATCTTGCCCTGCTGGCCAAGGGCATGAAGCTGCTGCAATGGGATTATCTGGGCGGTCACGGTTCCCGCGGCAGCGGCCGCGTCAGCCTGAAAAACTTTACGCTGAAAAACTACGGCGCACCGGTGGAACTTGACAGCCTGAAAGCCCTCTTTGATGAGGTGGACAGCTATGAACTATTTTCTGTTTAAGCTTCAGTTCGACACCGCTGTGCATTTCGGCGGTTCGGACTCCGCATTATCGCTCTACACCTCCGAGGAGACCCTGCGGGCAGATACCCTGTTTTCCGCGCTTTGCCACGAGACCCTCGTCCAGCAGGGGGAAGCCGCGCTGGAGCGGCTATGCGAAAGCGTCCGGCAGGGCAAGCTCCTGTTCAGCGATACGATGCCGTGGTACGACAAAACGTTCTATCTGCCCAAACCCATCGCTGCATCGGAATCCACCGAGGAGGTGGAGACCACCCTGCGCAAAAAGGTTAAAAAGATGGCGTGGATCCCTGTGCTGGCCTTTGACCGCTATGCCAAAAGCCTGCACGCAGGGCATTTTACGCCCGATGACCAGCCGGAAAGCTTCGGCACGCATTACGAGCAGACCAAGGCAAAGATCCCCGCACAGGGAGACACCAAGCCTTATCAGGTAGGGCTGTTCCGCTTTGCACCGAACTGCGGGCTGTATTTCATCTGCGGTGTCTCGGAAAGCGGACAGGACAAAAAGCTGCACGCCCTGCTGGAAGGGCTGGGCGTCACCGGGATCGGCGGCAGGGTCAGCACCGGTTACGGCAAATTCCATGTGGTGCAAAAGCTCTGCCTGAATACGCCCTCTGACGCACAGACCAAGTGGCTGCGCCGTGCACTTTCTGCCAACCGTGCGCCCTATCTGCTGCTGACCACCAGTCTGCCGCAGGCGGATGAACTGGACAGCGCGCTGAAAGACGCCTCTTTCCAGCTGGTGCGCCGCAGCGGCTTTATGGCCTCGGACTGCGTGGAAACGCCGCTGAAGAAAAAAACGCAGTATGCCCTTGCCGCCGGCTCTGTGCTGCGGCACTCCTATCAGGGGGCGCTGTACGATGTCAGCCTGACCGATGCGCACCCGGCATACCGTTATTCCAAACCGATCCTGATGGGGGTGACCTTATGATGAAACAGCAGGATCATCTGCAAATATTCGACCTGACCCTGAATGTGCGGTCGCCCCTGTTCATCGGTGACGGCCGCACATATACTAAAAAAGAGTACCTGTACAACTCCCGCAGCGGAAAAGCCTCCTTTCTGGACGAACAGAAATTTTTCACCCTTCTGACAGATCGCGGGCTGGTAGACCAGTACACCCAGTTCATGCTCAGCGATCAGTCCGATCTCTGGGCGTTTCTGACCAAGGACTGCGGCATTCCCAATACTAAGCTGACAACGCTGACCCGCTATGCGATCGAGGTGGGGGATACATCGGATCTTGACCGCGTGAATTGTCTCCACACCTTCCAGCGGGATGCCTATGGCAAGGCGTACATTCCCGGCAGCAGCCTCAAGGGTGCACTGCGCACCGTATGGCTCTTGCAGGCCGTTCGGGCCGATCAGAGCACTGGGCACAGCCTTGCGTCAGACGATAACGCCGCATTCCCGGAGGAACAATACGTCAATCAGCTGCATCTGCGCCTACAGAAGGACGGCAGCATCGCTTCCGATGCGGTCAACAGTCTATTCCGGGGGGTTCAGGTCTCCGACAGTAAGCCCATCCCGAATGAGCAGATGGCTCTTTGCGGAAAATTCGATGTACTTCCGGACGGTTCCTTTCCAAAGAACAGCAAGAAAGGCCTTCCCCTGTTCCGGGAATGCGCGATTCCCGGCGCTAAGGTTCGTTTTAAGCTGACGCTGGATCAATCGGTGCTGAAGGGGCGTATTACCAAAGAGTCCCTTATGGATGCCATCCAGCAGTTTGATGGTTATTACAAGCAGACATACCGCACGCGCTTCAAAGCGCCAAGCGGTGCCGTCAACCTGCCGCAGCAGCCGCACCTGATCCTTGGCGGCGGCTCCGGCTTTTTTGCCAAGTCGCTGGCGTACCCCTATCTGGGCGAAGAAAAGGGGCTGCGCTGGACGGCAGCGCAAATGACACAGATGTTCCACAAGCATGGGCATGAGTGCGATATCGAAAAAGGCGTCTCCCCGCACACCATGAAATACGCCCGCTTTCGCGGCCAGTTCTATCCCTATGGGTATTGCGAGGTGAGTATCCTATGATCCAGCAGCTTCAGCTTGTTTTAGCGCCACCCACAGGGGTACGGGTCCCGCAGGCATGGGCCTACCGCCTGTATGGCTGGCTGATGGCACAGCTTCCGGCAGACGTTGGCGATGCCCTGCATCTGCAAGGGGAGCACCCCATTGCGCACTTCCTGCATTTTTCGCCGGAAAAGCAGACGCTAGTCTGGACGGTCAACCTGCTGGACGAGACGGTCCGGCAGAGCGTCTCTCCCCTTCTGACGTCCGTAAAGGAGATTTCTCTGCACGAACTGACCCTGCCGGTCACAGAAGTCCGTGTTTCCCCGGCAGTCTCCGCCGCCGAGCTGATCCGCTTTGGTCGTTCCTACGGTGAAAACCGCGCAAAGCTTGTTTTTCTGTCGCCCTGCGCCTTCAAGCAGTCCGGCCGCTATGCTATTTTTCCGCAGGAAACACTGCTTTTGCAAAGCCTGACCGCGCATTGGAACGCCGCTTTCCCGGAATACGCCCTTACGGATGATGATGCGCTGCTGGCTTTGCAGCAGGGGCTGCATATCGTGGACTACAACCTGCGCACCACACGTTATCCGCTGAAGGAAACGCGCATTCCATCCTTTCAGGGCAGCGTAACGGTCGAAGCGCATCTTGCGCCGCCGCTTCTGGAGCTTTGGAACGCGTTGCTTTCTTTCGCGCCCTACGGCGGGGTCGGCATCAAAACGACCCTTGGTATGGGCGGCACAGTCTGCTCCATCGGGCGCACCGGTGCGCCATAAAAGCACAGTTTACCGCAAACAAAAAAGGTGAAGTGGCCAGCGGTCACTTCACTTTTTTATAAAGGATCCACGCCCGGCAAAAGCTGGCCGGACAGGCCTTGCCTGAACTGCTTTCACTCATGATATGAACCAGATGAAAAAACAGACGGGTCATATCCCTTGACTTCAGTCCCCCATGGGAGTATACTCCGGGGCAGTGAAATATTCGGCTATGACGAGAAAGAGTACCCGGAAAGAATGTTACAGAGAGCTGCCGGTTGGTGCAAGGCAGTACAGGGCATCCGTGGGAAGATCCTCTCCGAGCTTTCCGGCTGAATGGGCGGTGTCTACGCCCCAGTAAGCGGGAACGGCAGGCCCCCGTTATCACGGGCCGCGCATTGTTGGATGCGCACTGAGGGGCCGGGCTTTGCACCGGCAATAAGAGTGGTACCGCAGAGGAGTTTATACGCCTTTGTCTCTTACGAACCGTAAGGGGCAAAGGCGTTTTTGTTTGCGGGAAAGCCATTTCCCGGATGTTTCATTGCCTTTACATCCGCAAAAATAAGTGTTCAGGAAAAGGAGTATTATCATGAAAACATTGGAAAAAGTAAGCGACTTTGTGGGCAAGTACATGGCCGCTATCGTCATTGTGGTGGCGGCACTGGCGCTGCTGTTCCCCGGCACCTTCAGCGTGGTAAAGACCGCATGGGTCAACACCTTGCTGGGCATCGTCATGTTCGGCATGGGTCTTACCCTGAAGCCGGAGGACTTCAAGGTGGTGTTCAGCCGCCCGAAAGACGTGATCATTGGCTGCATTGCGCAGTTCACTCTGATGCCCTTCCTTGCATGGGCGCTGACGCAGCTGTTCCACCTGCCCACCGAGCTGGCTATCGGCGTCATCCTTGTGGGTACCTGCCCCGGCGGCACCTCCTCTAACGTGATGACCTATCTGTCCAAGGGCGACGTTGCACTGTCCGTCGGTATGACTGCCGTTTCCACCGTGCTGGCACCCTTCCTGACTCCCCTGCTGACCCTGCTGTATGCCGGTCAGCGCGTGGATGTGAACCCTGTAAATATGTTCCTGTCCATCGTCAAAGTAGTGCTGGTGCCCATCGCACTGGGCTTTGTGGTCAACCACTTCTTCCACGCCTTCACCCAGAACGCCGTCCGCGTGCTGCCGCTGGTCTCCACCACCGCCATCGTGCTCATCATCTGCGCCGTTGTTTCTGCAAACTCCGCCAAGATCATGACCAGCGGCCTGCTGATCCTTGCCGTGGTCATCCTGCACAACCTGCTGGGCTACCTCACCGGCTTTGGCGTGGGCAAGCTGCTGAAGCTGGATACCACCAAGTGCCGCGCGATCTCCATCGAGGTCGGCATGCAGAACTCCGGTCTGGCCACCTCGCTGGCCGCTGCTCACTTTGCACAGTATCCGCTGGCAACTATCCCCGGCGCTGTGTTCTCGGTGTGGCATAACATTTCCGGTGCTGTCCTTGCCAACTTCTTTGCCCGCACCGCAGAGAAGAAGGACTGATCTTATACAATCAATAAGGGGCTGCTGCACAAGGTTTCTTCCCTGTGCAGCAGCCCCTGTTTTGTTTATCGCAGGCAGCGTCTCAGCTCCGGTATTCCGCCGGCAGCTGCTCCATGGTCTGCCACTTGTCCATGGCATCTTCCAGCTTCATGCCCTTGGCCACTGCATCGCGGCGGCAGGCGTTGACAGCCTGAATTTCCTTCATCTTGGCACCGGTCAGGGTGTAGCCCTTCATGGCGATGAGGGTAGCCGCCCAAGCCACCATGGGGATGATGCAGAACAGCACGATGACCACCCAGTTCATGCCCGGGGTGTAGGGGTCATACTGAGTGGGCAGGCTCTGCAGGCCCACAAAGCTGACCGCAATACCCACAACGGTAGCGGACAGGCTGGACACCAGCTTGTCCACCAAACTGAACAGGGTGCCCATGATGCCGGGGATGTAGTTGCCGCTGCGGTAGGTCTCGTAGTCGGAGCAGTCGGCAACCATAGGGATGGGCATATCGGCGGTGGCGTAGTAAGCGCCGTAGCCGATGCCAAAGAAGGCGATGAACAGGATGGTGTACAGATTCAGGGACAGACCATTCTCGTCCAGAATGGACAGGGTAAAGGCGTCGCCGCGGCCCCAGAGCAGCAACAGCACCAGCACGCCCACATAGCACACCAGCGCCACGCTGACGTACTTCATCAGGCTGGCCTTCTGGCCCTCCTTCTGACTGGTGCGGACGGTCAGCAGGAAGAAGGGCACGCTGCATACATAGCCCAGCACCATCATGGGCAGGTACAGGCCGTCGTAGTTGCCCATCATGCAGCCGTACAGCATACACAGCACGGTAGTGTTGGTGGCGATGGAAAGTGCCAGCTTGCAGCCAGCACCGGCCACCATCAGCCGCTGCATGGGGTTATTGTTTTTGATGATCTGGAGGTACTCGCGCACCTTGACCTTCTCGGTCTTTTCGCCGCCGATGCCGAAGTACTTGGGCTGATCCTTTTCCCAGATGCCGATAACGGCCAGCAGGGTCAGCAGAATGGAGATGACGATGCCCACCGGCGCCAGCGTGCGGAAGAACCCGGCAGAGGCGTAGCCGCCCTCATAGTTCTTGGCAAGGATGGGAGCAAAGAACTGCATGGCACCCATGCCCAGCAGGCTGCCCACAGTATTGAAGATAGTGAACAGCGGACGCTGCTTCGGATCATTGGTCAAAACGGTCTGGCCGGAGCGGGTGCAGCTAGTCTGGAAGGTGTAGCCGATGACCCACACGGCGTACAGCCCCACAAAGGCGGCGTAGCGCAGCCCCATGGCGCTGGCGGGGATGAGCGGGGTAAGGCAGTACAGCACCAGAATGCTGGCTGCCATGATCAGGTTGCCGATAACCATAAAAGGCCGGAACTTGCCGAATTTTCCGTTGGTGCGGTCCATGAGGGCACCGATGATGGGGTCAGTGATGGCGTCAAACAGACGCATACCGGTGACCATCACCGAAGCAAACAGCATGCTCAGCGCCAGCACCTTGCTGCCGAAGGTTGCGATGTAGGAAAGCACCAGCACATAGTACACGTTCGTTGCGCCGTTGTTCAGCGGAAACAGCACCAGCTGGTAGGTTTTGGCGCGGTTCACACTCGACGCCGTTGTTTTTTGTTCGCCCATTGCGGTCTCTCCTTTTGTCTTTGATAAAAAAGCGGCAGCCTGCCCCGCCTTCGGGGCAGGCTGCCGCATTCTTTTATAGGGATCAGCCTTCCTTACGGTTCTTCAGGAAAGCACCCACGATCAATGCCAGAATCGCCGCCACAAAGCAGACAATGCAGGCAATCGAGACATAGAACACGCGCCAGCCGATCATATTCTGGGAGTTCCAGGAGAACAGACCGGAGATCAGCAGGATGCGGCTGCTGATGATCTCGCCGATGTTCAGGGTCAACAGTGCGATAGCGCACATGACAGCCAGCAGGCTGACAACGTCCTTCTTGCGGTTTGCCGCTGCAATCGAAGCGCACACCAGCACCATAGCCAGCACGGCAAATGCAACCAGCTTGCCAAAGGAGTTCAGCGGGTTTGCAGTGTCCATCGTGTGGCATACGCTCATCACGATCGTGCCTGCGATGCCCAGGATCACTGCCACTGCGTCAGCATAAAACGCAGGGCCTTGTTTTTTGATAGCAGACATATTACTGAGCCTCGCTTTCTTCTTTCTTTTTGCGGCTGCTTACCGTGTACATTGCAAAGCTGCCAACCATCAGCACACCAGAAACTGCGATCAGTGCAATGTAAGCGCCACGCCACCAGGTCATGGTCTGCTTAATGCAGGTCGTGCTGTTATAGCGGTTCATCAGGTTGGAATTTGCCAATGCATACAGGATATTGTGAGTAGCCTGCTTGACTTTGCGCTGGAGATTTGCATCACCGTTCAGCAGCGTTGCGCTGACCTTGGTGCCATCGTTCTGAGCAGCGAAAGTAGAGCAGTTTTCCAGCGTGGTGCTGCCATGGAAGCCGGAAATGCCGCGGGTATCAAAGCAGGTGACACCGGAGTTCAGCACTGCACCGTACAAATCGGTATCATCATAGATATCGGTCACGGCATAGCCCTTGAAGCCCCACTCGTTCATCAGGATCTCGGTCATCAGGCCGGTGCTGACGGTGCACTCTACACCGCCGATCTTGGAGAAAGAGGTCATCAGACCACGCATACCTGCATCGTAGTCGTCGGTGTCGTACTTGGATGCCTCAAATGCGATCTGGTATGCACGCAGGTCAACTTCGCGGGCACGCTGTTCAGTCATATAGGGAGCAACGCCTGCACGGTTGGTCTCCTGGTCATTGAATGCATAATGCTTGGGAGCTGCGATCAGGCCGTACTCCAGAGCGCCGATGGCAAATTCCATGGCAGCGTTGCCTGCGAGGACGGGATCCTCCGAATAGTATTCACCGTTGCGGCCGTTGTAAGCCTGACGATGGGTATTCAGGCCGGGGCCCCACAGAATGGGAATACCAACAAACAGGGATTCCTCACCAACGAATTCGCCGACTTCCTTGTACAGATCCGGGTTGAAGGAGGAAGCCACAAGCGGTGCGCTTGCAAAGACGATGGGATACCAGTTGCCGTTCGGATCGTCCGCACTGATGTTCCAGGGGGCACCGGTGTCCTTGGAAGCGTTCAGATTGACATCGATGCCGTTTCCGGCATTCTCAGTCGCATAAGTCTCAATGGTGCCAATGGACTCAATGCCGGGGATGCTGGGGCCGCCAAAAGTTGCCATGTACTGTGCTTCTTCCAGCGTGATCTTGTCCAGCAGCTCATCCCACGCGGGATCGTCAAAGTTCTTGCCGTACATCTGGTAGAACATCAGATCGCTGTTCTTGCCCCACTGGACGTCCGAGGTATCATCGGTGGTGCTGATGGTGTAGTAGTTGCCGTTCAGGTCGCTGATCAGCTGCTCGCTGGTCAGGGTCATGCTGTCATAGGTCTTGGGGAAGGTGCCTGCCCAGTCCGCACGGGACAGGTAGGTGACCTCGCCATCCTGATAGTAGTTCCAGTCTGCATACGGCAGCTGGTTGGAGATCTTTGCACCGGTCTTGGAAATGGAGAACGCGGTCTTGGAGATCATGTTCTCGTCGATCTCCTGTGCAACTGCTGCGGCAGCGCTGCCAGTGCCAACCATCTTGGAGGCATCTGCGCCCTGAAGGGTCAGGATGTTGTTCAGTGCGTCATGTGCGCCGTTGCCCACTGCAAAGAAGTAGGTGCCGGGATCAAGGATGTAAGTGCCGGTGGTACCGTCGCCGTTGTCGTAGGTGGAATCGTAGCTTGCGATATACTCCATATCGACCTTGATCGGCATCACAATGGATTCGCCGGGCTGGAGGGTCGGGGTCTTGTCAAAGCCCAGCAGCTGGATCGCAGACTTTTCCACACCGCCCACGGTGTAAGGAGCCTGACCATAAATCTGGACAGGAGTCTTGGCGGCAACGTTACCGGTGTTGGTCACCTTCACGTTGAAGGTCGCGTAGATGCTGGGTGCGCCCGTCTCATCATCGTAATCGATGCTGAACTCCGGCTGCCCCTGAAGCTCACGCTCAAAGGTGGTGTAGCTCAGGCCATAGCCAAAGCCGTATGTCACCTCGTTGTCGTAGTTCCACTCGGTGGAAGAAGCGTATGCACCCACCGGAGAAGCAGCGTTGCCCACGCCATTCACAGCATCAGCATATCGAGTCTCATAGTAGCGGTAGCCGACATAGATTCCCTCCGCCTCGATGATGTAGTTCTGGGACTTTGCGCGGGTGACGACATCCTCTGCGTTGGTGTAGGTAAAGTTGCCCATGTTCTGCATTGCGGGAGCAGACATGTTATAGGTTGCGTAGATATCGGACATTGCGCCAGAGGGGCTGACACGACCGCACAGGATATCTGCCACGCCCAGCATACCATAGCAGCCGGGCAAACCGATCCACAGGATCGCATCAATATCGGGGTCATTCTTCAGGTCGCCGATCTCCACTGCGTTTGCGGTGTTGATCAGGACGATGACCTTATCACTTGCCTTCTTTGCAGTCTCGATCACGTCACGCTCGTTGGTGGTCAGTTCCAGCGGCTCAGAAGCGCCGGTGCCCTCTGCTACGCTGCCGGGCAGGTAGTCCTTGGATTCTGCAGTCGGGCGGCTGATCACAACGACCGCAGCATCGCCGTACTGTGCAAAGCTTGCCTCGTAATCGGGGTTCGTTGCTTTAACCTCTGCCAGAGACGGCTCCTGCGGATCGTAGTTTGCAAACGGGGTCTCATTCTCAGAATGCAGATAGGTCTCGTTCAGCTTGGTGTAGATGTCCACCATGGTGGGGTTGATATTGAAGCCTGCACCCTCAAACTCGAACTCGTCGCCGTTCCACTCGCTCAGTGAAAGAGCGCGGGTGACTTCGCCGGTCTTATAGTTTGTGTTCAGGGTGTAAGCGATGGTGTTATGGAAGTCCGTCTTGTTCTGGCTCAGCGCCTGCTCCAGGCTGATGTAAGGACCCTTTGCCTTCACGCCGAAGCTGGAGCCCAGCAGAGAAATATGAGAACGGATGCCCAGCAGAGTCACGTTGGCGCCGCTTGCAAGGGGCAGAGTGTTGTTCTCATTCTTCAGCAGAACAGCGCCCTCCACTGCCTGCTTGTGACCCAGATCAATTGCCTTCTGGATCAGGGCATGAGAGTTGCCGGTTCCGTCCGCATTCAAAACTTCAGCAGAGGGGGTGAACTTATCATAAAGCGGGTTGTCGGCGGTATTTTCCGAGACGAACTTTTCACTCTGGGTGCCAAGGTTGGTGTCGATCGTCGCTTTATAGCCTTCCAAGATCGTGCCTGCCACACAGGACAGGGTGAACACAAAGGCAAACAGCGCAGAAAGACCGCGCCAAAGCGTTTTTCTTTTAGCCATGGTTTTCTCCTTTTCTTTTTGTGTTGTCCTTATCCTGCCACACCAGACAGCCGTTTTCCGGTTCTGACTCCTCCTTTGGATTCAATTTCTTCAAAGTGCAAAACCGGTACTCAGACCC